>ERZ808040.2107-NODE-2107-length-11885-cov-5.267446_pt1 | contig 11885 bp, 10 predicted proteins | sample MGYA00380191_ERZ808040 | MGnify/ENA primary metagenome ERZ808040 (study PRJEB31490, sample SAMN06133395) | mouse gut metagenome | isolation source: J6 | host: mice | place: China: Chengdu | collected 2015-05 ... | reverse complement strand
CTGATGCTGATGGCCGGCTTTGTGGCCGGCCTCGCGGCTGTCTGGAAGATATCGCGGAGCACTCTCAGCAAAGCTGCGGACAGTATGAAGCTTCTGCATATCAAGGGCGATCCGGTGAAATGCTATCTGTTCCTGGGGGCAGCCATTGTGGGGGCGGTGCTTGGGTTTAACCTGTTGTTTTCGCTTTCCGGGATTATGGATCATTCGGCCACATACCGGGCGGTGGCTGAAGACCAATATTCTGCCGTTGTGTGGCTGGGCCTGCTGTGTTATGGCTTTGTGACGCCTTATGCGGAGGAAGTCCTGTTCCGTGGCATTATCTATAACTGCCTGAGACGCAGTATGAAAGTTAAAAATTCGATATTTATTTGTGCCATGATCTTTGGCATGTACCATATGAATACCGTGCAGGCTGTCTATGCTTTCCTGATTGGCTGCATCATTGCTTATGCGTATGAGTACTTCGGGGATTTCCGTATCCCCGTACTGATACATGTGATCGCCAATGTGCTGTCATATTGCCTGACTTACACCAGCCTGGCAGTATCCGGGTTTGTGTGTTGGCCTGTGTGCGTTGTCTTTTTAACGGTAATGGCGGTGAGCCTGTTCCTTTTGCACAAAGAAAAGAATATTTTATAAAAAGAGCTGCCTGAAGGACGCTTTGCCGTGGAGGAGGATTATGAGGTTTTCGATTATTGTGGTATGCCTGAATCCGGGGGATAAATTGAACAGAACACTGGACAGTGTCCTTTCCCAGACCTTCGGTGACTATGAGATTGTGGTAAAGGACGGCGGCAGCAAGGACGGCTCCGTGGAGTCCATGCGTTCCGATGCCAGAATCCGGTTTTATAAGGAGAAGGACGGCGGCATCTATGAGGCCATGAATCAAGCGGTGTCCCATGCAAAAGGGGATTTCGTGCTGTTTTTGAACTGTGGGGACCTGTTCCCTGACGAAAGAGTGCTGGAACGGACTTCTTCCCGTATAGAGCGGGAGTCGGAAAGCGGTACGGATTTATCCAAGCTGGTGCTCTATGGGGACACTCTGGGGGAGAAGAACGGGGTGGTGATCGCATCCCCGCCGGAAATCAACGGTTTTACCTGTTACCGCAATATTCCCTGCCACCAGACTTGTTTTTACAGCAGGCGTCTCTGTCTGGATAAGCCTTATGATCCGGCCTTTCGGATTCGGGCGGACTATGACCATTTTCTCTGGTGCTTTTATCGGGCGGGGGCAAAGTTTGTGCATATGGACTTTGCAGCGGCCTCTTATGAAGGCGGCGGTTACTCGGAAAGCAGAGAAAACCGGAAACGTGACAGACAGGAGCACAGGCAGATTACCTCCGCCTATATGGGAAAGGGAGAGCTTTATAAATATAAGGCAGTGATGGCCGTGACTTTGGCGCCTCTGCGCAGAGCTATGGCGGAGAGCAAGGCCTTTTCCAAGATGTACCACGGGTTGAAGAGCCTGGTATACGGAAGATGATGAATAAGAATGCAAAGCGGCGCTGACCATTGGTGAAATGGGACTGCAACGGCAGATGGGGAAAGGAAACTATCCGCGTGTTCAATTGCGGCCTAAATCAAAGGTAAATATTTGGTGGGTTTTCCGGTGGGCAAAAATCCGGCCATTACCGGTGGTAAGGTTGTAGAGAACGGACCACTGCAGCTTATCTGTCTCTCCGTCCCATACGCCCGCTTCGGCCAGTAAAGCGACGGCGCTGTCTTCATCCAGAAGGCAGCCGTTTGCCTCCAGGGTATTTTGTACAAGCTCGTATCGTTCAAACTCTGTAAAGCCTTCCCCGATATTCAGGTGGTCATAAGCAATAAAATTGGATGCAATCTGATAGTCTGCCTCCTTCTCTACCACCCGGAGGCCATTGTCATAATACTCTACAATAACGGAGCGGCCGTCTGCATCGGCAATCAGGTAATGGCAGGTGACATTGCCGGAAAAGTAAATATTGTACTGACGCAGCAGCTCAACCGCTTCGTCTGTAGTTGCCGCCTTATCCAACACAAGGCGTATCGCCGTGGTGGTGTTGAGCATTATTTTGTGAGGGTCATAGGGAGGGGATGCCTCCGGCACCGCAAGCAATGCGATGGCCACCCCTTTTTCATTCATGCCGTCAAAGGGCAGGAAGGGAGCGGCCAATGCCAGGAAGCTGTCGAAGCTTAACCCCTCCGGAAGATAGTCGGCAGAATATCCGGCGAAAGTAAGATTTACGGTGGAAACGGAAGCATAACCGTTTTCGGGAGTGGTGAATAACTGCAAAGACGGGGAGTAGGCAAAGTCAAAATTTCTGCCAAACAGAATCTCCCCCTTTTCGTTCCGGGTCACAAAAGCGGTGCAGCCACCTCCGGTCACGTTTAAATCTATGGGCAGCCCCTTCAGCAGCCGTGACGTGACAAAGGCTTCAATATCGGCGTCGCTTGTGGCCCCGGTCTTTAAAAATTCGTCAAATCCATAGTCTCCGTAATAGACCATCCGGTACATTCCGTAATCGTCCAATTTTTCTAATGAATGTAAGGAACGCAGCTCATTCCGAAACAGTATGCCTGTTACCCCAAGCAGGAGCAGCATAATTGTGCCAAGGCCTGTAAAAATCCGCAGGACTGTTTTCTTATTCCTCATAAAGTTTCCCCTTTTAATAAGTAATCTTGTCCGGTTGTAAATGATATGATTATTATATTTTGTCTGCAGTGAGTGTGTCAATGGAAGTTTGGGAGGGGATTCCGGAATTTTTATGGCCGGGTACCGGGCCGGATTCATACAAAAAGAGTTTTCCGCTTTCCGTTGCCTGAGGATGTGGGAAACTCTTTTTGACAATGCTATTTTTTCAATCCACAAGATGAACTTGACAGTGAAAAGAATAGCATATATTTCTGTTTATGTAAACACATTGGTAGATGCTTCGAGAATTGTAGAGTTTAATAGTATTGTTAAAAATCACATATTTTCTGTTGACATAGAAATGGTATTATGATATATGTATATAAAGAGAATATGGCACGGTAAAATACAGAAACGGCATGACGGCTTGGAGCTTTTACAGAGATATCGGGGGGACTGCAGATTTCTGTAGGTATATGGAGGAAAGCAAAATGAAGATTGCCCATGTAGCGGAAACGCCGGATGGAATGATTGTGCAGGATTTGAAAGAGCATTTGGAACATGTGGCAGAATTGAGCGGGGAATATATGCGTCCTCTGGGCTGCCCTTCTATGGGATATCTGACAGGTTTGATCCACGATATGCAGAAGAGCGGGAAGAACTTTCAGGATCGAATGGAGGCAATCCTGTCAGGCAAGGCGGATCCCGGGCAGAAAGGGGGACATGCCTCAGGGGGTGCGGTTCTCTTAAACAGGATAGCGGAAGATATGGGCGGTTCTTCCGGACTGCCAGAAGCGTTTGCTTTACAGGCTATATGTGAGGCAGTATTTTCACACCATACTTCGTTGCCGGACAATGTTTCCCCTGGGGGAGAAGACGGATATTTAAATCGCACGAATTGTGACGCGGAAGAGCTGAAAGAGATGGAATGCTATCTGTGGGAGGAAGTGATTTCAAAGGAGAAGTTTCACACACTTTTGCGACAGGCATATGTGGAAGCGGAAGAGCTGCTGAAAAAAGTCAGGGCATTCACAGAGGAGCGCAAGGAAATCAGTTATTGCCTGGGGACTTTTGAAAAGATGCTGCTGTCATCCCTGATTGATGCTGATTGGTTAGACAGTGCGCTGAGCAGGGAAGGCGGATCATCAAAAAATAAGGCGGCAATGGAAGCAGAGGCCGGATGCAGGGAGGAAAGAGAGTGGTTATTTAAGTATTTCCTTAGAAACCTGGAAGATTATTTACAGGAAAGAAAGGTTTTTCCCGGCAAAATCAACCTGTGGAGAAACTACATCTCCGAAAACTGTAAGGAGGCCGGAAACAGGACAGGGGGCATCTACACTCTTCCCTGCCCTACCGGAGCGGGAAAGACTCTGGCGTCGCTGCGGTTTGCGCTTTCCCACTGTGTAAAACATAAAAAAAGGAAAATCTTCTACATCATTCCGTTTCTGTCCATAATTGACCAGACGGCAAAAAGCATAAAGGCCGCGTTAAAAAACGGAGATTCAGACATACAGGTGGAGAAAAATATCTTGGAGCTACATTCCAATGCGGAAATGGACCAGGGCGGAGGAGAGCCTGGAGGAGAGGATTTTAAGGAGGGAAATTATCAGGACAGGAGCTTTTGGGCACAGAGAATGTGGGAGCCTGTGGTGCTGACCACAATGGTAAGGTTCCTAAATACTTTCTTCGCGGCAGGCACAAGGAATTTGCGGCCTGCACATCAGTTCCAGGATGCAGTAATCATATTTGATGAAATCCAGACGCTCCCCATAAAGCAGATAGCCGTTTTTAACAGCTTGATTAATTTTCTTTCAGAAATATGTGGCTGTACTTGTGTCCTGTGTACTGCTACACAGCCACTCTTGGGGGAATTGAGCAAACCGGTGTATCCTGCCAGGCTGGCCAGTATACCGAAGCTGACGGAGATTCCCAGGGAGGCATTGGAGGACTTTAAGCGCGTGAGGGTAGAAAACAGGTTGAAACGGGGCGGTTATTCCGGGGAGGAATTGGGGTGGTTTGCCTGGGATAAAGCCATGGAATCGGAAAGCGTCCTGGTGATCATGAACACAAAGCAGTCGGCGCTTACCGTATACCGTGAGATCCTCCGGAGATCAGGTGAGGATTTAAACGCCCGCCAGAGCGGGCAAAGGGGTATTAGCGTGTATTATCTTTCCACAAGGCTTTATGCGGCCCATAGGAAGGAGTTGCTAAATGGGATCAGGGAGGCATTGGCTGCGAAAGAGAAAATAATTGTCGTCAGTACACAGTTGATTGAGGCGGGGATAGATTTTGATTTCCACTGTGTGATCCGTTCCTTGGCGGGGATGGATTCCGTGGTACAGGCGGCAGGCAGATGCAACCGCGAAGGGAAACGGGAAATGGGGGTAACTTATATTGTGAATCCCGATAGTGAGTTAGAGTCGTTGGCGCATCTCAGGGACATTCGGGAAGGCGCGAAACAGACGGAACGGGTGTTGGGAGAATTTGATAATGACCCGGATAGCTTTGATAATGACCTGCTTTCGGAAAAAGCAATGCATTCCTACTTTATGAACTATTTTTGGGTGAGGAAGGGGGAGATGACTTACCCCATCCCAGAGGTTAGTGAATACACCCTGTACGACTTGATTTCCGACAATATCAGCCTTGTAAGGTCTGCCGCAAAACATAAAGATTATCAAACAAAGCCGCTGAACCAGGCTTTCCGTACAGCAACCCGGTACTTTAATGTGATAGAGGAGGTGGGCGACCCGGTCTTTGTCCGCAGGGGCCGGGGGCAGAAAATATGGGAGGAGGTACAGAGGGCATCGGATTACGGGAGGATGAAAGAGCTCCTGAAGGAGGCACAGCAGTATGTGGTAAACGTGCCATTGCCTGAATTAAAAAAGCTGGGTGAGAGCAGGGGGGTAATGAGGTGGGAGGATAAAATGGGCATGTATGTGCTGAATGAGATGTACTATGATGACAAGACGGGATTGAGCGGAGAAACGGGAGATACGATGCCCCAGTATGTTTTTTGAATTTAACAGCATATGTTCGAAATTAATTGGCGGTAAATAAACCGATGTACCGGCACAAAGCGGAGGAAAGGAGGAATACGGAAGAAGCATGGAGAAAAAGAACAGCATTGAATTTTCGCTGACAGGGCGAAGGGCGCTTTTTACAGATCCCATAAGCAGAATGGGCGGTGAAAAGTTTTCCTACCAGGTACCTACCTATCAGGCGTTGAAAGGCGTTTTGGAGAGCATTTACTGGAAACCCACGATTACCTGGGTGGTTGACAGGGTGCGTGTCATGAGGCAGATAAAGTCACAGTCCCAGGCAGTCAGGCCCATTGACTATGGCGGGGGGAACACTCTATCGATTTACACCTATCTTTCGGATGTGGAATATCAGGTGGAAGCCCATTTCGTGTGGAATGAGAACAGGGCGGAACTGGCAGGCGACAGAAATGAAAACAAGCATTTTTTCATTGCAAAGCGAGCTTTGGAAAAGGGGGGCAGAAGGGATATTTTTCTGGGTACAAGAGAATGTCAGGGATATGTGGAACCTTGCTGTTTCGGCAGCGGGGATGGAGCCTATGATGAATACGAAGAATATCCGCTGGGCCTGATGTTCCACGGGTTTACTTACCCTGACGAGGCAGTCAGGCAGGAGGAGAAGGACAAATTGACGGCACGTTTTTTCTATCCGGTGATGAAGAAAGGGATTATTGTGTTCCCTGCACCGGAGGAGTGTACGATACGCCGGATCCTGGCTGGCCGTAGGCCAAAGGGGTTTGACCCGGGCAAAGGGAATGTAATTCTTGCGGGGGGAGGGGTATTGGATGAGTTATCTGAATGACTTATATCTGACCTATGAAGCCTGCAAGTCTGAGGCCGGTATCATTAAGGGCGATCAACCGTTTCTGCTTCCTGTGGCGCATCTGACACAGAATGCCCAACTGGAGGTGGTCTTAGACGGCGAAGGCAATTTTTCAAGGGCATACCGGATAGAAAAGCCGGAAGCAGTCACCGTCATTCCGGCTACGGAGGATTCGGGGAGCAGGAGCGGAAGCGCGGTGTTTCCGCATCCGCTGGCAGATAAGCTGGAGTACATTGCAGGGGATTACGGTGACTTTGTATCCGGAGGTAAGAAAGAGAAATACGAAAAATATATTGCACAGCTGGAAGAATGGGCGCTTTCGGACTTTAGCCTGCCACAGATAAACAGTGTGTACCGATATTTAAAGAGTGGCATGCTCATGCATGACCTCTTGGCGGAAGGCGTCATTGCTTTTGAGGGAGGGAAGCTGGTTGCGGAAAAACAGCAGGGAATTGCAGCGGAAGACTGGTTTGTCAGGTTTTCGGTTGAGATACCGGGGCAGGTGGAGAGCAGGCTGTATTGCGATACACGGGTGTTTGACAGTTATGTGGGTTACTATTTTTCCAAATTAGTGACGAAGGAACTATGCTACGTCACCGGCCAAATGGTGCCCTGCTCAGAAAAGCATCCTGCTAAGATCAGGAATACCGGGGATAAAGCAAAATTGATATCTTCCAACAACGCTTCCGGTGTCCTGACCTTTAAAGGGCGTTTTGACGAAAGCCGCCAGGTAGCGTCCGTAGGCTATGAAATTTCCCAAAAAGCGCACAATGCGCTTCGGTGGCTGATTGCGAAACAGGCGTGCCTTAGGGTTGGGGAGCAGGTATTTGTGGTCTGGTCCATAGACAACCCCGATTTCAAAGATCCCTTCGCCGAGTACTTCGGGAAAGGGATACAGGAGGTGTCTACAGATGAGGTTTATGCGTTGCAGGTCAGGAAAGCGATATGGGGGACAGACAGGGAACCCGACAGCCGGGAAAGTGTGATGGTGATGGGAGTGGAAGCAGCCACCACAGGCCGTTTGTCCATTCCGTTTTACCAAAAGTATGAGGCACGGCAATTCCTGCAGAACGTAGCGAAGTGGAAGACGGAAGCCTGCTGGATGAACAGAGCCGGGAAGGGACGGGAAGCCGAGGTCTGGTCACCATCCCTGATCGAAATCGTAAAGCTTGTGGCCGGAGATAAAAATGATAAGTTCAATAAGAGTATGAGGGAAAGGTTAATCCCGTGTGTGGTGGAAGGCAGAAGGCTGCCCTATGACGTGGTGCTGTCTGCCGTGAAACTGGCAGCTAATCCAATGCATTTTGACAACTATTGGGAGTGGAACAGAGTGGTGGCGATCACTTGTGCATTGCTGAGAAAATGGCAGATAGAGAGAGGAAACGGAGAGGGGGTTTACGGTATGCAATTAAACGATAAAAGTGAGGATAGAAGCTATATTTTCGGACAGCTGCTGGCTACGGCAGAAATGTTGGAGAGAAGCGTGCTGAACATGGGGGGCGGGAAGGATTCCGAAAGGAGTACGGCAGCAGAGAAATATTTCGTCCGGTTCCAGAGATACCCGGTGGAGACCTGGGGCACAATAATCAACCAGCTGGATCCGTATATCAGGAAGTTAAAGGCAGCGGGGAAATGGTTTTACGTTGAACGGATATATCAGCTTACCGACAGGCTGTCCCAATTGGGGTTAATGGAAAAAGGCAAGCTGGAACCTGCATTTTTACAGGGATATAGCTGCCAGATGATGGAGTATCGAAATTATATCAAGAAGTCCGAAACGAAAGCAGCGGAGTAGTGAGACAAGGAATAGGTGTCAGTTAATTAATATTTGTTGTACTGGTACCGTAAGTTTGCGCCTGCGCGCTGTATGGCTGCAAACTTGAAAACTAACAAAGCAGCGCAGAAATGAGGATAAACATGGGTGAATTTACGAATAAGATTGATTTTGCTGTGATATTCAGTGTGAAAAATGCAAACCCCAACGGGGATCCGCTGAACGGGAACAGGCCCAGGGAGACATATGACGGCTTCGGGGAAGTTTCGGATGTGTGTTTGAAGAGAAAAATGCGCAACCGCATGATAGATATGGGGTATCCTGTGTTTGTACAGTCGGATGATAAAAATGTGGACGGCATAAAAAGCCTTAGTGAGAGAGCAAGCTCCGCGCCGGAACTGAAGGAAGCGGGAAAGGATAAGGACAAGTATGCGGCGGCAGCCTGCAGGAAATGGATGGATGTCCGAACCTTCGGGCAGGTATTTGCCTTTAAGGGAAACGGTGCGGATGGCGTTTCGGTAGGAGTGAGGGGGCCGGTTTCCGTTCAGACTGCAGTCAGTGTAGTACCCATAGATATTTCTTCCATGCAGATCACGAAAAGTGTTAACAGTGAACCCAGCGAGAAAAAATCCTCCGATACCATGGGTATGAAGCACAGGGTTGATTTCGGGATGTATGTCACCTTTGGAAGCATCAACCACCAATTGGCGGAGAAGACCGGTTTTACGGATGAGGATGCGGAAGTTGTCAGGGAAATCTTGATCACACTATTTGAAAATGATGCTTCTTCCGCAAGGCCGGAAGGCAGTATGGAGGTATGTAAAGTAATTTGGTGGAGGCATAATTCTTTTCTGGGGCAGTATTCCTCGGCAAAGGTGCACCGGAGCCTACAGGTACGGAAGAAACCGGAGGTGGATGATCCCAAGTGTGCGGATGATTTTGAGATTACAGTGGAAGAAATGGCAGGTTTAAAGGCAGAGATATATGACGGGATCTGAGTACAGGGAAGAAGATTTTCTACAGCTTGCGGGACTGCAGCATTTCACCTTTTGCAGAAGACAATGGGCGCTGATCCATATTGAGCAGCAATGGTTTGAAAACGTGCTGACCGTAAAGGGAAATCTTTTTCATGAAAAGGTGCATGACGGGTATTCTTCAGAGAAGAGGAAAGACATTATCATATCAAGAGGGATGCCTGTACATTCCAGGGAACTTGGGATAAGCGGGGAATGTGATGTGGTTGAATTTGTCCGGGCAGACACCGGTATTGCGCTGCCCGGACGGGAAGGGTTGTATATACTGCATCCTGTAGAGTATAAGAGAGGGCGGCCCAAACTGACGGATGAGGATAGAATGCAGCTGACGGCCCAGGCAATGTGCCTGGAGGAAATGTTTTGCGCCGAGGTACCAGAAGCGTATTTGTTTTATGGGGAGACGCGAAGAAGAGAGCATGTGGAGATTACGAAAGAATTGAAAGACCAATGCCGGAGACTGCTTCAGGAGATGCATCAACTTTATGCCAGAGGTTATACCCCTAAAGTGAAGAAAACAAAGAAATGTGAGTCCTGTTCCTTAAAAGAGGTCTGCATGCCAAAACTGGAGAAACATAAAAGTGTGGCAGTATATATTACCGAAAACATAGAATAAGCAAAAGTATTAGGGGGTATGGGATTGAGGAAGCTGCTGAACACATTATATATTACATCCAATGATTATTATCTTTCGCTGGATGGGGAGAATGTGGTCATTACACAGGGCAAAAAAGAAGTTGGGAGACTGCCGCTGCATAATTTGGAAGCGGTTGTGACTTGCGGGTATGCAGGCGCCAGTCCGGCGTTGATGGAGAAATGTGCGGCAGAAAATATTTCTATGACTTTTCTGTCTGTTACAGGGCGATTTCGGGCCAAGGTGACGGGGAAGGCATATGGGAATATTCTGCTGCGGAGAACACAATACCGAATAGCAGATGATGAGAAACGGACATTGGAGGTTGCCGTAAACTTTATAATTGGTAAGATACATAACGAGAGAAGTGTAGTAAACCGTGCCATTCGGGACTATGCGGAAAGGCTGGACACCGAAAAGCTGAGCAAGGTTTCCGAACAGCTGAAAGAGGCTTTACAGGCGGTGAAGAAAGCCGAAACGATGGAGGAGCTTCGGGGTTACGAAGGTGAAGCGGCATCCAGATATTTTTCTCAATTTGACCAGCTCATATTGCAGCAGAAGACAGAGTTTTCTTTTCACGCCAGAAATAGAAGACCACCCCTTGACAATGTGAATGCGCTGCTGTCCTTTACCTATTCCTTATTGACTGCCATGTGCGTAGCGGCGCTGGAGACAGTGGGGCTGGATCCCTACGCAGGGTTTATGCATACGGACAGGCCCGGCAGATGTTCTCTTGCATTAGACCTATTAGAAGAACTCAGGGCGCCCTATGCCGATAGATTTGTATTATCCTGCATTAATAAGAGGGTGGTTGATCCGGCTGATTTTGAACATAAAGAGAATGGCGCCGTATTCTTAAACGAATCCGGCAGGAAAAAATATTTGGCTGCATGGCAGAACAAGAAAGCCGAAAAGCTGACGCATCCATACCTGCAGGAAAATATTGAATGGGGATTGGTCCCATATGTACAGGCACTGCTGCTGGCAAGGTACATAAGGGGGGATTTGGATGGATATCCGCCTTTTTTCTGGAAATAGGGGGTGGAAAATTCCTTGTCTTCTTCTGATTGCACAGGTTAAAAATTCCCAGCGCATTCTGCTGCGCTTACGTTTTTACAAACTCAATTAGTGGGGAAAAACGGAAAATGTGGTGGTTCCCGGGGGCGTTTAAGGAGGTGAAAAATGCTTATAGTGGTCACCTATGATGTTTCTACAGAAACATCAGCAGGCCGGTCAAGATTGCGCAAGGTTGCCAAGCAGTGTGTGAATTATGGCTTGCGTGTCCAGAATTCTGTGTTTGAATGCAAGATGGATGAGGCACAGTTTGTTGCCTTTAGGGACAGTTTGATCAAGCTTATTAATGAAAAAGAGGATAGTCTAAGATTCTATCGGTTGGGAAATAACTATCAGAATAGAATTGAGCATTATGGAAATAAAGAGGTAAGGGATATTGATGGGCCTTTGATTTTTTAGCAGGTGCGAATATAAAGCTAACATTATTTATAAGTGAGATTCGCACCCGCAAAAGTAGTTTATCCGGTGGGAAACAAAGAATAAGTATGAGAAAAAATCATTTAGTTGTATAGTCTTAACAATTATTTAAGTCGCAGAAGAGAAAATATTATCTGCTTTTGCTGTCACTTCCCTCGCGGAAGTGTGGATTGAAATACAATCTCGCGTTCTTCCCTGCAATCCGCATCGCGGTCACTTCCCTCGCGGAAGTGTGGATTGAAATCGGATGCTAAGTCAGTTTCCAGCAAGTAGTTTTAGTCACTTCCCTCGCGGAAGTGTGGATTGAAATTCAATGGACTTGACGGTAATTACGGGTATATTATGTCACTTCCCTCGCGGAAGTGTGGATTGAAATGATATTGACCTTAAGCTCCGTACTCTCACGGATGGTCACTTCCCTCGCGGAAGTGTGGATTGAAATATCCATAGATTTTAGAAGCATATCAAGCATAAAACCGT
>ERZ808040.2103-NODE-2103-length-11927-cov-5.268608_pt1 | contig 11927 bp, 10 predicted proteins | sample MGYA00380191_ERZ808040 | MGnify/ENA primary metagenome ERZ808040 (study PRJEB31490, sample SAMN06133395) | mouse gut metagenome | isolation source: J6 | host: mice | place: China: Chengdu | collected 2015-05 ... | reverse complement strand
TATTGATGTTTCCTGTCTGCCAATTTCATTGAGAAATTTGAAACCCCGATAGGGGACGGAAACTTTTTGATTTCGACTTCAATAAGTCCTTCTGGCATTGAGAAATTTGAAACCCCGATAGGGGACGGAAACCCTGATAGGTTCGCGCATCCACAAAATAATCCGATTGAGAAATTTGAAACCCCGATAGGGGACGGAAACCATCCCATACGTGTATATAACACGTTTTTCAGCCGCCAAATTGAGAAATTTGAAACCCCGATAGGGGACAGAAATGTAAAATTCCATCACTGCAATAAACACTGTACCTAGTCAAAAAATTAAAGAATCAGTCTGTAATCAAAAGATAATAGAATATGAAAACGAATCTTGTCAATTATTTGACTATTTGCTATAATAGAACTGTAAATATAATGGTAATATTGTTGCATTTTTGTGGACACGGTGCATGTAAGGATGTACTGAATAAGCGTGGGGGAATGTATGAGCATATTATTTGTGAATGAGAATGGGGCAACCATCGGAACAGAGGAAAATAGGTGCGTTGTGAAATATGCTGATGGTATGAGAAAGCTTATTCCATTGGAGAGTCTGGAGAGTATTACGATCATGGGACAGGCACAAATGACGACGCAATGCGTGCAGGTTTGTTTAAAAAAAGGAGTTCCGGTTTCTTATTTTTCGAAGGGAGGAAGTTATTTCGGTAGATTACAGTCTACCGGACATGTAAATGCCGAGCGCCAAAGAAAGCAATGTAGTTTATATGATTCGGAGTTTGCAGTTGATCTTGGGAAAATTATATTGAGGGCAAAATTAAAGAATCAATCAGTGGTGCTTCGGCGCTATGAAAAAAGTAAGGGGATTCCAGTAAGTGAATCTTTAAAGATGATTCATATTTGTATGGAAAAAGTGGAACAATGCAGGACGATTCCCGAATTGATGGGTTATGAGGGACAAGGGGCAAAAGCATATTTTGATGCGCTGGCAAAGCTTATAGAACCTGCTTTTTCTTTCAATGGTAGAAATAAGCGGCCACCACGGGATGAATTTAATTCTATGCTCAGTTTAGGATATTCGATCTTGATGAATGAATTGTATGGAAAAATTGAGATGAAGGGTTTGAATCCCTTTTTTGGATTTCTTCATAGGGACAGGGAGAAGCATCCTACACTTGCGAGTGACATGATGGAGGAATGGCGGGCAGTTATTGTGGACTCTACTGTAATGGGGATGATCAATGGCCATGAGATCCATAAAGAAGATTTTGTAACGGATATAGAAAAGCCGGGGTGCTATTTGACAAAAAGTGGGATAAAATCATATTTAGTCAAATTAGAGAAGAAATTAAAGACAGAAGTGAAATATCTAACATATATTGATTATCCAGTAAGCTTTCGGCGTGGTATTGCTTTGCAGATGGATATGCTGGTAAAGGCTATTGAAGCAGAGGATGCATCCATTTATAGACCAATTGAAATCAGGTGAAGTGATGGAAGATGAAAATTATTTTTTTGAGATTGAAGAAAAGCCGGAGAATGACAAAGTATTTGTATTGATTATTTATGATATTGTAGGCAACAAAAAGCGGTTGAAGTTGGCTAAATTGTTGGCGGGATATGGGTTTCGCATACAAAAATCAGCGTTTGAAGCTGTGATAACAAAGAAAAAATATCAGGAATTATTAAAACTGCTTCCGACATACGTATCTTCAGAAGATAGTGTTAAGGTTTATAAGATCATAGGAAAGGGGCAGGTAGTGACATTCGGAAAGACGATAGAAGCAGAAATTGATGATTTAATTATTATTTAAAACGGAGAAAAAGATGCCTGAAAAAATATTGTTTTCACCGATTGGTGGAACGGATCCGATTAAATATTTTAATGATGGTTCGATGTTACATATCTGCCGGAATTATCGGCCGGATGTTGTATATTTATATTTATCCCAAGAGATGTTGGAATACCACAGGAAGGACAACCGATATGTCAATAGCATTGAATGGTTAGGTGATTATTTGGGTCATTCTTTTGAAGTGAGGATCATAGAACGACCTGAACTGGATAAAGTACATCAATATGATATTTTCTATTGGGATTTTAGGGAAGAGATTGGAAAGATTGTAAAGGAAATGAAGCCAGGTGATGAGCTTTTATTAAATATATCATCCGGAACACCAGCAATGAAAAGTGCGTTGCTGGTAATGGCAACGGTTGCGGAATATCGGTTTCGGACAATACAGGTAGCTTCGCCATTGAAAAAAATGAATAAAGAATATGAGGAACGGGATGATTATGATGGAGAGGCGAATTGGGAGTTGAATGAAGATAACGCAGAGAATGCAGAAAACCGTTGCGAGGAGGTAAAATGTCAGGGCTTAATGAGAATGCTCAAGATAGCTGCTATAAAAAAGCACGTTTTGGCATATGATTATACTGCAGCGCTGGCAGTCGCATCTGAAATGGAGTATGATATTTCGGAAGATGCACATGCGATGTTGAAGATTGCTGACGCAAGAATAAAGTTGAATCTGAAAAAAGTCAGCGAGCTGATGAAAAACAGGTCTTTTGAAATATTTCCGATCCGTGAGGGAAATAAACAAAAGATTTTTGAGTATGCGCTTGTTTTACAGACAAAGATTGTAAAAGAGGAATATGCGGATTTTTTGCGTGGAATCACTCCTTTGATCGTTGATGTGTTAGAATTGATTTTAAAAAGGGTATGCGGAATAAAGTTAGAGGATTGCTGCCAAAGAGATAAAAAGACAGGAGCCTTCCGATGGGATGATTCGAGATTAGAGCAATTGGGGTTGTTAAAAGTTTTGGAGGCGGCGTACAAGAAAAGGGGTGGATTTAAGGCTGGGGTAGTATATTCATCTCATATCGGAATGATTATCCAAAAGAAAAGTAAAGATGTCGAATTAAATAAGAACGTTGCGGAGATTGTCGAAGTGGAAGGGAAGTTGCGAAATGTAGTGGCACATGAGATCATATCGGTTACGGAGAAATGGTTTTTGGATGAGACGGGGAAAAATGCAAGGCAAATATTCGAATTGATTAAGTTTTTGATCCGCGCAGCAGGAATAAACGCGAAAAAAGAAGATTGGCAATCGTATGACATAATGAACAATAGTATTATTGCGTATTTGGATGAATTGGTATGATATCAGCAATGAGGCAAAGACCGGGAGGGGCAGGAAAAAAATATATTCCCGCCGCCTCCCATTTTTTGTGACCAACCACCAATTTTCCGGTCTATATAAGCAAAGAGAGAGAGGGAGGTGGGCATAAAAAATGATGGAAGATTCCCAGATCATCGAATTATATTGGCAGCGTTCGGAGCACGCTATTTCTGAGACGGAACAAAAGTACGGTAATTACTGCCGCTCCATTTCATACCGGATTTTAAAAGACCGGCAGGATGCGGAAGAATGTGTCAATGACACCTGGCTGCGTGCGTGGGAGCATATGCCGCCGCAGCGTCCTGTGCTGTTTTCGGCGTTCCTTGCCAAGATCACCCGGAATCTTTCCCTGAGCCGTTACGAGAAACAAAATGCCGCCAAGCGCGGGGGCGGGGAGGTGACGGTCGTTTTGGAGGAGCTTGAAGAATGTGTACCCGCGTGCGGGGGTGTGGAGCAGTCGGTTGACCTCAAACATCTGACCGCCCTGCTGGATCGGTTTCTAGGGCAGCTTAGTGGGGAGAACCGCAGACTGTTTGTGCTCCGCTACTGGTATCTGTATCCGGTGAAGGAACTTGCCGCGCACTGCGGGATGGGGCAGAGCAAGGTGAAAATGCGCCTGATGCGGATGCGGGACGAACTGAAGGAGCTTCTCGAGAGGGAAGGCTACTCGGTATCTTAGAAGTGCCCAAAGGGATTTATGGGAGTGGAACGGACAGAAAACCCCTTGCCGGAGATTGTACCGGCAGGGTACAAATGGGACAAAGAATAGGAGGACTGCCATGAAAAAAGAAGACTTATTGCATGCCATGAATGACATCGACAGCAGTTACGTTCAGGATGCACAAAAAGCCGACCGGAAAACAGGGCGGAGAAAATTTCTGCCAGCGGGCATCGCAGCGGCGTGCCTGTGCCTTGTTGTCGGGGCGGGGCTTTTGGTTTACGGCACAGGAAGGGCAGACCGGCAGGACAGGGAACCGGCGGCACCGACATTACCGCTTTCCAAAGATCCGCAGAAAAATCCGGGCGGGGATCTGCAGGCGGATTCAGCCTATGCGGACTATGCCATCGTGCAGGCAAGTTACCCGGAATGCGCGCCATACCCGGATGCGGAAAAATTTGGCGACGCTTCGCAGGGTGCGGATGATTACAAGACTATGTGGGCAAATTGGAGCAAACAGAGGGAACGTATCGGCCAGTCAGAAGCCTACCGGGATGGGCTGTACCCGTATTACGGGGCGACCATGAAGGAGTTTCTTGTCAGCGATGAGAAGGTCAACCGCACGTATTCGCCGCTGAACCTCTATATGGCACTTTCCATGCTGGCAGAGATGACGAAAGGAAATTCCCGCGCGCAGATTTTGAAGCTGCTCGGCGTACCGGATATCGCGGCGGTGCGGGAGCGTGCCTCCGCCCTCTGGATCGCAAATTATAGCGATGACGGCATGGTGTCCAGTATTTTGGCAAATTCGCTGTGGCTGCGGCAGGGCGATGAATTTAATCCGGGGACGATGCAGACTCTGGCGGACACGTACCACGCATCCTCCTTCTGCGGGGAGATGGGGTCGGAGGAGTTTACACAGGCGTTCCGTGCGTGGATGAACGCGCAGACCGGGGGGCTTTTGGAGGAGCAGGTGGAAGGGCTTTCGCTGGAGCCGGAGATGGTTCTGGCACTTGTCAGCACCATTTATTACCGTGCGCAGTGGCAGGATATCTTTCTTGAGGAAAATACGAGGGAGGATATCTTCCACACGGCGGACGGGGATATTACCTGCGATTTTATGCATCAGGAAAAATATGGTGTCTGCTACCAGGGAGAGAATTTTTCTGCCATCCGCCTCAGCCTGGAGCACAGCGGTGACATGTGGCTGTTTTTGCCGGATGAGATGGCGGATGTCAATGATGTTGCCGCGGGGGACGACCTGCTAAAGCTTCTCCGGTCTGGTGGGGACTGGGAGAACCGGGTTTCCGCGACGATCAACCTCGCCATGCCGAAATTTGACGTGGTGTCCGAGATCAATCTGATCGACGGGTTAAAGGCGATGGGGGTCACGGATGTCTTTGACGAGTATGCCGCTGATTTTGGGTCGCTGAAGGAAGATGCGGACGGTCTTTACGTGAGCGAGGCGAAGCATGCCGCGCGCGTTTCAGTGGACGAGAAGGGCTGTACCGCCGCGGCGTATACCATGATGGCGATAAATGAAAGTGGTTACTTCGAACCGCCGGAAGAGATCGACTTTGTGCTTGACCGCCCGTTCCTTTTCGCGCTCACCGGCGCGGACGGCACGCTTTTGTTCACCGGTGTGGTGGAGGAGCCGTAGGGCGGCATAAACACGACCGGATGCGAAAGAAGGAGTGTATCACGGGCATCAAAATCCGAGAAAAACCGTGAGGAAAGTGAGAAAAAAACGGGACTGCCGTCAGCCATGCGGCAGTCCCGTTTTTTTGCCGTGACCAAAGTGACGGCAGGGCGATGGCCGCAGGAGGGGGAGGGAACGGAAAAACAATGGACATATCCCTTAGTTTTGTGGTAAAATATGATACATAAACATAACACTGTAATCTTCCGTTCTTTCCACTGTCCACAAATGCCAAATGTGCGGGGGAGCAGGAAAAAACAAAGGAGGTATTTTTTATGAACATGCATGAATTTTATGTGGGGCAGGTTTTTGACGCGTATGAATTTCTCGGTGCCCATGTTACGCCGGATGGCACGGTATTCCGGACGTTCGCGCCGGGAGCGAAAGGGGTATGCCTTTTGCATAATGGGGGGCAGTCTGCGATGCAGCGCATTCATGACGGCCAGTTTTACGAGCTTTTTCTCCCGGGGGCGAAGGAGGGTGATCTGTACGAGTACCGGGTCTACACGCAGGATGGGGGATATACGGATCATTGCGACCCTTACGGTTTTGGCATGGAACTGCGCCCGGATCATAAGTCAGTCATCACGGATATGTATAAATATAAATTTGAAGACGGGGAATGGATGGCACAGCGCACGGATTGTCTGGATAAACCACTGAACATCTACGAGCTGCATTTGGGCTCATGGCGCAGGAAGGAGGATGGGGAGTGGTATCGTTATGCGGAGCTGGCAGAGCCGCTGATTGCTTATCTGAAGGAGAGCGGGTATAATTATGTGGAACTTCTGCCGATTGCCGAGCATCCGTGCGACGAGAGCTGGGGCTATCAGAATACAGGATTTTTTGCGCCGACGAGCCGATATGGCACGGCATCCGAATTGAAGCAGCTGATTGACCTGCTCCATCAAAATGGTATTGGGGTGATCGTTGATTTTGTTCTGGTGCATTTCGCGGTTGATTCCTACGCCCTGGCGCATTACGATGGGACGGCACTGTATGAGTACCCGCACCAGGATGTCGGGGTGAGCGAGTGGGGGAGCTACAATTTCATGCATTCCCGCGGCGAGGTGCGCAGCTTTTTACAGTCGTGTGCCAATTACTGGCTCAGAGAATTCCATTTTGACGGGATCCGCATGGATGCCATCAGCCGCATCATTTACTGGCAGGGGGAGGAACGCCGCGGGGTAAACGGGAATGCGGTCGGCTTCCTGAAGGTGATGAATGCCGGGCTGAAACAGAGGAATCCGGGCTGTATGCTGATCGCGGAGGATTCGACCAACTACGCCGGGGTGACGAAAGAAATATCGCAGGGCGGGCTTGGCTTTGATTATAAATGGGATCTTGGCTGGATGCACGACACGCTCGAATATTTCCAGTCCATGCCGGAACAGAGGACACAGCGCTACCACAAGCTGACGTTTTCCATGATGTACTACTGGAACGAGCGCTACCTGCTCCCGCTCTCGCACGATGAGGTAGTGCACGGAAAGGCAACCATTTTGCAGAAACAGAACGGGCAGTACGACATGAAGTTTCCTCAGGGACGGGCGCTGTATCTGTACATGATGGTACATCCGGGGAAAAAATTGAATTTTATGGCAAACGAGATCGGGCAGCTGCGCGAGTGGGATGAGAAGAGGCAGCAGGACTGGGAGCTGCGCGCCTATCCGCTCCATGACTCTTTTTATTACTATATGGTGGAACTGAACCGCATTTATCTGGAACACCCGGCACTTTCCTGTGGGGATTACGCGCAGGACGGCTTTTTGTGGCTTGATTGCCATCAGGAGGAGCGTTGTCTGTATGCGCTTCTGCGCAAGGGGGCGGGGGAAGCGATGGCGGCGGTCTTTAATTTTGGCGCGGCGGAGCAATGCGATTATGAGGTGAAGATACCGGGAGCAAAGGATGTAAGGGTGGAGCTTTATTCGGACTGGGAATGCTATAGCGGGAATACGCCGAAGGAGGCGGAAATCTGTAGGTTGGAAGGGGACATTCTGGTCAGCACATTAGCCCCGTTTTCCGGTGTTTTACTGTCGCTTAAGATTGCCGGATGTGAAATGTGATATGGCGGAAAAATGATATTTATTTGCGCCGGAAAGGGGAGGCTGTATTTGCAGTCTCCCCTTTCCGGCGTTTTGCAGAACGTGCCGGAAAAAGTGCGAATTGTGCCGGCTATGTACATGGAGCCATTTTTTTTGTTATAATTTCCACTCGGTAAAGAATGATATGGATTTTAAAAGCGGCGAGTGTTTCGTTTTGTGGGAATTTTAGCAGCAGGAAAAGGAGGCTTGTTAGGCAATGTTGGGTGGATCCGTATATATCGCACTGACCCGGTTCACGGTTAGTCTGGCCGGGGTGATCATATTATATTCGCTGATGAGCGAGCCGAGATTTGGAAAGAAACGAACCATGCTTAGCTATGGTTGTTTTAGCGCGGTACTGCTTGTGGCGGCATGTTTTTGGTATATTATTGACCAGGAAAGCTGTGTGAGGATGGTAGCTTTTGCGATGTATATGTGTTTTTCGGTTTTTGCCGTATTCATGAGCCGCGACCACATTGGATTGTCGATTTACAAATTGTCGCTCACTTTCTATTTGCTGGCGGTATTCTTGATTGGAGGAATCGAGGTTTCCATGATTTTCTTTGGCGGGAATGTATGGGTGGATATCATTGTGCGGATACTCTTAATCACTGCAATGGCGTTTTTTATTGAAAGGAAAATAAAAACTTCCATCCGTGATTTTGGAAATTATATGGAAAATGAACTGGACCGTGTCAGTGCTGTCATCATGACCATCAGCATCCTGTTTGGAATCGGTTTTATTATGAACCCGAGCCTGAAGGAATATACGCCTTACCGTCTTTTTCAGATTGCCATGAATTTTTTTCTTACCGGTGCGCTGCAGATTCTGGCATTCCGGCTTTATCTGCATGTGGGGAGGGAAAAAGAGTATGAGAAGGAAAACCAGCTGATGCAGATGAACCACCGTCTTATGGAACGGAACCTGGAGCTTTTGCAGGAATCGGTGGAGGTCAGCCGGAGAATCCACCATGATATAAGGCACCATAATGCAGCGATCGCGGAGTATGCCCGCAGGGGGCAGGATGAGGAACTGCTGAAATATTTGAGGGAATATGGGAAAGGGATCGACGGGAACCTGCCGGAAGCCATATGCGCCAATCCGGCGGTCAATAATATTCTTTCCGCCTACACGAGGCGGGCGCGGAAAGAGCAGATCGGGGTATCGCTCGATGTGAGGGTCGGAAGGGAACTGACGATACCAAATATTGATCTTGTAACGATCCTGGCGAATGCCTATGAGAATGCGATCTACGCATGTATGGAGGTGAAAAAACAGGCAAAGAGCCGGGAATGCCTGATCCATCTGATGATGAAGCAAAAGAAAAATAAGCTTGTGATTTATTGCAGCAATACCTGCAGGCTGGAGACGGAATTGATCCACGGCCAGCCGAAGCCGGAATTTACAGGTGGCATCGGCGTGTCGAGCATTATCAAAACGGCGGAAAATTTTGGTGGGGAATATGATTTTAAGAATGACAACGGTTTATTTGTTTTCCGGCTGATCATGAACATTCCGGCGGCAGGCACAGGTCTGCCGGGCAGTCCGTGCCAAAATGCTCCGGGCGGATTGATTTGAGATGACCGATATGGTATGATAATGGGAGTGACGAAAGGGGTGGGGCTATGTACCGTATTGCAATCTGTGACGATGAAGCGGCGGAACTGGATAAGACGGAGCGGATGTTAAGCCGGTACGGGGGCTCACATCCCAAAATAGATTTTGTAGTGGACCGATTCGAAAGCGTGGATGAACTGCTTTATCTGGCGGGGGAAAAAGGCTATATGCCGGATCTTTTGCTTATGGATATTTATATGCCGGAAAAGCTGGGGACGGAAGCGGCAAGGGAACTGCGCTGCATGGGGAATGAGAGCCGGATCATATTTCTCACAATATCAAAAGAACATGCCCTGGATGCGTTCGGCGTGAATGCGGCACAGTATCTTGTCAAACCGGTGGAGGAATCCGTGCTGTTTTCCGTGTTGGACAGATTTTTAAAAGAAGTGGAAGAGGAGCGCAGGAAGTTTATCCTGCTGCGGGTCAACGGCAGGATACAGCGCATATCCTTAAATGATATCGTATACTGTGAGGCGCAGGGGAAGGTCCAGAGCCTTTGCCTTTCGGATGGGACAGTCCACAAGCTGCGCATGACCATAACGGAAATTTTTGAGCTGCTTTGCGTGTACACGGAATTTGTGCGGGTCGGGGTCGCCTATATCATGAATCTGGCGTACGTTGAAAATATCAATGGGCAGGAAGTCTGCCTGTGCGGCGGGAAGAGGATCTATCTGCCGAGGGGAGCATACCGGGGGTTGAAGGAGAGGTATTTTCGGTATTACTGTGAGGGGGAATAAAAGAACGCACTTGCCGGTCATGGCAGATGCTTTCTGATACGATGGGACAAACTATTATCCATTCGGTGTCCGCGGGGGTTTTTGGGATCAGGCTCCATTCCCCTAGTTGACAAATCTCTTCCAAAATATTATCATAAGTATAGTTTTTACAAAGCCCAAAGCAGCGGGAAAACCTTCCCGCTGCTTTGGCATCCCGGAACCCTGTGCGGATTTGGAACAAATTGAGGGCAGATTTCGTGCAGCCGGCGCGGTGCAGCCGGTTTTCCGGCAATATTTTATGATATCAACTAGATTCGGAGGATCAAGCAGTGCAGGATTATTCACAGGAAATAAAGAAAAGAAGGACATTTGCGATCATTTCCCACCCGGACGCGGGCAAGACGACCCTGACGGAGAAGCTTTTGCTCTACGGCGGGGCGATCAACCTTGCGGGATCCGTCAAGGGCAAGAAGACCGCAAAGCACGCGGTATCGGACTGGATGGAGATTGAGAAGGAGCGCGGGATTTCCGTGACCTCGTCGGTTATGCAGTTTAATTATGACGGTTATTGCATCAATATCCTTGATACGCCAGGGCATCAGGATTTCTCGGAGGATACCTACCGCACGCTGATGGCGGCGGATTCGGCGGTCATGGTGATCGACGGCTCGAAGGGCGTGGAGGCACAGACCATCAAGCTGTTTAAAGTCTGTGTGATGCGCCATATCCCGATTTTTACGTTTATCAACAAGATGGACCGCGAGGCGAAGGACACGTTTGAGCTGCTTGATGATATCGAGACGGTGCTCGGCATTGCGACTTGCCCGGTCAACTGGCCGATCGGTTCAGGAAAACGGTTTCAGGGTGTGTACGACCGGGGTACGAGGACAGTTTCGCGATTTACTGCGGCCAACAACGGTATGAAGGAAGTGGACTCGGTCGAGGTGACAATCGGGGATGCGGGGACGGATGAGATCATCGGCAAGGAGGCGCACGATAAGCTTTCGGAGGAGATTGAGCTTCTGGACGGGGCGGCGCAGGAGTTTGACCTTGATGCGGTGCGCGCGGGCAACCTGACACCAGTATTTTTTGGCTCGGCACTGACTAATTTCGGTGTGCAGACATTTTTGGAGCACTTCCTTGAAATGACGACAACGCCGCTGCCGCGCGTTTCGGATGCCGGAATCATTGATCCGGTGACCAATGATTTTTCTGCGTTCGTATTTAAGATCCAGGCGAACATGAACAGGGCGCACCGCGACCGCATCGCGTTTATGCGCATATGTTCGGGGAAATTCAACGCCGAGGAGGAGGTCTACCATGTGCAGGGCGGCAGGAAGCTGCGCCTCTCGCAACCGCAGCAGCTGATGGCGCAGGAGAGGAAAATTCTCGATGAGGCGTATGCCGGAGATATCATCGGCGTGTTTGATCCGGGGATTTTTTCCATCGGCGATACGCTGTGCGCTACAGGGCAGAAATTTGCCTACGAGGGGATCCCTACCTTCGCGCCGGAGCATTTTGCGAAAATCCGGCAGGTGGATACGATGAAGCGCAAGCAGTTTGTCAAGGGAGTGACACAGATTGCGCAGGAGGGTGCAATCCAGATTTTTCAGGAATTTAATACCGGAATGGAGGAAATTATCGTCGGCGTGGTCGGCGTGCTGCAGTTTGATGTATTAAAATTCCGGCTTGAGTCAGAATATAACGTGGAGATCCGGTTGGAACCGCTGCCGTATGAGCACATCCGCTGGATCGAAAATAAAAACGAGGTGGATGTGGCGGGGCTTTCGGTGACTTCCGACACGAAGCGCGTGAAGGATATGAGGGACAACCCGCTTCTGCTGTTTGTACATGCATGGAGCATCGGGACGGTGCAGGACCGCAATAAGGGGTTAAAACTCGCGGAGTTTTCAAAAAATTAGCGAGGCGTTTGGGGAGAATTCCTGCGGGACTTAAAAACAGCAGAAACCCTC
>ERZ808040.2102-NODE-2102-length-11937-cov-12.360540_pt1 | contig 11937 bp, 13 predicted proteins | sample MGYA00380191_ERZ808040 | MGnify/ENA primary metagenome ERZ808040 (study PRJEB31490, sample SAMN06133395) | mouse gut metagenome | isolation source: J6 | host: mice | place: China: Chengdu | collected 2015-05 ... | reverse complement strand
CTCCTGAAACTCACCAAGATTAAGGCCCAAACGGCCAAGAATGAACTTGGCCAGGATATCGATGTCCAGATCGTAATCGGTCTTGTTCCGGACAACATTCCAGACGTGATTGACAATATCGTAGAAGAAATCAGCCACACTGGTAGTGCAGTAAATCCGGCGTATTTTCCCCTTTTTCCAACCAGAGATCTTTTGAATGATGCAATGTTTATTCAGGTCGTCAGCAGTAAGTACCTTGACTGGAGCAGGAGGAGTAAACAGGCTGGCCTGGGAATCCATGTTGAGCGGCAGGCCCTGTTCGATTACCTCCTGGCGCATACGACAAAAGGCCGCAGCGGTCCACTTGCAGTCAACATAAGCCCTGTGGTGGCCTTCAATGGGGGATCCATAATAAGAGGTAACAATTTCCAGATTGCTGCCCTCGACTTCCGGGTGGAGATACTCAAACAGACGCCGGGTGCAGATGCACTCGTTATTCAGTTTGGTTCCCAGGAGCTTATACTTTGTGTTCAACATCCGCCAGTCAAAGGTGGCATTGTGGAACACAAGGGGATCTGTGCCGACGAATGACTTGAATTTAGACAGGGCCGTCTCGACATTAGGCGCCCCATTCAGATCCTCGGTTTGGATGGTGGTAAGCGCTGTGATTTCGGGGGGGATACGTTTATGGTTCTTCATCTTGCAATAGGTGCTGAATTGGCCTACGATTTTCTTCGTTTCCGTGTCCAGTTTAACTGCACCAATCTCGATAATGTCGTCGAATGAACCGAAACCGGTGGTCTCGATATCCGCGATGACAAAAACTTTGGCACCTATAATGATAGGCAGTAGTTCATCAACTTTTTTAAGGGGGAACTCCGCTTTTTTGGTATTGATAGCCATTTGTTTATCTCCTTGTAAGTAAGAATTCTCCAATATTGTGGTTCTTGCCCTATGATATGCGGTTAGGCGATGTTGTATTCCGGGATGATTTGTACAGATGGCTTTTGTGCTTTTGGATAGGGGACTAGCTCAGCATATAGGGGGTGGTCAAGATATCTCCAATACGGTTGATGGTTCCCGTTGAGAACTGCCTGCTTTTGTATTTTGTCATAGGGATATCACTTCTTTTGGTGGACACAGAGAAATGTGGCAAGTTTGGATTTTAGCGCGCTGGCTCATGTGGTTTGTGCTACCCCACCGATCGATGGTATTTTGGCAACTCTCTGGCATCACTGTGTTGCCGAAGGTCTCTATGCTGGAAGAAACGAAGATTAGCGCTGTCCAAAATAACTTCTCTGTGAACCGCATATAATAAAGACTCATAGGCAGAAAATATCAAGGAGGGTTCGCAATGAAAGAAGTTAAATTGATATCCCTGACTCTGGAGAACTGTGAAGGCATTCCCATCGACCGAAAGTATGTCGGCGAGTTCCTGTGCAATAACATCACCAGCAGAGTCGTCCGGATCGCCTGCAACAGCATCGCAAAGCAGCAGCTCTGTGATGAGCTGTTCGTTGAAATCAACGAGGATGCCAACGTGAAATATGCCTGTTTCGGGCAGGAGAGCGAGGATACCGTCTTTGACCGGCTGATGAAGTGTCCCGATGTTGTCGGAGTAGAGGTCGTCTACGAGGATGACAGCCGGGATTATCTCCTGGTTCCCTGGAACGAGGACAACGACTATACTAATAAGTATCAGAGCACTTGTGTGAGTAAGCGTGGCCGCCTGTACCTGATGGTCAGCAAAACGAGGACAGTACAGGAGATGCTGAAAGGACAGGATGTAGACAATATGGTATGGGATTGGCCGTGGAGTTGAGGGCTAAGGAGTCGTTCTGAGATATGGTCTGGCCACTCCTATAGCCTGGTACAAAAGGAATTTTCTTTTTTTTCAAAATCTGGCCCAAATCTGGAATAGCTTTTTTTCAAGCCGCATATAATAGGTCATCAACGGCAAGAAATCGTACTGACGGGCATATGGCCCGCACCGAAAAGGAGGAATTTTCGTGAATCTGAAGGAAGCTTTTCGTTATCAGAATCTGCTGGAGCGCCTGATGAACGAGGCGACTGCTGCTCTGTCCACACCGGCCAACCTGCTGAAGGTCACCAAGCTCCACTTGCGGAGCAAGGTCAAGCCGGAGGCCCAGGATGAGACTGAGGAGGCCGATGAGACCGACTTGATGGATCCCGACTTGGTCATCGCCTTCATGAAGAAGGTCATCACCGAGCGGGAGCAGCTGACTACTGCCATTGGCCTGGCGAAGCGGAATCTGCATGGCAGTGTGGCTGACCTGGATGCCGCCGTGGAGGCCAACAAGTATCGGCAGACGGCCGCCAACCACATCAAAAGCATGCTCCGAATGAGGGATGGCAAGCGCACTGAGCGTGGCACCAGCTACAACTTCAATGCCGAGGGGACCCAGGTTCCCTATGTGTATAACATTGAGGTTTCCAGCGAGGTCCGGTTTGACCGGGCAGCGGCCAAGAAGATCATGCAGGAGCTGCTGGCTAAGGCCGACAAGGTCTCTGCGGCCATCGATGATGCCATGGTCAACACTTTGGTCGCTTATGATGCGCCGTGGGATGTCAACGAGTCCTTCGAGGACATCATCGCCGGCTTCCGGGATAAGGGCGCGGGGGAGTGATCCTCCCCGCCTGGGCCCGTGTCAATAGCTCCGGCCTTCTTTTCTGGGCAAGACGGAACAGAGAATCAGATCATGCACTCGCCGGCCTTCAAGTTTATTTCGAAGTCTTGTGCCCCAGCGGCCCCAGCAGGGTGCTGCAACTGGCGCGAGGTTTGATTTAAAACATCCAAATATTTAATCTTATCTGGATTAGATGAAATAAGGTCGCCAGTCGCATCGTAAAACGCAAGACGCCAATTCGTTACTACGCTAATAACATCATCGCAGAATGCAATTCAGCAATTATGGACGAGAACAAGCGTTTCGCCAATCGCTACAGACTCGTCAATTCTGGTTGATGAATTGTTGCTTTGAGGCAACAGCTATATGCAAAACAGACTTGAAATCTGTAATGTAAGTAACAAAATTAATTGGGTCAATGCGTGTGAAGGGTCTTTTTCAACGGGAAGTTTTGTCCAGAACAGAGGGTCGGAGTGCTATTTTGCTCAAATATTGCGGAATATTTTTTCTGCAGGTTGCATATAATATAGATGTCGCAAGTGGTTTGTGATTAAACGGTCAATAGAACGGTTGATGCTGAGCCCTCTGTTGATCTGTCCCTAACGGGACGGCTCCTAATTCATCGGCATCTGGTAGACCAACTTCGGGAGCCCAGGTCTGGCAGCAATGCCAGAAGACAGTATTGGGCGATGAGCAACAGAGGAGGGGTTGCTTTTGAAAAATATTAAGTTGAAATTGGAATATATCTCTCACGGACCGCATAATATATAAGTGAAAAGGCCAATTGCTTTTCATTGTGTGCATAAATGGTACATCTCGGCTGTCGGGAAAGTTGGCACTGAGCTTTTCGAACAGTCTGCCCTGCCAAAGGGCACTTTTCAACCTGATCGGTGCCTGGTAGACCAACTTCTGGAGTCCTGGTCTGGCAGCAATGCCAGAAGCAAGTAGAGGGCATGTTGCGGTAGAGGAGGGGCCGCATCTTACAGAACATATATAAGAAGAGCCGGCAGAAATGCCGGCTCGTTCTTTTTGCCTGGAATGGATTTTCATATGGCTGCATATGATAGCCACAGTACTAATTTTAGGGAAAACACATTGAGATTATGGAGGAATAAAATGAGCTATTCGTTTGGAATGACTTTTTTCGAAGCCAAAAATAAGTTGGAGGCCTATGAAAAGGCCACAGAATTCGTGACGGCCCTCATGTCCACGAAGACGGCAATGGAATATGTGCGACAGAACGCAATGTATTTCCAGCGCTTGTTGTTCAAGGACGAGATGCGAGATATTGATTGTCAGATTGCGAGACTTCTGGATCCCTGGCTCAGCCAGCTGTTCACAATCCGGTGTACCTACTGGCCGCAGCACAATTTGTTGGGAATCACCGGTGATGAGTGGCCGGAGACATGCAAGAACCTGGCGGCTGGCTCTGTCTATTTCCAGAACAGCACAGATCAGGACTACGAGTACGAGTGCTGGCCAACGGCTATCCCCTTTTTCAAGGAGCGGGTTGACGCGGTCAAAAGAATGACGGATGACGAGGTCCAGCAGATATCCGAACTGAACTGCGATGATATCGAATATGTTCGGAGAAGCCTTGTCTACCAGACCATTGCCAAGGATCTGACTTTGGACGACTGGATTTACAGGGGAGCGGGAGATTGCCTGCGGTTTGCCATGTCCGGCATCACAAATGGCAACATCCTGCTGGATTTGTACCCTCGCTGCAGTGCGTTGCTGAAAAGAGGTTGGTGAAAAAGGTTTCAATCTGGGGCCGAGAAAAATTTTCTCGGCTTTTTTAATTTTCCACCCCGAAATCTGGAATTGAAATTTTTCTTTTTGCATATATTACAGATATCCAACAATTTGGGAGAGCAACAGATTGAGGGTTTACATAGAAGTCAGTCTACGAAACTGGCGAAGGGGAACATGATCGAATACATAGAAACCTCGTTTTCCTGTCCCCTGACAGAGCGAGGATGAAAGGAGAAAAAGTCGCGTTAGCTCAACGCGCCGCCCAATACCAGCGGGCTGATAATAGCTGTTTACATACATCAAAGGACTCGTGGGTAATCCATGAGTCCTTATTTTTGCACGGAATACCATCGATCGGTGTGGCAACTCAGAATCCGTTGGTATGCAGCTCAAAAAGATTCCTGCCTACGTTTCTCTGTATCTACCAAAAAGCAAGAATACTACAACACAACAAAATGGAAATGCGACCATTTGCATACAATATGCTCATCTTTCAATTAGGAGGAAAAAAGCAAACATGAACAAGGTATATGACTCTGGCCTTATCGTGGGCCGTTTCCAGACATTCCACAAAGGCCATCAGCGCCTGGTAGAGACAGGGCTCACGCTCTGCGATCGTATCCTGCTCCTTGTTGGCTCTGCCCAAGAGTGCGGTACGCCCAGGAACCCGCTCAATATCGAAACCCGCATCGAGATGATTCGCTCCGTCTATGACAGTGACCGGGTTATGATCTATGCCCTGAGTGACATGACAAACGAGGACGACATCCGCCCTGAGTGGGGCCGGTATCTGCTCAACAATGTGGACCGGTATATCTACAAGGCCCCGGAGCTTATGATTTACGGTAACGATGAATCCCGCAGCCGTTGGTTTGATACGGAGGATATCAAGGATACCTCAGAATTCATTGTCAACCGTGGCAGCCTCCCTGTCAGTGCAACAATGCTGCGGGAGCTGATGGTCCGTGATGACCGCAGGGCTTGGATGAAGTGGGTCGATCCCAAACTGCACAAAATGTACGACCGCCTGCGCCGGGAGTTGATGACCGTTCCCTACTACCAGGAAATGGCCAGAAAACTGATGATGGAGGAAGAAAAATGATTTTGGATTGCAAGAAAGTAGCAGAAGCGAAGAAACAATGGACCACTAATGCCTGCGCGCTGGTCAAAGAGAAAGGAATTACCCCTACCGTTGCAATCATTCAGATAGGGGACGACTCTATGTCCAGCCGCTATATCCATGGGCAGGTGAAGGATTGTCAAGAGATTGGGGTGACTGCTAAGGTTATCTGTCTTCCGGAATGCGTATCCAAAACAATGATTATCCACCGTATTCTTGCCCTGAATGAGGATACATCAGTGCATGGAATCACCGTCCAGCTCCCCCTGCCCAAGGCTTTGAACCATCCTTTCTGCCGTCAGGAGATTCTTGACACCATTGCCCGGGAAAAGGATGTGGATGGACTCCGCAGCGATATACTGAGCCGAATTGCTCAAGGTATGGATTCTTTTGTTCCCTGTACCACGGATGCCATTCTTGAGATCCTGGGTGCGCACAACATCTCCTATGTGGGCAAACGTGTTGTGGTAGTCGGGAGATCTGTTGGTGTGGGCCTTCCAGCGGCTTTGGCTCTCCAAGGGTTGGATGCATCTGTGAGCATTATCCATTCTAAGACGCCTAATGACATCGCCAAGACTCTGCTCAAAATGGCCGATATCGTGGTATTGGCTACAGGGAAGGGGCATGGCTGGGATGAGGGCTTCTTCAAAGATGGAGCAGCTATCATTGATATTGGAACTTCCTTGGACGCCAAAGGAAAGCTGATTGGAGATTTCGACGACTCGGCTATCAAAGAGCGAGGCGGAGAAGGGGTCGTTAAATACACTCCAGTCCCTGGCGGTGTGGGTTTGGTAACCAGAGCGTTCTTCGTTGCGCATGTTGTGTCAGCCGCTTGGAGACAAGGTGGAATCAAAGGCTAAGAAGCCAAGGACGACTGGTTCCTATTATCAGGGAACGGTCAGAAGATTGGTGGGGGAGAAAGAAAAATGATTTTTAATCGAAGAATGGATAAAAAGGCACAAAAAAGTGCAGAAAAGCAAGATATATTAAAGCCGTGTCCCCTTTGTGAAAATAGAAACGTTAAGATTTTCACTGCAATGGGTACGTCCATATCATGCGAAAAATGCAACTTGAAACTTTACGATCTTGATCGGGAAGCGGCAATCAAAAGATGGAACAGGAGGAGTCACGAGGACAAAATCGTCAACTAAAAAACCTGGGGCTTGTGGGATTCCACAGGCCCCTTTTCTGAAAATTGCTCTGTCTCCGACCGCATATAATAAAGCAGATATGTTAGGAAAACCGGGAGGTGAAACCTGTGGTTCATATGTCTGCAAAAGAGTATCAGGAGATGCTCCGAAGGGAAAGTGGAAAGAAAAAGCCAAAGCACCACAATAAGTTTGTGTATGTGTATGAGGATGGGATGGTCTCCGACATAAAGACCTTAACGACCCATGGAGCTATTGTCCGGCGCTATGACAGCAAAAAAGAGTTTGCCAGACATAGGGAATTAAAGATTCTGGAGCGGATCGGGAGGATAAAGGATTTGCGGTGGCAGGTCCCCATGCTCATCCAGGAGGGGTTTACAGACCAGAATGGGAAAAAGGTTCGCCCCATCTTCTATGATGCTGACTTCACTTATACCGAAAACGGAAAGGAAATTGTAGAGGACGTGAAGGGGATAGACAAGAAAACGGGCCGGCCGCAGACTACAGAGGCGTTCCGGCTAAAGTGGAAACTCCTGGCGGCTAGGTATCCGGGAAAGGAATTTCGAATATATTGATTTTCAAGGAGGAAAACTATGAGCAAAGGAATAAAAGATTTGATAAAAGAACTTTCAGAAACAGACTTTTGGGTGCTGTTTGACGAGATCAAGGCATTCCGCGAGACGGGGGTGCTGGCCCCTAATGGGGCGCTGAGGAGGTTGGCTCGTGTGGCCCAGGAGGAGGTCGGAACAAAGGACAGTATGCTGAGAGTAGTCGAGGAAGCTATCTTGTTTGAGATGGCCTCCTGCCTGCAAGAAATTATTTGGGTCAATAACGATGCGAATATTGAGGGGTGGAAGCTTCTCGCAAAGAAGGAACCCTTGCATAAACTGGAAGTATATATCATCCGCAATGACGAGGATCTGCAGTTGTGGGATGTAGCTGTCGTTGCAGGACGCTTGAATGGTCCGATCCTTGGCTTTTTTCCCAACGAGAAAGAGGCCGAGACATTTGTCCAAAAACAGGGATATACTGTGATAAACTGATAAGACGAAGGCCGCTCCCGGGTTCAGGTGCGGCCTTTTTGTGTGGTTAGACTTTTACTTCACATAGACGTCGACGATGATGTACTGCTCGGGGTGCTTGAGGATATCCTCCAGCTCCTCCTTCTCCAGGGTGACGCGGAAGTAGGGGTAGCCCTGGCTGTTGGGCAGGTACACACCGTGATCGGCGTAATCCCACCAGTTGTTGTCCAGCTCCCGGGCTGCCTTCTGCATGTCATAAGTCTGGAAGTTGTCGATGGGCAGCGTCTCGGGAGTCGTCTCGTTAACTTTCATGCCTTTGAGGGCGGTGATGAATTTGGCCTGGATGTTAAGGTTCCAGTTCTGAGCGATGGAGAGAACCTCGTCAGCGGAGACTGCCCCAAAGATGAAGTATTCATCGGTGTAGGACTCGCACAGATAGGTCTCCTTGTCATGCGACTGGTCATTGAAAGCTTCGCTCAATGCCGCGAAGACCCACTTGCGGATTTGGTCCATGTCAGCGGGGCCAGCCTGCATAGCCTCCAAGTACTCCTGGTCGATGTCGAGGGCTTCGAGATTCGTGATAATGCGCATATATACTCCTCCTGTTTTTACAAATCCCTTGATTGTGGGGGTTAGGGTATCATATGCAGATGGCCAGAATGCTATTCCGTTCCAGTTTCTGTATCCAAGACATTGTGTCGGATGCCAATCAGGGGAGCAATACCTTCAACTTCACCATCCTCCGTACACTGGTGCAGTCGTATGACCTGCTGGACAGCCACAGAAAGATCATTGATTTCCTCAGGTATAGGCTCCTCAAAGACCGTTTTGCAATATTTGCACTCAAAAATGTATCTATCCACGAAAAATCCTCCTTAAAAAGGCTGCACCCAGGAATTTTGGGTCCCAGGTGCGGCAGTTGTTGATGCTAGGAATTACTCCTCAATGCTGTCGGGCTTCTCTTTGGGAGATGCAGGCTTGGCATCATCAGCAGCTACGATATGCGGAGCAGGGGAGGGGAGAACGGGAACTCCGTCTCCGGCCAGCTTACCTCCGAAGAAGCCAGCCAGAACCGATTTGAGATCGACTCCCACACCGTTGAGCATACCTTCGGTGACCTGGGTGGTCCCCTTCACGATATCCTCCAGCAGTTTGGTGTTGTTGCCCTCGCCGAACATGGTGATGCGATCCACCTTGGACAGGGGTTCGGCTACATTCTTGGCAATCTCAGGCAGGGCCTGCATGATCATCTCAACCACCGCAGCCTCGCCGTACTTCTGCATGGCCTCAGCCTTTTTCAAAATGCCCTCGGCCTCAGCCAGCGCTTTGTTCCTAATGGCGTCCGCTTCAGCGGCACCAATAGCCCGAATGCCCTCAGCTTCTTGAGTTTTTGCGTACATAGCAGCGGCAGCAACGGATTTTTGAGCTTCCGCCTCCTGTTGACGTTCATATAGGCTTGCTTCAGCTTCTTTCTGACGCCTAAAAAGGCTTGCTTCGGCTATCTGTTCAGTAGCATATCTGTCAGCGTCGGCTTGAGCACGTACTTCGGCATCCAGGGTCTGTTTCTTGACTTCAACCTGATTGCGCTTCAGCTCAGCATCGCGCTCAGCAGTGGCAATATCGGCGTTGACGCGGGCGGTCTCCACCGTCTTGCGCTGATTCTCCTGCTGGATGGAATAGGCAGCATCAGCTTCAGCCTTCTTGGTGTCGGCTGCGATCTGCAATTCGGCTTTCTTGATAGCCAGATTATTCTGCTGGATGGCGATAGCGGAGTCTGCTGCCACACGGGCCTCGTTTGCCTCCCGGTCGGCCTCGGCCTGAGCAATGGCGATGTCGCGGTCGGCCTGGGCCTTGGCGATAGAAGCATTTTTCTTGATGAGGCTGGTGTTATCAGCACCCAAGTCTTTAATGAGACCGTTCTCATCAGTGACATTCTGGATATTGCAGGACAGGATTTCGATACCCAGCTTGCTCATATCATGGCTGGCCTTCTCCATTACCTGGTCGGAGAAGGAATCCCGGTCGGTGTTGATTTGCTTTAGAGACAAAGTTCCAATGATCTCACGCATATTGCCCTGAAGAGAATCCTGCAGATCCTGGGTAATTGCGCTAGGTTTCTTGTTCAGGAAGTTTTTTGCGGCCAGCATGATGTTTTCAGCGGAAGAGTTAATACGAACTTTTGCCACCGCGTCGACATCAACGTTGATGAAGTCGTTGGTGGGTACAGATTGCTCGGTCTTGATGTCCACTGTCATCTGGCCCAGATACAGCTTATCCAGCCGCTCCAGGAAAGGAATGCGGATACCGGCCTGACCGATAAGGATCCGGCTCTTTCTGCCAAGGCCGGAGATGATATATGCCTGGTCGGGTGGGGCCTTGACATAGCCGCAGGCCAGTAGCAGGATGACTAGGATGGCGATGATTGCAAAGGGGACGAATTTTGCGTTTTCGAGAATGAAACTCATAGCTTATTTCCTCCTGTATATTTTTTTTGTTTTCCAGAACCTGATCATATAATATGCAAATGAAAAGGAAGCTATTCCGAAGGGCGTCTGTGTAGAAAGAAACAGGCAAGCACAAAAGTGCCTGCCCGTTGATGTGATTTGTACAAAGCTCAAATCTGTTACGCTTTGGGTTCAGTAGCCCTGGGGAGTATCAAGCATATCTGCATCCACAAGATGCCAAGTGCCGTCGGTTCCTTTTTCTGCGCGCATAAGCAGAAACGCACCAAACATGGCGTCCACGGGGTTGCCATCGCCGTCAAGAATAAAAGTTGTAATTGGATCCCCGTCGCGCCTGGAACAAGCACTGTAAATAACGAAATAGCCTTCCGCATCCATGTGGCCAGCAATTGGAGCACCACGGATATAAGATTCGATATCTTCCATGTTGCAGGTTATTTTCACAGCGGTCTGCTGTCCACAAAAATCAGTGTAGAGGACCTTAACCAAAGTCTGCCCATCCAGCAGAATCGCCTCAGGGCAGTTGGCCTTCACCCAGTCAAGCGCCTGCTGCTCAGATAGGCAGGAGTACTGGCTTCCTGGGGTATCTACAGAACCATCGGTAATAATTTTGACAACATTGTCTCTGCCAATCTGGATTCCGTCAATAGCATCCTCCTGCTTTTTGATTTGAGCAATGACTAAGTCTCCATCCTGTTTGGTGGTTGAAACCCACCAAAGTGGATCACCGATTTCGAAATTTGTTTTAATATCCATTTATATTCTCCTTTTCCCCCTGGTCTTAACAGAAACTACCGGTTTCCCGTAACCTCTGAAGCTCCTCCCGCAACACGTCTCCCTCAAGAGTAGACTCGACGTTCCACTGCCCATCAAACCAGGCATAGAAGCTGCGCCCGGGATACTGAGCCAGACGAGGGAAATCGTCGGGGTAGGTGGCATGCCCCTTCACCTTGGCAGCTTTGCCGGCAACGGCATTGAGGATGATGGGGATGTCCGGGTCACGCTTGGCCCCCTCTGTACTTGCTCCAAAGTCATACTCAACCTGCTTGGCGAAGAAGTCTTGGAGCACATAGATGAACCGGTAGTTTGGCATATCTGCCAGCTCCGTAACAGTGAAGTCGCCCTCATCGATGATAGAGCAGATAGTCAGAGCGATCTCCTCCAGGGTCAGAAACGACCCAAACTGCTCATTGATGGCCTTTCCCAGGAGAAAACGGGCCACATCAGGGGTCAGCTTCTCGAACGGGGATTCCTCTCCATTCGCTTTAGCAGAATCGAGGATCTGCTGAGTCTCGTTGTTTATCGTGGCCAATGCCATCGCAAACTCAAGGTCGTATAACTCGCTCGAACCTGCGTTCAGAATTGCATCAATTATGCCTCTGTCCATTACTCTGTTTCTCCTTCCTGTACCCCAGGCAGCTCAATACCAGGCATCTGGGGTTTGCTCTGTTCCATAGCGCCGGCAGCCAGGGCACGCAGTGCAATTTCCTGCATACGGTTTGCCTGCCATGCCTCCAACTCCCCTTTGACCTCAGTGGAGGTCCGCTCCATCTGCTCGTTAAACTGCTTTTGAATGAAGGGAATCCCATCAGTGATGGAATTCTTAGCCGTTCGCAGCAGGGAGAGCAACTCCTCACGGTCCGCCTTTGTCAAAGATTTCTTTTGTAGAAGCTCTGTGGCGACCGCAATAGCCTTATCCATAGCGTCGGTAGATGTCATAACATCATTTTGGAACTCCCGCTCAAACTGCTCCTGCTTGGAAATGGAGGGGCAGGGTTCTACTTCTCCGCCATTCCAGCGGAT
>ERZ808040.2101-NODE-2101-length-11940-cov-3.065835_pt1 | contig 11940 bp, 12 predicted proteins | sample MGYA00380191_ERZ808040 | MGnify/ENA primary metagenome ERZ808040 (study PRJEB31490, sample SAMN06133395) | mouse gut metagenome | isolation source: J6 | host: mice | place: China: Chengdu | collected 2015-05 ... | reverse complement strand
TGTAAAAGAACTGTCACAGTCAGACACGGCTGTGTACATAGAGGGAAGCGATGGAAGTAAAGTGCCATATGTAGTACAGGAGACAAAGCCTCAGATAGAAGGGGTTATTGTAATTGCAGAAGGTGGCGGAGATATTTATACCATAAAAGAAATTATTGAGGCTGTATCGGCATTATTTGATGTACCAAGCCATAAAATTAAAGTGATGAAAATGAAGGAGGGAGCATCTTGAAACAGCTTGTTAAAAAGAATCAGTTTATTATTACAGCTCTGGCAATTATGATTGCGATTGCTGGATATTTGAGTTTAGCGCAGAAATCTGGCGAAGATAATCAATATCTGGCAGTAGGCAGTAATATGGAGCAAGATAACAATATTAGCCTAAATGATATATCAGAGGAAGATATTCTAGCAGAGAATATGGCTTTAAAAGAGGCGCAAAATACAGAAGAAACAACAGCGTCAGGGAATGAAGAGGAAAGCAAAGAAGACGTATTAATGGAAATTGACAGTTTGGATGTAGATTTAGAAAATACAGGGGTTACAGATAATCCTGGAGATGCTGTTTTAACTAGCGGTACAAATAGTTTAGCAATGATTACAGAAATTAAGTTAAATAGGGAACAAGTTAGGGCAGCAAATAAAGAAACATTAATGGGGATTATTGATAATGTGAATATTACTGATGACCAGAAACAAAATGCGATTAGTGAACTTTTAGAGAGCACAAGCATTAGTGAGAAAGAGGCAGCAGCCGAAATGCTTTTAGCAGCAAAGGGATTTTCTGACGTAGTAGTAAGCATTACAGAAGATTCTGTAGATGTAGTGGTAAGCCAAAGTAATTTATCGGATGCGGAGCGTGCCCAGATTGAGGATATTGTAAAGAGAAAAACAGAAGTTTCCGCAGAAAAGATTGTAATTACTCCGATTTTAGATGCAAAATAGTTTGCAAAAAATACATAACTTGGTTATAATAGGAGTAATATGATGTAGGAGGTTATAACCGTGGAACAGGGTAATAGAATATACGAAAATAATAAAATTGGGGAAGTACAGATTGCAGATGAGGTTGTAGCGATTATTGCAGGGCTTGCAGCTACAGAAGTAGAAGGGGTTTCTGCTATGGCAGGTAATATTACCAATGAGCTGGTTGGCAAGCTTGGCATGAAGAACCTTTCCAAAGGGGTCCATGTGGAAGTATTGGAAGGGGCGGTTTCTGTGGAATTGGCACTTCATATGCAGTATGGCTATAATATACCAGCAGTTTCGGCTAAGGTACAAGATAAAGTAAAATCGGCTATTGAAAATATGACAGGGCTTTCTGTATCAGATGTAAATATTAGGATTGCCGGCGTGGACATTGAAAAGAGTAAGTAGGATAACAGACAAAGGGAAGGAGTCTTACAGAAAGACTCCTTTTTGTAATGGAATATAAACTTATAAAGAGGTAACTATGACAAGAAGAAGTTTAAGAGAATATACATTTTTTCTATTATTTCAAAAGGATTTTTATCCACCAGAAGAACTGGAGGCACAGATAGAGTTGTATTTTTCTTTGCCAGACAATGAAAATTTAAGCAAAGAAGAGAAAGAAGAAATTAAAGCCCGTGCAGTAAGTGCGGCAAAAAAAGCAGAGGAATTTGACCAGAAAATTGATGCAGTGGCAGAAGGCTGGAAATCAAACCGTATGGGAAGGGTAGATTTAACAATTTTGCGCCTTGCCCTTTTTGAACTTTTGTATGATGAGGAAGTACCACAAGGAGTAGCCATTAATGAGGCAGTAGAGCTTGCAAAGAAATTTGGTGGGGATGATTCTCCTGCTTTTGTAAATGGCATATTGGCAAAATTTGCACAGCCGCAGGGAGGCTGATATGACAGTTTATTCTGTATCACAGGTAAATTCTTATATTAAAAATATGTTTACACAGGATTTTATGCTTGCGCGGATTTCTATTAGGGGAGAAGTGTCAAATTGTAAATATCATTCTTCTGGCCATATTTATTTTACACTGAAAGACGAAAAAGCAGCTATTGCCTGTGTAATGTTTGTTGGGAATAGGAAAGGGCTTTCCTTTATTTTAAAGGAAGGGCAGAAGGTAGAGGCAGAAGGCAGTATTAGTGTTTATGAACAGAATGGAAGTTATCAGTTATATGCAAGAAAGATTATTTTAGATGGGGCTGGGGAGTTATACAAACAGTACGAAAGTTTAAAAACAAGGTTAGAAGAAATGGGGATGTTTGCAGAAGAATATAAAAAGCCGATTCCCCAATATGCCATGAAAATTGGGATTGTAACTGCACAGACAGGGGCAGCAGTCCGCGATATTATTACCGTGGCAAAACGAAGGAACCCTTATGTAAAGCTTACCCTATATTCGGCATTAGTGCAAGGGGAAGGTGCAAAGGAAAGTATAGTACAAGGGATTGAAGCACTTGACCAATTGGGTTTAGATATATTAATTGTAGGGCGTGGTGGCGGTTCTATGGAAGATTTGTGGGCATTTAATGAAGAATGTGTGGCAAGGGCTATTTTTGAGTGCAATACTCCTGTGATTTCCGCAGTGGGGCATGAAGTGGATATAACAATAGCGGATTATGTGGCAGACTTGCGTGCGCCTACTCCATCTGCGGCAGCAGAACTGGCAGTTTTTGATTTACGTGCATTGGAAGAAAAACTGGGGCGGTATAACAAGATGTTTCTTGCTTCAATAGAACGAAAACTAGAAGAAAACTGTACTAGGCTAAAACAACAAGAATTAAAATTTCAGGTTTTAAGCCCAGAACAAAAATTACTTGAAAAACGGCAGAGGCTTCTTTCTGTTGTAAACAAACTAGAATACAATATAAATAAAATATTGTCAGAAAGAAAACATCGGCTTGCCCTATATGCACAAAAGCTTCAAGGGCTGTCCCCTTTAATTAGCTTGGAACGAGGCTATGCCTATGTGCAGGATAAAGATGGGGCATCTGTCCGTTCTGTAAAACAGATAAAAATAGGAGAGGAAATCCAAGTCCAGTTTTTAGATGGACAAGCAAAGGCAGAAATTACAGAATTGTTGGAATAATAAAATGGTTAGAGCAATGAAGTTGCTAGAGCAATGGAATTGCTAGAGCAGAGGTTAAGATGGGAAAAAAGAAAGAGGAAGAAAAGAAAGAAGGGCTAGAGGAATTATTCTCTCATATAGATGGGGTACTTGCTCGTATGGAGGAAGAAAATATTAGCCTGGAAGATGCGTTTACATTGTACCAGGAAGGGATTTCTTTAGTAAAACAATGTAATGAAAGAATCGATTATGTGGAACAGGAAATTAGGATACTAAATAAGTCGGGCGAGGAAGAGAAGAAAGATGAGTTTTGAAGATAATCTTGGGAAACGGACAAAAGAGATTGAATCCATTCTTATATCATATCTTCCAGAAAAGAGAGGATTCCAGAAAACAGTAATAGAAGCGGTACAATATAGTCTTTTAGCAGGGGGAAAACGCCTTCGCCCTATGTTACTTTTAGAGACATACCGTTTCTTTGGGGGAAATGGGAAGATAGTAGAGCCATTTATGGCAGCAATAGAAATGATACACACATATTCGCTGGTTCATGATGATTTGCCTGCAATGGATAATGATGAATTTCGTAGGGGGAAACGGACGACACATGTCCAGTTTGGCCATGCGATGGGGATTTTGGCGGGTGATGCATTATTAAATTATGCGTTTGAAACAATGGCAAAGGCAGTAGATATAGTAAAGCAGGAACCAAAGGAACAATATAGTATTTGTTTAGAGAAAATTCTTTTTGTACAAAGATTAATTGCAGAAAAAGCAGGTATTTATGGAATGGTGGGCGGACAGTCAGTCGATGTGGAAGCCACAGAAAAACAAGAACAGTTGACACAGGAAAAATTAGATTTTATTTACCGTTTAAAAACAGGAGCTTTAATAGAGGCTTCTATGATGGCTGGTGCAGTACTTGCTGGTGCATCAGAAAAAGAGGTACGAGAAATAGAAGATATTGCAAGTAAAATAGGGCTTGCTTTTCAAATACAAGATGATATTCTGGATGTCACTAGTACTACACAGATATTAGGGAAACCAGTATTTAGTGATGAAAAAAACCAGAAGACAACATATGTGACATGGAAAGGGTTAGAAGAATGTAGGCGGTTAGTAGCATATAATTCAGAGGAAGCAAATCGAGGTTTAAAAGCACTTTCAAAAGAGAATAGCTACTATGATGGTTTTCTGTTGGAGCTTATTAACTGGCTGATACACAGGGAGAAATAATTGATGCTTTTAGATTTGATTAATCAGGCAAATGATATAAAAAAATTGTCCGAAAAGGATTATACAGCATTAGCACAGGAGATCCGTGATTTTTTAATCCATAAAATTAGTGTGTCTGGTGGCCATTTAGCATCTAATTTAGGGGTAGTAGAACTTACTATGGCAATGCACATGGTATTAAATTTACCAGAAGATAAAATTATCTGGGATGTAGGGCATCAGTCTTATACACACAAGTTATTGACAGGGCGGAGAGATGGTTTTGATGAGTTACGCCGTTATGGAGGCATTAGTGGGTTCCCAAAACGTAGGGAAAGTAATTGTGATGCTTTTGATACAGGGCATAGTTCCACATCAATATCAGCAGGGCTTGGGTATGTGGAAGCAAACCGTATTCAAGGAAAGGAAAATACCATTATTTCTGTAATTGGAGATGGGGCATTAACTGGTGGCATGGCATATGAGGCATTAAATAATGCCTCCCAGTGTAAGCGGAATTTTATTATTATTTTAAATGATAATGAAATGTCTATTTCTAGGAATGTAGGCGGGATGTCTAGTTATTTAGACAGCTTACGGACAGGGGAAATCTATAATGAATTAAAATCGGGCGTAATGAATGGGTTAAAAAGGATTCCTGTATATGGGGATCGGATGATAGAAAGAATCCGTAAAACAAAAAGTGGGATTAAACAGTTATTAATACCAGGAATGTTATTTGAAGACATGGGCATTACGTATTTAGGCCCAGTAGATGGGCATGATATTACAAAGCTTACAAAGGTCTTAAAAGAGGCAAAAAAGCTGGATCATGCTGTGTTAGTACATGTCTTAACAAAAAAAGGAAAAGGATATTTACCAGCCGAAAAGCATCCGTCCCGTTTTCATGGCGTAGATCCATTTTCAGTGGAAACAGGGCTTCCATTAAAAAAGAAAACAGAACCAAATTATACAGATATTTTTGCTTCTGCCATTGTGCGGCTAGGGGAGAAATATAAGGAATTAGTAGCAATTACTGCTGCCATGCCAGATGGGACAGGCTTAAAAAAATTCCGGGAGAAATACCCAAATAGGTTTTTTGACGTGGGCATTGCAGAAGAACATGCAGTAACTTTTGCGGCGGGCATGGCAGCGGCAGGCATGAAACCGGTGGTAGCAGTATATTCTTCTTTTTTGCAGCGTGCGTATGACCAGATTATCCATGATGTTTGTATCCAAAATCTTCCTGTATTGTTTGCCGTAGATCGGGCAGGCGTTGTGGGAAGTGATGGAGAAACCCACCAAGGGATTTTTGATTTATCTTATTTGTCCAATATCCCCAATATGAATATTTTTGCCCCTATGAACCGATATGAGCTAACAGATGTGCTTAAATTTGCAATGGAATTTAACGCCCCTCTTGCTATCCGGTATCCTAGGGGGACAGCATGGGATGGGCTTAAAGAAATGAGGTCAGCCATTGAGTTTGGCAAAAGCCAGGTTCTTTATAAGGAACGCAGCATTGCATTATTAGCGGTGGGAAGCATGGTAAGGACTGGATTAGAAGTACGGGAACGGTTAAAGGCAGCAGGGTATTGTGTAACATTAGTGAATGTACGTTTTGTATTGCCTGTAGATCAAGGATGTTTAGATGAATTATCAAAAGACCATGAGTTATTTATTACTATGGAAGAAAATATATTAAATGGTGGTTATGGCATAAAAGTAACAAGATATGTAGAAGAGAATGAACTTCCTGTCCGAGTAATGAATGTAGCATTGCCAAATGTATATATGGAACATGGGAATGTAGATTTGTTAAAAAAAGAAGCAGGGATTGACGCAATGTCAATAGAGAACCGAATTAAGAAATATTTAGAAGAAAAAAACGGAAGCCAGAAGGGATTGGCATAAAGAATGGAGAAAAGTAGATGAAAGAACGCCTGGATTTGCTTCTGGTAAAAAGAAACTTAGTAGAGTCTAGGGAAAAGGCAAAAACAGTTATTTTATCAGGAAGTGTGTTTGTAGATGGAAAAAAGGAAGAGAAAGCAAAAACAAAAGTAGAAGAGATGGCTTCTATAGAAATCCGGGGGAATACACTTCGTTATGTAAGCCGTGGAGGTTTAAAATTAGAAAAAGCGGTAGAGGAATTTAGGTTAGATCTTTCGAATAAAGTTTGTATGGATGTAGGTGCTTCTACAGGAGGGTTTACTGACTGTATGCTCCAAAATGGGGCAGCTAAAGTATATGCTGTTGATGTTGGGCATGGGCAGCTTGCAGAGAAGCTTTTAATGGATAAGCGGGTAGTTTGTATGGAAAAAACAAATATCCGTTATCTAACAGAAAAAGAAATAAAAGAAAAAATAGATTTTGTGTCTATTGATGTATCTTTTATTTCTCTTACAAAAGTGCTTCTGCCAGTAAAAGCATTATTAGCAGAAACAGCGCAGGCTGTATGTTTAATTAAGCCACAGTTTGAAGCAGGAAAAGCGCAGGTAGGGAAAAAAGGAGTTGTTCGGGAGCCGATTATCCATAAAAAGGTGATTTTTGGGGTTATGCAGTATGCAAAAGAAATTGGGTTGGGTTTACTTCATTTGGATTTTTCTCCAGTAAAAGGGCCAGAGGGGAATATTGAATATCTTTTGCATATAGAAAACCAAATAGATAGAGGAACAATACTACCCGAAATACAAGTAGAAGAGGTTGTAAAAAAGGCACATCAAGCCCTAAATTAAGGGAAGTTTTGTGCGGCAAAATGAGGGGGACAATGGAGAAATACTGCATTATTGCCAATGTGGAAAAGGATAAGGATTTTCTTGTAAGTAAAGAAATTAAGGCGTATTTGGAAACTCATGGGAAATCTTGTAAAATACTGGATCGCAGTAACCAGGATATAGAACAAAAAAATAAAGGTTATCGATATACGGATCCTGTGCAAATTGAAGAAGATACAGAGTGTATATTGGTGCTTGGCGGAGATGGGACATTAATCCAAGCAGCGAGGGATTTATCAGGAAAAGATATTCCATTATTAGGGGTCAACCTAGGGACTCTTGGCTATCTTGCGGGAGTAGAAAAACAACATATATTGTCTGCTTTGGATCAGCTAATGGCAGATAAATACACATTAGAACAACGCATGATGTTGGAAGGGACGTTAATGCGGAATGGGAAAGTAATAAAAAAAGATGTGGCATTAAATGATATCGTTATTAGTAGGAGTGGAGTACTTAGGGTAATTGATTTTAAATTGTATGTAAATGGGGAGTTTTTAAGCTTATACGCGGCAGACGGAATGATTATCTCTACACCAACAGGTTCAACTGCTTATAATATGTCGGCAGGCGGGCCAATTATTTCACCTAATGCGGAACTGCTTTTGATTACTCCAATCTGCCCGCATACCATTAATAATAGAAGTATTATTTTGTCAGCAGAAGATAAAATAACAATAGAATTGTGCAAGGATAGGAGTGGACATAAGGAAGAACGCATGGTTTCTTTTGATGGGGATAATTCACAAAAGGCATATGAGCAGGATAGTATTGAGATTTGCCGTTCTACGAAATATGCCCGTATTATTAAATTAAATAAAATAAGCTTTTTAGAAATATTAAGGAAGAAAATGAGTGGAAATGTATAGGGGAGGAAAATGGATGAAAGTAGCCAGGCAAGGTAAAATCATTGAGTTAATTAATAAATATGATATTGAGACGCAGGAAGAGCTTGCAGACAGGCTGACATTGGAAGGGTTCCATGTAACACAGGCAACAGTTTCTAGGGATATACGGGAGATGAAGCTGACAAAGATGAGCTTTGATGATGGCAGGCAGAAGTATATTTTGGTACAAGGTTCTGACGGGGAAATGAACGATAAATATTTACGTGTATTACGGGAGGGGTTTGTATCAATTGACAGGGCAGAAAATATTTTGGTAATTAAAACGGTGTCTGGTATGGCAATGGCAGTTGCTGCGGCGTTGGATTCTATGCAATGGAAGGAAGTAGTTGGCTGTATCGCTGGAGATGACACTATAATGGCAGCGATCCGCACAAAGGATGATACACTTCATGTAATGGATAGAATAAGAAGATTGATGATTCAAAAGTAAAATGGCTAAATTGTAACAAATATTCTGGGAGAGAGCAGGAAGGGAGTTACTTATGTTACGAGGTCTATATGTAAAGAACCTGGCATTAATTGATGAAACCGGAGTGGAATTTAAAAAAGGGTTAAATATTTTAACTGGGGAAACTGGGGCTGGAAAGTCTCTATTGTTAGGATCAGTAAATTTAGCACTAGGAAAGAAAGCAGATAAGGATATTATTCGGAAAGATGAAGAATATGCCTTGGTAGAGCTGTTGTTTTATGTGGAAAATAAGACAATTTTACAGAAGTTGAAAGAAATGGATGTAATTTTTGAGTCAGAGGGAGAAGTACTGATTTCTAGGAAACTGTTACAAGGAAGAAGCATTAGTAAAGTAAATGGAGAAACAGTATCGGCTGCAGAATTAAAGCAGATTACAGGGCTTTTGTTAGACATCCACGGGCAGCATGAGCATCAATCGTTATTAGATAAAGCAAAACATTTGGAAATTGTAGATGAATTTGCGGGAAAAACTTTAGAAAAGGCAAAAATAAAGCTAGAAGCTTCTTATGAAGAATATATAAAAGGCAAAAACCGTTTAAAGGAATTTTCTCTTGATGAAGAACAGCGGTTAAGGGAATGTTCTTTCCTAGAATTTGAGATCCAAGAAATTGAAGAAGCAAAACTAGAAGAATCCGAAGAAGAAACGTTAATGGCATGGTTTAAAAAAGCCTCAAATAGTAAACGGATTATGGAAGCAGTTAGCCATGTGCATGAGTATATTAGCAGTGACAGGGCATCAAGTGCTGGGGAACAGATTGGCCATGCTGTTAGGGAATTAACGGCTGTATCAGAATATGATGAAGCAATTTCGGGTATTCTAAACCAATTAGAAGATATTGATTCTATGTTAAGTGATGCTTCTAGAGAATTATCTGTTTATATGCAGGATTTGGAATTTGATGGGGAGGAATTCCAAAAGACACAAGAACGGCTAAATGTAATCCATCATTTAGAAGAGAAATATGGTGCTACGATTTCAGATGTGCTTGCTTATTGCCAAGAAAAAGAAGAACGGTTAAAGTTCCTTAGGGCTTATGAAGAAGAAAAACAACAGGCAGAACAAGCATTAAAAGAACAAGAAAAAGAAGTGATAAGTTTTTGCCTTGAAGTATCTGAAATACGGAAACAGGCAGCAAAAAGTTTAGAAGAAAAGATTAAGCAGGCACTTTCTGAATTAAATTTTTTGCAAGTCCAGTTTGAGATTTCATTTGAACAATTAGAAAAGCCAACAAAAAATGGTTATGATAGTATAGAATTTTTAATTTCCACAAATCCGGGTGAATCTATAAAACCGCTAGGAAAAATTGCATCAGGCGGTGAATTATCCCGTATAATGCTTGCTATTAAAACAATCCTTTCAGGAGAAGAAGGTGTGGAAACATTAATTTTTGATGAAATTGATACAGGGATTAGTGGGATAACGGCACAAATGGTAGCAGGAAAATTAACACAGATTGCAAAATCTTGCCAAGTTCTTTGCATTACGCATTTAGCACAGATTGCCTGTATGGCAGATAGCCATTATTTAATTGAAAAAAGAGTGATTGATGATAGGACAGTTACTAAAATTAGGGAACTTGGAGAAGAAGAAAGCATAGAAGAGCTGGCAAGAATTGTCGGCGGGGCACAAATTACAGATACTGTTTTAAACAGTGCCAGAGAAATGAAGGAATTGGCAAAAAGAACAAAATAATACTAGTGTGAATTTCATTTTTCCTCACATACTAAAAAGGACATTCAGGATGGATAAACATCTTTAATGTCCTTTCATTATTATGGGTATACTGTATGTTAGATGGGCCATTAGATGGCAGAATGGAGGAAGGATGAAAGCAAAACTGTGGTACAGGAGAATTCTGTGCATTATAGCCATTATAGCAGCTTTGTATACTGGTTATGTAATATATTCTTATATTAATCATGCGATACCAGATAAAATACATGTTGTTGTCTATGAATAGGAAGAGTTTAATTTCCATCTTCCACTTTCTGCTGAAATAACCTGTGAAGATAAACAGGTATCCTTCAGTGGGAAGTCCAATATTCCACAAAGTGAGATTACCTTGGATTTGAGGGATTCCTTTACAATGCAGTCCTCTGATATGGGTACACACGTAATATCCATGAAATTGTTTGGAATATTTCCAATTAAGGATATTGAGGTATCTGTAATAGAGGAAACACAAGTGATTCCATGTGGATTTCCAGTGGGGATTTATTTGGAAACGGATGGGATATTAGTAATTGGTACAGCAAGGGTGGTAGATGATTCTGGGAATATTGTGGAGCCAGCATATGCACTATTAAAGTCAGGGGATTATATTGAAGAAGTAAATGGGATAGCCATTACATCAAAGAATGATTTAATCCACGCAGTAGCTTCCTCAAACGGAGAGGATATTCTTTTTACAGTAAGAGGAAATGGGGAACGGATGCGGGTGTCAGTTTCTCCTGTAAAAACAGGAGAAGGTGATTATAAGCTAGGTATTTGGGTAAGAGATGATGCACAAGGGATTGGTACACTTACTTTTGTAACAACAGATGGGAAGTTTGGAGGATTAGGGCATGGAGTGAGTGATGTAGATACAGGAATAATATTAGATAGCTCAGAAGGAAAACTTTATGAGGCAAAAATACTTTCTATTATTAAAGGGGAAGCTGGGTCCCCAGGTGGTTTATCAGGAATTATTAATTATCAGGATGGGGCCGTATTAGGAACAATAGAAGAAAATACAGCACAAGGGATTTTTGGCGTAGCAGATACAGATTTGCTATCAATGGCAGGTTATGAATGTATGGATATTGGTTTACGCCAGGAAGTAAAAATGGGGCCAGCATATGTCCGCTGTAAAGTAGATGGGACAATGAAGGATTATGAAATCCGAATTGTAAAAATAGACCATTCCCCAGATAACTTAAATAAAGGGATGGAAATTCGGATTGTAGATGAAGAATTACTTGCAAAAACCAATGGCATTGTACAAGGAATGAGTGGATCACCTATTATTCAAGATGGAAAATTAATAGGCGCTGTTACACATGTGTTTGTACAAGATTCTACTAGGGGATATGGGATTTTTATTGAAAATATGTTATCACATTAATGACAAAAAGAACAGAATAAAAAGAAGGATTTTTAAGAGTTTGCTCTCAAAAGTCTTTCTTTTTAAGTTTGATAAAACAGTCTGAAAAAGAAATTTTTGAAATACTATTAAAAGGGTTGTCAGAAGGGAAGCGGGCACAGGTTTATAAAGAATTGAGTATTTATATGTAAAGGAAGGGCAAAAGGCTTATTTTCAAGCCATTTGCCCATTATTATCATAAAAGATTCCATATTTATAGACTTTTCTTTATAGTCTTGTCTTTTATTTAACTTGCCTATTTAAGATGTATTATATTATCACTATTTTATATTTGTTTATGTTATTATTTTGTTATTGTTTCAATCCACTTGTGGTAGTTAGGAGCAAGACAATTACGTGGATTGCCTCATGGCAGTAGGGGATACCACTTTCGCTCCGCCCACTACT
>ERZ808040.2098-NODE-2098-length-11947-cov-3.382730_pt1 | contig 11947 bp, 11 predicted proteins | sample MGYA00380191_ERZ808040 | MGnify/ENA primary metagenome ERZ808040 (study PRJEB31490, sample SAMN06133395) | mouse gut metagenome | isolation source: J6 | host: mice | place: China: Chengdu | collected 2015-05 ... | reverse complement strand
ATGACGTAAACGACAATCGACGTGACGCTGGGTTCAGTATTTTCTATATGGGTATTAACTTAGGTGGATTTATCTCACCATTAATCGTTGGTGCTTTAATGACAACGAGCTTCCACCTAGGATTCGGTGTTGCAGCAGTTGGTATGTTCTTAGGATTAATTGTTTATGTAGCAACACGTAAGAAATACTTAGGAACAGCTGGTACACAAGTTCCTAACCCATTAAAAGATGACGAGAAAAAACGTGTTTATTCGATTATCGCAATTGGATTTATCGTCATAGCGATTTTTGTTGCAGTAGGTGCATTCTTTAACTTCTTAACGATTGATGGATTCGTTGCCTTTATCGGTATTTTAGGATTTGTTATTCCTACAATCTATTTTGTCACGATGTACAGAAGCCCAAAAACATCTGAAATTGAACAATCTCGTTTATTAGCGTTCATTCCATTATTCATTGCATCCGTTTTATTCTGGGTAATCGCTGAACAAGGTTCTACCGTATTAGCAGTTTACGCGGATAACCGTACGAATCTTGAATTTATGGGCATTACTTGGTCACCTGCTTGGTTCCAGTCATTCTGGCCATTATTCGTTATTTTCCTAGCACCTGCATTTGCTGTGTTATGGACAAAACTTGGTGACCGTCAACCAAATACAACACAAAAATTCGCTCTTGGATTATTAGCAGCTGGTTTATCATTTGTTGTGATTTTAATTCCTGGATACTTAGGCGGTACTGACGCACTTGTTAACCCATTATGGTTAGTATTAAGTATTTTCTTCGTTGCAGTTGGTGAAATGTGCTTATCACCAGTCGGACTTTCAGCAACAACAAAATTAGCTCCTGCAGCGTTCTCAGCTCAAACAATGAGCTTATGGTTCCTATCAAATGCTGCAGCACAAGCTTTAAACGCACAACTTGTGAAGTTTTACTCTGAAGACACTGAAATCCTCTACTTTGGAGCAATCGGTGGAGCAGCGATTATTTTAGCAGTCGTACTCTTCTTAATCGCACCAGTCATTCAGAAGTTCATGAGAGGAATTAAATAACAATCAATTAGCCCTTTACTGACGATTCCTAATCGTTGTAAAGGGTTTTTTATGACAAAAATTTTGGTGGCTTCATTGTAAAGTATTCTTTTATATCGTTCAGTTCCATCAAATATCGAGGTGATGCAATCAATTCGTTCCCCTTTCGATCTGCTGATTTCCATTCCGCCCTTTATATTTGCCCTCAAAAAGGCGGATCTAACAATCAGTTTAACTGATTATTAGATCCGCCTTATATCATAAATTATTGTTCATCTCTCACCAATGTCACTTAGTAAAAAAATACCGTATCCTTACAGTATCCTGTGTTCATCTTGTCGCATTGGTTATAAATGTTTGTCTAGTAAATCCATAAATGTATTTACAAATAGTTGTAAAAACTCAACCGTTCCTTCATTTTCAATTATACGTTTATCTCCTAATAATTTCGCACTGTTTGATAAATAGACTTCAGGTTGTTGCACTATTGGCATATTCAAACATGTTAATGTTTGTCTTAAGTGATGATTGGCACCAAATCCACCTAGTAATCCCGGAGAGTGACTAATAATCGCAGCTGGTTTACCACCCCAAACATTCTCTGATTTTGGTCTTGAACCCATATCAATCGCATTTTTTAATAATGCTGGTACCGAACGATTATATTCCGGGGTTACGAATAAGAACCCATCATAGGATGCAACTTGCTTACGGAATGCCGCGACATCTTCAGGTACTTCTGTTCCTTCTTCATCAAAATCTTGATTATAAAATGGCAAATGGTCGATTTTTACGATTTCTACCGTTGTTTCTTCAGGAAATAAGTTCATCACATTTTTAGCGATACTTCCTGAAAATGAATTCGTTCGATTGCTTCCTACTAGTACACCAATTTTCATATTGCTTCCTCCCAATGTATCTTGAATTCAACTTATTAAACATCTCATACATTGTTCCAAAATTCATGCTTCAGCAATCGCTTCCATAATTTTCATTTCTGTTTGCGCGAGTAAGTTTTTATAAATAACTCGGTCCGCTTCTTTTTGCATCGCTTTCGTTAACTCACTTGCCACATCAGACTCACCAACGACATAAATTCTCTCCCATTGTTGATCTTTTGCTTGTTTATCTAGTTTCCCAGCAACAGAGTTGTACCAACGTGTTTTATTGGCATTAAATCTTGCTTGAAAATTATCAATTTGAGCGTTTCTCGATCCCAATCCTGAAGAATGGAAACCTTTACGCGGTCCTACCTTTTCTTTCCAATCTTCTGTATCCAAATCGAGTTCAAATAGTTGTGTCGTCTGGACAACATTTAAAGCTGTTTCTAATACTTTAATTGCATCATGCTGCACAAGAATAATGCCAGATTTCGGATAATCTTTTACTAGTTGCTGAAGTTGCGTTAATTCTGGTTCTTCTTGCCAATAAAAATCCGATTTTACGCGAACGTGAAATTTATCTGCATACCATTCTTCTCCATCCGCTGTAGCAAAAATAATGATGCTTTTATGCAAGTTTTGTTCATGATCCGAAATGTATTTTTCTACTTTCTTTTTAATTTCTTGAAATTGCTTTAACTCTTCTCTATCATCGTCTGTTTGTAAATATCGTTCAAAATTGTGTAATCCATTTTTCAATGTGATTTTCCATTTTCCACCTTGTTGATCTGGGTCTGTTGGATCGGTATTTAAATACATTGTAAATACTTTCCCCGAACTGTTTTCATTAATCTTTTCCAATTCATTCAGATGTTCAATGAGACTTACCATTAACATACACTCCTTTTTCGATATTTATGTACTATTTATCTCTTTCCTATATACGGTAAAGTTAAACATAAAGAAGTTCGAATATCACAATTAAAAGTACAATACTATCAACAAAATGTTAATACCAGTAGGATTCCGTTCTGAGCGATGCTTTGGGCAAGCACGGCTTCAATGTCCTCATACGTCCCCTCATTTAGGGTCTTTTTAGACGCGTGTTGTTTCTGCTGGCGCCACGTGCAAAATGAAAGTCAACCTCATGATATTGAATGCAAAAATGATGCATGTCTGTATAGCATGCATCATTTTGTTTTACTTATTTATTTTTGTCCTAACCTCAAATTATTTCGTTGTATATGTTTCTCGTTCATACGCATCAATTTAAATCTTTGGTCTATTGTTTCTAGAATGGGTTTTGATCTTCCAATAACCACATCAGTCGTTGATACAATCCTTGTTCTTGTTCATATACATTGCGAACGCGCACAGCGTCAGAAACATGATTTGTAATTAAACCATAAACACCTAATCGCATATGTGTATGCATTAACTCTTCTTTATTGACTGTCCACACAAAAATCTTTTTGTCTTGTTCATTTGCTTTTTGCACAATTTTTTTTGTAACCGAAAAGTCTTCTAAACTTAAAAATGGGGCACTTGTATTGGGCAATTTTCCAACATTAAGTGCAATCACATCACTTGTTGGTACAAGTGGATCAACTGCTTCAATTTTTCGCAAGTGCGGAATATCTAAAGATTGTACAACATAATCATACGCTACTTCTTTTTCATGTAAGAGAGCGACTAGATTTTCTTCCATTTCTGGTGATTCATGACCATATGTCTTCGTTTCAACGAGTAAACGAATATCCAACTTTTTCGCTACATCAATATATGCCTCAAATGAAGGGATTTTCTCTTTAAACTTTCCATTTGAAATGGTTATATTCGTTAATTCATCCAATGTCATTTGTCCCACTTTACGAGAATCGCCTGAAAGTCTACGTAAAGTTTTATCATGATAGACAACAAACTTCCCGTCTTTCGTTTCTTGAATATCCATCTCTACCATATCTGCGCCCGCTTCTGCCGCAGCCTCTAAACTGGCAATTGTATTTTCCAATGCAACGGCTGAATAACCGCGATGTGCAACAATTTTGGTCATCGGTTGATAAACGGTTTGTTTTAACGTATTCGTGTGAATAAAGCCAAAAATGATAAATCCTAATAAAAGTACTGGCCAAAAACGTTTTAAATATGTTCCAAATGTTTTACGATAACTCGTAATTTTGCCTAATTGTTCTTCCCCACGCTCAATCACTGTTACTGCTTCTGTTAGCATCGGTTGTAATAATGCACCTAATGTAAACAGTGCTCCTTGAATCAATGCAAGTGTAAAACCTGCAACAAGAGGTAACTGCATATCAAAATAAGATTCTGATATAATTAGTGGTAATGACAATAAAAACGTTGTGGTCACGGCTAATAATGCAAATACAATGACAATACCGCCTAAACTAGGGATGATCCGCCAAACTTTCCCTTTTGTTTCATGCCAACTTTTCTTTAACGCAACGCGCATAGATACTGATTCATCCGTTGCGAAATATAAAACTGTAAAAATAAGCCTTGTATTTATGTATATAACAAACAACAAACTACCTGCTAACAATACTTTTCCACTCATTGTATTCATTAATTCATCAGTAATAAAGTGAGGGATTTGTAAAGCCTCTGTCCAAGAAGTACTCATACCAAGAGAAGCAATCGGTAATAATAAGCCTAAATACAACGTGAAAAAAACGACATGTAAACTAAAAAACTTCGGAATCTTTTTATTTAATTGCTGTAAAATCGTTTTAAAAGTAAATGATTTGTCCATCCGCTGATATTTCGCAAGTAAAAAATAATAACCAAATTCATAAAACGCTAAAAAGGTTATTAAAAATAATAAGATTGTTAAAGCAATCAATGCAAGCGGACTAGAAAAGATTTGCACAGCATTTGTATTGGTAATGCTTACGAGTCCATCACTATTTAGTACGACATAAAATAAAAATGATAGGAGTGGTAACCCAATTGTCCAACGGATACTTTGAAGTAATAAAAATCCGAATAAATATTCTTTCGGATCTAGAAAAATACGGCGTGCACTCATGCGCATAACCGTCAACATTTTCATAAAAACACCTCTTTCGATACCCGTTTATTGTAACTGAAATTTCATTCGGATGCCATTCACGAGAAATTTTCTAATTCCGTTGTGGACATATTCTATTCCATTGGAGATAATCAGATTCTATTTCAATCTTGCGCTTTAATTTATGACCTATTCCGTTCGTAATACCGTATAGATATGGTACGAAAGCGGCGAGAGCTAAAGTCATATGATGGCATCATAAGCAAAATGTTGACGGTGTGGCTACGAATACATCATCGTTTGAACATAGTCCCATTCGCTAGATCATTGTTTATAGCTTTACTCAGAATCGTTTTACTTAGCTGAAATTGATCGTCAAACAAAAAGAGCCACTCAAATTGAGAAGCTCTTACAACAATACATAATTTAATAGCGATAATGCCTACTGACAAGATGGTAAAGCTTGCAATCTAACAAATACTGCTCTGGCATTTGGAATGTAACCGTTACTACTCCTGGGTTTCGACCAATTTCAATGGCACCAGTAATCGTAGCGCGATTCATAATTTCTGGAACCGTGACGCCAAAAAAAGTTGCCGCACGTTGCAAACCGTTATCTGTTGCTGCGTTCAAAGTTTCTCCAGTTCCAACGAAGGAAATCGGATACGATTTTTCAACTTTTTCTACCCCCCATTGTTTGGCAAGTAAATCTGCCGCACGCAACTCTTCCTCTGTAAACGGCTTCGCTGTATATGGCAAATCTTCAACGTTTGGTAAAATAATTGGACCTTCAAGTTCTACCCCTTTTAACACTTTTACTTGTAAATGTGCGATACCAGCTACGTCTGCTGTATGTCCTGCGATTTCTCCATCGCCTTGCATGGCATGCATATCTCCTACATACACCCCGCCACCTGTTACTTTAACCGGACATATGACAATGGCCCCAGCACGAACGCGGTTAATATCCATATGTCCATCTGTACGGTGCTCGGCTAATTCTTTTTCTGTAACTGCATATTCATGAGGTGCATTCACTAGAAAAGAGCCAAAATCCCCGGCGTTATGAGAATCTGGTAATGCTTTAGATGGCGTTGTTCCAAGTTGTCCTAAAAACGGACGCATACGCGCAACTGTACCAATTAAGTCATGCGGTGCGAATGTGACAATTGGATTTTGGATAGCAGCGTCAGGTATTTGCATATACTCATGTCCTTGTTGCGCAATTTTTTCCGCTGCATCTTTCGATACGGTAACACCGATTTGATTTTCCTCATCAAATGTCATTGTATAGCCATTTGTGAAGATAAATGGGGTTATATTGGCATGACAATTTGCGCAACGAATCGATTCAGGACCCGTTCCCTCAATAACGGTTTCAGGTCGCATCGTTCCACATTCTGGACACTTCACGGCTACAAATGGATCACCAAGAAAACGCCCTTCAACAGGTTCATCATTTCCTGAAGCCGTGGCAAGTGAAGTCACATGAATCGATTGAATATGAATAGCAATCGCATCCCCTACTTCAGCACCCTCTACAAAGACAGGTTTCGTTACTTCATGCCCTCCTTTTAGACAAGGCGTAATCATTGGTCCCCAACAACCAGGACTTGTATTGGCAATAATATGACCACCATCACGTACTGGGCCTAGCATCTTCTCATCTGGATCCAGAACGCCATCAACAAATGTGTTCACAAATAATGTATCAACAATTTTTGACATAAGCTCCCTCCTATTTACAGAATTTTCATTACTCTCATTATAACGTTCTTCGAACATCCCCTCAAACTTCTCGCTTCTAATAAGCATGCACATCCATCACAATCTTCTTTCATGATATACTTACAGTAAATAAGCTATATGTTCTATATAAGTAAAAGGAGGCATTCTCATGTCCGAACAAGAATTAAGAACAATTTACGGTGAAATTGGTGGTGAAAAAATAGAAGAACTCGTGAACGCATTTTATCCAAAAGTGTATGCTGATCCTGATTTAATTCCCATTTTCACTGGTGACATCGGTGAAATCATGATGAAACAAAGAATGTTTCTGACACAATTTACAGGTGGTCCAACATTATATAGTAATCGCTATGGGCATCCACGTATGCGTGCGCGACATCTTCCTCATGAAATTACGCCAAAACGTGCGGAAGCTTGGTTACGTTGTATGAAAGAAGCATTTATAGAAGTTGGATTAGATGGCACACTAGCCGGAGATGCATTTTATGAAAGACTTACACAAGTTGCTGCAATTATGATCAATTCGGATGAGACCACGGAATCATAATCCTTTATCATGTAAAAACAGCTCTCAAATGTCTTGAGAGCTGTTTTATTTCATTTTATGCTTGTACGCTTCTTTTTGCTTTTGCCTTCTCAACCATTCCGCCATCTTTTAAAAACTTTTCTACACCTTCAGCTGCACGGTAAGCAAATGCTGCAATTGTTGGGGTTGGGTGATGACTACTAAAGTGAGGGAAAGAAGAACCACCAACAACGAATAAATTATCCATCTCCCACATTTGAGAGTACGTATTGACTGCTGATGTTTCTGGGTCATCTCCCATAACGACACCGCCGATATAGTGCATTCCACCGTATAAATGGTCAAATTGTTCCGGAACTTCGTCTGGATCTACGATATCTGCACCTAATGCTTCAACGATTTCAGTACATTTTTCAATACCAAACTTCGCAATATTTTTATCTTGATCCGTTAATTTATTTGTCACACGAAGCAATGGGTCACCAAATTCGTCTTTATACGTCGGGTCTAAATCTAAGAAGTTATGCCACCATGGCATTACTGCTGCAGAGTACCAAACTGTTAAAGTACGGTATGCATAGTGTAATGATTTTTCCTTAAATTCTTGTCCCCACATCGGTGTTCCTTTTGGTACAAAGTTATTTTTAATCGCTCCATCACCATATTGACGTAATTCAATTCCTCCGCCATGGATGAAATCTAAATCTGTATGGTCAAAAATATCAGCATCATAATCACTTAATGCTCCACCAAGTCCACCAGCACCCATGTAGTAGTTGAATTTCTTATCTTCAAAAAATCCAGTAGCACCTAAAAATGTACTATTAAACTGTCCCGTAAAGTTTCGTCCAATAACACCTTTACGTGTTTTAGGATCATACATTTCACCAATTTCAGATAACATTAGTAAACGATTATTTGAAAACGTGAACGCTGCAAGAACAACAACATCTGCTGGTTGTTCAAACTCTTGTCCAGTTCTCGTGTCGACAAACATCACACCCGTAGCTTTACCGTCTTTATGTAAAACTCTACGAACGAGTGCATGTGTACGAATCTCACAATTTCCCGTATCCATTGCAGTTGGAATGACTGTTACAAGCGGATCAGACTTTGCAGAGAAGTCACATCCATACATCGTACAAAATGCACAGAACATACATTGATTTAATGTTTGTCCATCTGGATTTGTATACGTTTGCGACATATTTGCAGATGCCATTTGATACGGATTTAATCCCATTTCTTTTGTTTTCTCTTTAAATAATTTAATCGCTGGAGAAGCTTTCATTGGTGGGTTAGGATAATCATCTGAACGTTTATCTCCTAACGGGTCTGGTTCGCCTGAAATCCCAGCCATTTTCTCCCACTTATCATAATATGGTTCCAACTCGTCATATGTGATGCCCCAATCTTGAATGGTCATCCCATCTGGTATCTTTTTCTCACCATAGCGCTCAATCGTTTTCGAACGGATTTCAAAATCATATGGTCTCCAACGATACACTGAACCTGCCCAGTGTGTACTACCACCACCTAAAGCCGTTCCTGTATTTAACTCACTACGTAAGCGTACCGGTAAGGCTACATCATCTACACCTACACGTGAAGTAATGGTGTCACCCGTTAATTTCTCCATCATTTCATGTCGATTCGTATAGCGCAATTCATCTTTTACACCAATAAAATCCGATCGCTCTTGATCTTTCCCACGTTCTAATATTTTAACTTTATGTCCTGCTTTTGTTAACTCCGCTGCAATGATGCCACCAGCCCAACCACTTCCTACAACGACAACATCAACTTTGTCTAATTTTTGTGCCATGTGCATCCTCCTTCATTTTTAATTACCTTGATAATTACGTAAGCTTTCTGGTGCTAATGTTAAAAATTCTTCTTCTTCGATTTTATCGAGCCAACTCATACGAGGCCCAGGATACTCTTTCATTTTCCAAGCTTCCATATTTCGATTGCCGCCGTATACTGGATCTGCATAAACCCCTTCGATTGTTGTTTGGCGGAGTAAGCTAAAAAATAAACTTGATTTTGCACCAGCTACTTCGACTTCACCCGCTTCAAATTTTTGCAAAATTTCATCTTGTTGTTCAGGTTCGATTTTAATGAAACGTTCATCAAACGACTTTTGTGATTCAGCTTCTATTGCTCGAACCCCTTCTAAAAATAATGTGCCACGTGTCATTTTCGTTTGATAACGAGGCGTTGCAGATGGAACTGTTACTTGTGTTCCTGCATTCACTTCTTTAATATTCTTATCATTAGGGACGTATTCATCTACTTCTTCTACTTGTGGGAATGGCCCAAACATATAATCATTCGCATTCATTCCCCACTCATTTGAACATTGACGGTCAATGAAATACGGAACTCCTAAGTCGATTGCCCCTGGACCATTATCGTCTTTCGGGAAAATCCTTTCTGTTGCAGCTGATAAAACATCAAAATCTTCGTTTCTGCTGAAAAATGTTCGTGCTTCATATGAAGGAGCTCCTGCACCCGTCGATTCTTCTTTTGTACCTGAATCTTTCTGAAATTGATTCGTTACAAGTCCTCCGAACAATGAACCACCGATTAGCCCACCTGCAACGAGACCACTATTTTTCAAAAAATTTCGTCTACTCATACCTTCATTGTTGTTATTTGGTTGTTTATCTTCTGGCATACTAGAAATCCTCCTCTACCAGTTATTGTCATTTCATCCATTATGATGAAGTTGTAGATTCTTTTAAACGTTTTAGTTGATCACGTTTTTCAATACGCGCCACGAGTCGAATACTCACTTCATATAAGCCAATCATTGGAATTAACACAATTAACTGGCTAATAAAATCCGGTGGCGTTATTAATGCCGAAATAATTGCAAGTGATACATAAGACCATTTACGTACCTTTTTTAGTGTATCGACTGTCAATAAACCAATTGATGCTAAAAACATCGCAACCATTGGTAGCTCAAACATTAACCCAATCGGTAATGTGGTAAATAATAAAAAACGGACATATTCATGAGCCGAAATCATCACATCGAAATTAATGGCACCGAGTGATGTTAAGAAGTTATAACTAAGTGGGTTGACAACAAAATAACCAAATGCAATCCCGATGAGAAATAGTAATAACATCACAGGCGAGTATAAACTTATAAAGCGGCTCTCCTTCTCGGTTAAACCTGGGTTCACAAACTTCCATAAAAAATAGCAAACGAATGGAATGGCAAGTCCGAAGGCAATAGAGAGTGATATTGTCATATAAAATGAAACAACCTCTAAAGGACTTAAAATGATTAACTGATGCCCTTTCGTTACATACGGAAACCAAATGTTAATGGTACTAAAGACGAGAATAAAAAAAACGATGAAGACGACAGCCGATTTGATAAGCTGTGATCGCAATTCAGATAAATGATCAAAAACATTCGGATCTGTTTGCACTTTAACTTCTTCTTGTTGTGATGATTGATTGGCAGCTGACTGTGTATGTTGTTCTTGCTGTTTAGCCATTTACATCACCTACTTTTCGGTTTCCACTTTCTTGTCTTTTTCTTCGTCCTCGTCATCCATAATGTCTTTCGCTGATTTCTTAAACTCTGCTAATGTTTTTCCAACAGCAGAACCAACTTCTGGTAACTTTCTTGGACCAAATAAAATTAAAATCATGGCTAAAATAATAATGAGCCCTGGTACACCAATTGCTGCTAAGTTCATTCCATACCCCTCCTTTTTTATATTTTCACCGTCTTTAATTAATCATTACCGATAAAACGAAAAATAAAACATATAATATGAATATTTCGACTAAAAGTATAAAAAAAGACAAAGCATCCATATTAGAATGCTTTGTCTCTTTTAATCCATTACCATAAATCCTTCTCCGAATACATCACGAACATCATGGATTGCAACAAATGCACGATCATCAATATTTTGTACAATCCGTTTCAAACGTACAACTTCTTGACTACCAATGATAATATATAAAATATCTTTCTTTTCCTTCGAATAATACCCGTGACCAGCATACACCGTTACACCACGATTCATTTTGATGTTCACTTGTTTCGCAATTTCATCAGAGTGATCTGAAATAATTGTAATGGCTTTTTTCGTACTGAATCCTTCAATAATGAATTCCATCACTTTTGTACCGATATAGAGCATTACAATCGTTAACATTAATTTTTCAGCACCAATGATAAAGTATGATGAAAATACAACGATTAAATCAAAAAATAATAAACCATAACTAATATTCCATCCTAAATATTTTTTCGTAATGCTCGCCAAAATGGTTGTTCCAGCTGATGTCCCCCCGGCACGAATAATAAGCCCGATCCCAACGCCAACAAGCACACCTCCGAAAATAGCATTGACAATAATTTCATTCGATTCAATCGTCCAGTTATGTGTCAAATGTAAAAATAATGAGTTAAAAATAACTGCAATAATCGTATAAATGGTCGTATTTCGACTTAAAAAACGATACCCTACGATTAATAATGCACCGTTAATCACTAAACTAACGAGTCCAGGTGACCAACCATATAAATAGTAAAAAATAATCGTTAGTCCCGTTACGCCACCTTCCCCTAAATCATTTGGGATAACGAATAAATTGACTGCTAATGCGAAAATAAATGATCCTAAAATAATAAAAAATAATTCAATCGCTCTTTTTTTCATACACGCCCCACCATTCCTCAAATAAATTTACTATT
>ERZ808040.2097-NODE-2097-length-11950-cov-5.306325_pt1 | contig 11950 bp, 10 predicted proteins | sample MGYA00380191_ERZ808040 | MGnify/ENA primary metagenome ERZ808040 (study PRJEB31490, sample SAMN06133395) | mouse gut metagenome | isolation source: J6 | host: mice | place: China: Chengdu | collected 2015-05 ... | reverse complement strand
GTCGGCCTGTGGGGTATCAGTAGGCTCTATCTATTATTATTTTGATTCCAAAGCCGCGCTGGCCAGTGCTACGGTGGAAAGTGTCTGGAGCGAGATTTTTCACCGTCCCCAGGACAGGGATGTGTTTCAGGACATTCAGGCATGCATTACATGGATGTACAGCCGGATGGAATACGGCTGCAAACAGTATCCCGGATTTTTTACGCTGCACTCCCTGGGTTTCATGCGGGAGGATAAGGCGGACGGGAAACGGAGAATGCAGCAGGCCTGGCAGCATATACTGGATGAGCTGTGTTCCGTATTAAAGCGGGATGCCAGGGTTCGGGCAGATGCCTTCACAGAGCAGTTTACGGTGGAAAGATTTGCGGATGTCCTGTTTTCCCTGATGCTGTCTGCTTTGCTGCGGCAGGATTATGATTCCACTGCGGCATTGGAGATTGTACGCAGGACGCTCTATTAAATGCCCTGGAGTCCCCATATTTTTTTAGTCAAAATTGAACAATGTTCATATAAAGCATAAAGGAGGACAAATTATGCAGGCAATTGTAGAAACCTTATTTGATGCTGTCTATCTGATTTCTGTCATTACCATCGGGATTATGATGATCCGGGGCAGCAAAGGAAACCGTCAGTTCTGGCTGTTCGGGTGGATGGCGGTAGTGTTGGGGGCAGGTGATTCGTTCCATCTGTTTCCCCGGGCCCTTGCCCTGTGCACTACAGGGTTGGAGAATTATACCGTTCCACTGGGGCTTGGAAAGTGGATCACTTCGGTCACAATGACGATATTTTATGTGCTGCTCTATTATGTGTGGAGGCAGAGGTATCAGATCAGCGGCCGGGGCGGTCTTACCGCCGTCGTGTTTGTTCTGGCCGGCGTGCGGATTGCGCTGTGCATGATGCCCCAGAACCGTTGGCTCAGCGCCGAAGCGCCTCTCTCCTGGGGGATTTACCGCAATATTCCCTTTGCACTGCTGGGACTTGTGGTGATCGTGCTGTTCTATCGCAGCGCCAGGGAACAGGGGGATAAGGCATTTTCACGAATGTGGCTGACCATCGTGCTGAGCTTTGGCTTCTACATTCCGGTGGTGCTCTGGGCGGATGCCATTCCAATGATCGGAATGCTGATGATTCCCAAGACATGTGCCTATGTGTGGACGGTACTCATGGGATATTTTGCCATGAAACAGGAATGCAGGTAAAGGAGGAAGGATTGTGAAAATTATGAAACGTTACATGAATACGGCTCTGCTGTACGCCATATTTGCGATGGCCGGCGGTGTGTTTTACCGGGAATTTACCAAATTCAACCAGTTTACGGAGAAAACCACACTGTCTGTAGTACATACCCACTATTTTCTGTTGGGCATGGTGCTTTTCCTCTTGCTGCTTCTGCTGGAAAAGAACTTTTCCTTCTCCGGAGCGAAAACGGGGCGGATACTGGCTGTCTATCATATCGGCCTGAACCTGACTGCTGTGATGTTCCTTGTGCGGGGAGTGACCCAGGTGCTGGCGCCTGCGCTTTCTTCTGCCATGAATGCGGCAATCTCCGGGATCGCCGGAATCGGGCATATCCTGCTGGGGGTCAGCCTGGTGCTTTTGCTGGTGCAGATCAGGCGCAGCGTATAGGCCCGATAGGCGGCTGAACTGCTTTTCAGATGCCGGGGTAAATGAGTCCCCGGCATTATCAATGGGGCATCTGCTATTTATCAATCATGAGATCAGAGTATTTGGCTCTTATTTTTCTGAATATGAGGATAGGATTGAAAGAATTAAGAAAATGATTCAGGAACTTAGATGATTAAAACATATGTGAGGGTATTGAGATGAATAGTCCTGAGAATATTGAATTTTTAAATTTTCTTGTGAAGAGATTCAAAATAGAAAGAGATAAGTTTGACAGATCTGGTGTATATGCATATACACAGCGTTTGTTTGCCTATCATTCAAATAAGATTGAAGGAAGCATACTTACTGAAGAACAGACGGCTTTTTTGTTTGACAATGGAACTTTACCCAGGTCAGATGATTACTATAGATTAAAGGATGTTGAGGAACTGAATGAGTATTTTCTTATGTTTAGTAGGATGTTAGTTACATTGGACGAGCCATTATCACAGGAACTGATAAAGCAATTCCATTATGAATTAAAATCTGGGGTATTTGAGGATCGTGCCAATGGATATGCTATTGGCGATTATAAGCAGCGTCCTAATATGATTGGTATGTATCAAACTATAAGACCTGAAATTGTGATATGAGAAATGAATTTTCTTATGGATTGGTATAATAATCAGGAAGTAGATATTTCTGTATTGGCTGAATTTCATGCAAGATATGAGAGCATTCATCCCTTCCAGGATGGGAATGGCAGGACAGGTAGATTGATTATTTTCAGGGAGTGCATGAAGAATGGTATCGTGCCGGTTGTGATTGAAGATGCGAATAGAAATGAATATTTGGAGTCACTGAAAGAGTATAGAGAAGAAAAATCTTTAAATTTGTTGATTTGCCTGTTTAGAAAAGAACAATTATTTTATATAGAAAAGTGTAAGTATTTTATGTAAAATAAATTTGGAGAAAAGCGATAAAATTAAAATGAAAACGCACAAAATCAGAACTTTTATGGGTATCACTGACCAGCGGGATAGCCTAAGTATACCCTGCTTCTAAAACTGTGGGAAAAGCGGCTGCAGCGAAGGCATTGCAGAGTCCTATATGACTTGTCGCAAACCCGTAAGCCATGTATGGTTTTGCGCAATAAAGAAGTGCAGAAATGAGTGAAATTATGAAACAGAACAACAGAAAAAATGTTTTTGTAGAAGGAATCCAGGGAATGGGGAAATCCACTCTGGTAAATCGTTTAGCTGCCGCTATACCGGAATTTCATGTCTGCAGGGAGGGCGATCATTCGCCGGTGGATCTGGCATGGTGCACATGGATGACACAAGAGGAATATGAAACGATCCTGAAACGCTATGGTGTGATCCGGGATGAAATTATGAAAAATACCGTCAGCGAACAGGGGCACTTTGTTATTTCTTATACCAGGATTCTTACCGATATTCCGAATTTCCATAAGGAACTGGAAAAATACGAAGTATATAATGGAAGAAAGACGCTGCAGGAGCTGAAAGAGCTTGTTCTCACAAGATACAGGAGCTTTTCTGAGACCGGCTATTTGTTTGAATGTTCTTTTTTCCAGAATATCATGGAAGACCTGATCCTGTATCACATGCTGGACGATGATGAGATAGTGGATTTTTACCATGAATTATATGATGCTGTCAATAAAGATGAATTTCTGCTGCTGTATTTGTACAGTGACAGGCTGGAGGAAACAATAGAGGCCATTAAAAAGGAACGCTGTGATGACAGGGGAAAGGAGCTGTGGTACCCCATGATGCTGGAGTATTTGACTCACTCGCCCTATGGGGAGAGACATGGGTACGGCTCCTTTGAAGATATGATTGCTCATTTCAGGCACAGGCAGAAGCTGGAAATGCGCATTATCAGGGAAGTGGTCGGTGGCAGGGCGGTAGTGCTTCCGTCCAGGGAATGGAAAATGGAGGACATTATACCACTGGTACGTGTCAACGGTAAATGGGAGGGATGAGGTATCTATGGCAATTATCGGAATTGATCTGGGAACAACCAACAGTCTGGCCTGCGTCTATCGGGACGGAAGGCCAGAGTTGATTCCCAACGAGTTGGGGGATTACAGGACAAGCAGTGCAGTGAGCGTACTGGAGGACGGTTCGGTCCTGGTCGGTGCGGCGGCGAGGGAGAGGCTGATTTCCCATCCGGAATCTACAGCCGCATCTTTTAAGATATGGATGGGAACGGAAAAGAGGCTGAATCTTGGCACGCGGCAGTTTAAGCCGGAAGAATTATCTGCCCTGGTGCTCCGCCAGCTGATGGAGGACGCACGTCGGTATCTGGAGGAGCCTGTGGAAGAGGCGGTCATCAGTGTTCCTGCTTACTTCAATGACGATCAGCGCTGTGCCACGAAGCTTGCGGCTCAGATGGCAGGACTGACAGTGAAGAGGCTGATCAACGAACCCTCTGCCGCGGCGCTCTACCATCGTTACAGCACCCAAGGCGGTGACAGCCGGATGATGATTGTGGACTTTGGCGGCGGTACTCTGGATGTGAGCATTGTGGAATGCTTTGAGAACATTATCGAGATCACGGCCATTGCCGGGGACAATCGGCTGGGTGGCAATGATATTGACCGTGCCATAGCGGATCATTTTTGCAAGGTTAACGGCCTTACAGAAGACCGGCTGGAACCGTCCCTGCGGGCAGTTCTCTACCGTCAGGCGGAAGCTGCGAAAATTGCGCTGTCCGGTATTTCTAAGACGGGGGATGTCCTGTCCGGTGAGCGGAAGGGGAATGCGCTGTCCGGTATTTCTAAGATGCGGGATGTCCTGTCCGGTGAGCGGAAAGAGAATGTCTTGCCTGATACTTCGGAGGTAATGATTTCCCTTAGAAAGGATCACAGGCAGTATAGTCTGACACTTACGAATAAACTTCTGAGGGAATTGTGTGAACCGATTTTTTGCAGGGTGCGGGAGGTGATTGTCCGGGTTATGAAGGATCAGGAGAGGGGAAGCCTTATCCATGATGTGGTTCTGGTGGGCGGTTCTTCACGGCTTACTGTGTTTGGTGATTTCCTGGAGGAAATGTTTGGCAGACGACCCCATGTGGCAGCAGGCTCTGACGAGATTGTGGCTATGGGTGTGGGATTGTGCGCGGGCATTAAGGAGCGGGCGGAGGAATTGCAGGATTTGGTGATGACTGATGTCTGTCCTTTTTCTTTGGGGGTTGCCACGTTTAGTTATGCCGGGGACAGGACGCCTCACATGGCAGTTTTGATTCCTCGCAGCAGTATGCTGCCGGCCAGCCATCAGGAGCGCTTTTGTACCATGCACAACAACCAGAACAGACTGCGGTTTGAAATCTATCAGGGAGAAGGGTATTTTGCTTCGGAAAATCTGAAGCTGGGAGAACTGGAGGTTCAGGTTCCACCGGGACTGGCGGGGGAGCAGTCTGCTGTGGTCACTTTTACATATGATATTGACGGTATCCTTCATGTCAGTGCAAAAAGCAGCGGCGGTGATTATCAGGATACGCTGATTCTCAATTCCGGCCTGCATCTGAGTGGGGAGGATAGGGAGAAAGCGATGGAGCGCATACGGCAGATTCAGCTTGCGGCGCAGGGTTCCCAAAAGGAGCAGCTTCTGCTGGAACGGGGCCTGCGGCTTTATAAGCAGACATCGGGTCGGCAGCGGGAGATGGCAGCAGGGTTAATCGGTTATTGGAAGCAGGTGATGGATCAGGGAGACCTGATCGGCCGGGAGAGAGGCTATCTGTGGACCAAGGAGCGGTTGGACTGGTTGGAAACCCAGGTGGAGACCGATCCTTTGGCTGATGGTTTCTGGTATTGTGAACCCGAGGAAATGGAGGGCCAAGTCCCAAGCGGTGAAACGGAGGAAGAAACGGCCGAGGAAGAAAAGAAATGAATTTTCTCGGCAACGCCGACAGAGCGTATAATACACTACACTTTGCAAGCAAAGTCGTGTGCCAAGGGGTAAGTCCCTTTGGAAAACCCAGACAACAAAACAGGCTGAATATCTTGCACTTTCCCGGTGCTTGATACTCAGCCTTTATTTGTTGTCAGCAGCCTCGTTTCGTGGTCTGCGTGTAGTTCCTTGTAAACTGGCCTAAAGCATAGAATAAATAGATTGACAATCTAACGGTTGTTAGGTACAATATTATCTAACGACTGTTAGGTGAGGTGAAGATTGAAATTGAAAATTTTCAATCCCAAGTTTGTGACTGTGCGGCATCCACAAACTTGACATGCGCAAAAAGCCGCGCAGAAATGGGGTAAAAAATGAATGAAACAAAACAAAAAATATTAGATGTGGCATTAGATTTATTTTCTCAAAATGGATTTTCTGCGGTTTCAATCAGAGACATTTGTAAGGTAGTAGATATCAAGGAAAGTTCTGTTTACTATCATTTCAAAAATAAACAGGCGATACTGAATGAACTGTTGCAGCATTTTGAATCAATAGCAACTGGTTTAATGAGCCAATTAGAGCAGGCATTAACGATTACAGAGAAAACTGTTGAGGGAAATATATTTGAACAAACTTGTGATTGCTTTTTTGAAAAGTATCTATTGGACGAATATTGCAACAAAATCATGAGATTACTCTCGATTGAACGTTTTAGCAATGATGATATACAAGAAGTATATGATTACTGGATGATTGATAAGCCATTAAATTTTCAAACAAAGGCATTTTCTCTGTTAATGTCAATAGGAGTTATCAAAGCAGCAGACAGTAAATATCTGGCGATAAAATTTTATGCACCCATTTTTCTTTTTACGCAGCGGTGGCTTTTTTGCGGAACATTGACAGAGGAGCATAAACAGGCTTTTCGGGGAAATGCGTATGAGCATATCAATAATTTTTTTAAAGAAATAGAGGGCATATAATATGGCGAATGTATTAGTTGTCGGTGCCAACCAAGGGATTGGTTATTATCTTGTAGAAAGATTACTGGAATTGGGAAATACAGTAACGGTGTTGGATGTTCAGATTCATGCAATTGAGATATTAAAAGAAAAGTATCAAAAAACACTCCTGCCAATCATAGCAGACGCACGAAGCCTTTCCTGCATTGAGAATGGTGTATTACAGGCAATCCAAAATTTTGGAGATATTGACATTGCAATACACAATGCCTGTCTATGCACTTTTGAAAGTGAGCATGACACAGACTATGAAATTTATCAAAATGTAATGGACATAAATTATTTTGGGGCGTTGAGATTAACAAAAACAGTTCTTCCACATATGCGCAAGGCGAAAAAGGGGCGTATTATATTTACAAGTTCGGGTGTAGGCGTTACCGGATTTGTAAACATTTCTCCGTATGCCGCTTCAAAAGGAGCAATAGAATCATTGGCTAAATGTCTGCAAATAGAAAATGAGGAATACGGGATTACCTTTCATTTGTTCCATCCGCCATTGACAGATACAAAATCAGCATCGGGAATTTCAGTTCCAAAAGAATTTATGGCAAAGGCAAAAGAAGTCGGATATGGACTGGCAAACCGTGTATGGTTAAACAGATTTGTGATTTGCCACTCTGCAATCCAGACAGCGCAAATGAAGTTTTCTTACAGACATCCCCTTTTTATCGGGAAAATGATGACTAGAGCAGCCAAAAGAGCAATCCAATCAGAAAAAAGTCAGGGGCGCAATGAAAAGATATAAAATTGCAGCAATACTTATTTTATACATGGGTTTGTAGAAATATGTAAATTCAATATGAAACCGATAAGAGAATCATAACCCACAACCTATGGTTGAGTTTCTGTAGTTTTTCATAAACATGCTTATAATTGTTTTTCACTTGAATGTAGGCTATAATAAAATTGCGATTGCAATCGAAATTCAAATACGAAAAGTCAAATAAAAAATTACGGAGAAATAATATGATTAATTTAATTGATTTTGGAAAAAGAGTAAAAGAATTTCGCACAAGAAAGAATTACTCTCAAAAGGAGATTGCCCTTAGAATAGGCGTGTCCGAACAGGCTGTATCTAAGTGGGAGAACGGCGACTGCCTGCCCGACATTTACAATTTAAAACTGTTAGCACAAATGCTTCACATTTCCGTTGACACCTTATTGGATACCCAAATGCAGAATTCGGAGAAAATTGTGGAAACAATTAATGTTTGCGGTGCACGCTTTGATATAGTCGAGAAACCTGAGACCATACTTGCGGGGAAAATTATTTATGCAAAAGATTTCCATGATATTAGCAGCTTTAATTCCGCAGCGGTCGCTCTTGCGGCAGATAAAAATAAGCCATATTTCAGCACGCTGAAAGAATGCGTCCTGCCAATATATGACATAAACTTAAGCGTAAATTTCTGGCTTGACGAACAAAGCCGCGCATACGGCGCGGTAAGAGAAGTTATGACGGAAGACCAGCCCACAGGCACGGATATTTACAAAGTCCCCGCGTCATTATATATACGGGCGTACACGAATAAAGAGACTTCAAGAATTGTCTGCAAAGAACAATGTGAAGTATGGGAGCTTTTTGCATACATCAGAAACCATTTTATGCCGTCCTACAATTTTAAAATGGCTAAAAACGGAGCACAGGAAATGGAGATGTTCGACACGTTCGCCCATAGCTCCGGTTACGCTTATATGCCTGTAGAAAGAGGTGTGTGAGGGGTAAAGGGAAAGTTTTTCTTATTCAGTTTTTATTGTTTAAATCATTCCCACAACCTTATCCGAGAGTTTTGCAGAATCACGCTTTACCTCCCTTGTAGCGTGTGCATAGACATTCATGGTGGTGCTTACGGCGGAATGTCCTAAAAGCTCCTGCACATCTTTTGGCTGTGTCCCGTTTGATAACAGGTTTGTCGTGTAAGTATGGCTAAGCTCGTGGAAGCGGAAAATGAGGCCATCCTCGTGGAAGTGGAAAACAGAACATGATATAATCCCTTCAAGGGCCTATGGTTTGCGCCATAGCCCTTTTTGTATAAAGGAGGATGTTATCATAGCACGAAAAGGCAGAAAGTATCCTGAATCTCCCTATTATGCGTTACGATATCGGCAATAGATTCAGTGGAAAACGGTTTGACTGTCCGGCATTTCAAAAGATGCTTCAAGACATACAGAAGAGTAATATGGACTGCATTGTTGCAAAAGATATTTCTTGTTTAGGACGGGACTATATTACTGTGAACTATTACCTTGAAATGTTTTTCCTCGCGAAAGTGTCCGATTCGTATCTATCTACGATCAGTTTGACACCATCGAAGGCATAACCAACAAAGATAAATCGGTATATATTCATTCCAGGACACGTATACCGGTTCAATGAGCAGGTATCTATTGAAACAAAAAGAAAGTTGAGGTCATTTTAGACATGAAAATACAGCACGGAGAATTTATTGGGCCAAGAGCCACATTCGTTTATCAGAAATCCAATGAGCATCCCAACCAACTTGTTCCCGATCCGGTGGCCACTGTTATTGCTCGGAAGATTTTTGAAATGGCGGCAAGCGGCACTGGTGTTACAGGTATTGTTCGATATTTAAATGAGCGAGGGTTCTCAACTCCGATCCAATACGCCAAGGCTCACGGCTTGGACGGCAACTTTGACAATGGCAGCGGCAGTTGGAACAGCAAGTTCAAGAGTACACGAGCCAAATTGTTGATTTTACAGAGCGCAAGGCAGCGGCTTGGATCAACGCAATGGAGCACTATGAGAAGTATGTGCAGGGAGAAATCAGCAAGGAAGAATTTCGCACAGTACAAGACGTTGCAAACCAAGCAAAAGAAGTTTTTATTCAGGCAACAGAATGCAAAGCTGCCTATGAAAAGCAATACGCCAGGTTCCGAAAGCTTCTTTCTTGCAGCAGTAAAAATATTCCGCTCAGCGAAATTGTGGACTGTATTGATAAGGTTGCAGTAGATTATTGTGGTAAAATTGTGGTAAAATGGAGTATAGGCGACAGCTTATCTTAATATACTACAAAATATTTTACATAACAAGACCGAAAGCTGCGTCTGTAAATAAGATTAACCCTTTTAATGGCGACTGTCCTTGAAATTTGGGATGTGTTGAAAAATCAGTAGATTTATATAGAGATTGGGAGTGAACAGATGTTTAACATTTTAGATACAATCACAGCGGGTCTTTCTACTCTTAATACACCAATAGGATTCGTTGGATCGCTAATAACAATTTTTGACCACTTTAAAAACAAAAACAGTAGCCATATTAAAGAAACACTGGATACTATTCGGGAAAAATCGAGCGTGGCATATGCACGGTACTTCGAATACAGAAAATACCGGCAGGAGGATTTAGGCATTCCCCTTGAAGGAGATATTCTGGGATATTGGGAAACATGTCTGCAGCGCAATGTGTTGCCTAGTGCAAGCGATATGGTTACCTCCCATATTGCAAGCAAAGAAGAGGCCGAAATCATCATTTCCTATTTAATGGAGCAGTGGATGACCATTCCAGATTTTTCAGCGTGGATACACGATATTTTGATACAGAACCATCTGGAAATAGCCTCTGAGATGCTGTCTGATTTGCCACAAATATTGGAAGCGGCATCTCAGATAAAAGCGCGACTAGACAGCCAAGGAATCAATCATATTGCGACGATGATTACTCCCTGCCATGTCACAGATGCAAGGATTTCCTGCAACGATTTGACTATTAAAAACTTCTTTACCGTTGACAATAATTTTCATACCATGCTTCAAGTCATCAGTGCAGATGCAGATGTCCCACACAAAGAGGCCGCACAGGCAATAGAGGAACTCATTCAAAGCAGCGCCTCTGTTATAATTGCAGGAAACGGAGGCCAGGGAAAAACCAGCCTGATGATGCGTGCAGCGGTGCAGAATGCTTCTTCGGGATACCTGACGGTCTGGTTGTCACTGTCAAATAAAGAAACTATAACAGAACAAATGGCAGATCAATTCTTTAATTGCCTGATTGAACTTACACCTGTAGGACAAAGTGTGTTGCTATGCATTGATAACCCCTTTGAGGGTAGAGAATCTTTTGCAAGTTTACAATCCAGGTGGCCTCATAATCGCAAAATACATCTGCTTATGGCAGAACGGGAAAACAGGCTTACACTGCTTGCTGATCCGGATCAGGATTTATTGCTGCACTGGTTTGAAAATGCAGAGCTTGTTGTCCTGCAAGGCATCAACCAGACCAAGAAGTACCGTTTAAAAGATTATACGCCTCGCTATTTTTCAGAGAGTGTGGAAAGAAGAAAATCCATACTGAAAAAGAGCACTTCTTACCTGGTAAAAGATGGGGCAATAAGTGAGACAGATCAATTATCTGTGATAAATAAAACATTATGCAGGTATGGGAAGCCGTATGTCAGTTTGGTGGAATTGATCTACCACACTTTGTTTGAGTTGAAAAAAATTACGTCTAAACCAGGAAGCATCAAATTAGATTGGGAAGAATGGGGTGATCTAATTGAGCGCGAGTTTGGCAAAATAGATACCGACATCCAACTATATGGTGCAATTGCGGCTATGAAAGTGTTCCATACACCATTGTCACTTTCGCTGTTCTGTAAACGCTTTGAAGGATTATACGTGCGCAAATTGAGAACGCGTTTGTGTGAGCGATTTGTACCGTGGCATGTGGAACCGGTAGTTTACCAGGAGAGAAACGAGACGTTGCAACCCAAACATGATGTCATTGCGGAGTTGTTTTTCCTATTTAATAAAAGCAAAGTCACCATTAATTCCGTAATATTAGATTTGTTGGATTTTATGGATGAAAATGAAATCGAAACATTTTTAACAAATACCATAAATAAAAATGAAATACGAAAGGGCCAGAAACCCCCAATCGGCGAGATTGATTACTGGGGTTATTTGGATTGTATTTATTCCCGAATGCAAGAAGGGAGTCTAAATCTTTCACATGTTGGAAAAACATATTTATGTTTAGGCTTTTTGTGGGCAAGGTATCAAAAGGGTATCTCCGAAAGCAGTTCTACAATCTATACTGTTTTAGACAATCTTGCCCCTGAATTAGAAAAAGATTTATTGATAATAAAACTTTATACAGAATGGGGAATATGGTTGTCCGAAATGAAAAATAATTCCCCTGCGGAAGAGAAATTCCTCATCGTGATAAAAACTAACCCATCTAATATCCATTGCCGCACGGAGTTAGGGCGGCTGCTCTCAAGGCAAAAAGGACGAGAAGCGGAAGCGGAGAAATTTTTGAGGGAAGCTATAAAGATTGACCCTAAACATATTCAATCGCGTACGGAATTAGGGCGTCTGCTCTCAAGGCAAAAAGGACGAGAAGCGGAAGCGGAGGAATTTTTGAGGGAAATAATAGCAATT
>ERZ808040.2095-NODE-2095-length-11956-cov-7.171732_pt1 | contig 11956 bp, 11 predicted proteins | sample MGYA00380191_ERZ808040 | MGnify/ENA primary metagenome ERZ808040 (study PRJEB31490, sample SAMN06133395) | mouse gut metagenome | isolation source: J6 | host: mice | place: China: Chengdu | collected 2015-05 ... | reverse complement strand
GAGGGCAGGGGAGAACGGGCCCTCGGCCCCTACATCTTCCGGGAGGGAGACCGGGTGATGCAGGTGAAGAACAACTACGACCTGTTCTGGGAGGACCCGGACACCGGGGCAAAGGACCTGGGGGTGTTCAACGGGGACATCGGCGTCATCCAGGAGGTGACCGCCGGGGGGATCACCGTGTCCTTTGACGGGCGGCTGGTGGCCTATCCCCCGGAGCTGCTGGGGGAGCTGGAGCCCGCCTACGCCGTCACCGTCCACAAGGCCCAGGGCAGCGAGTACCGGGCGGTGATTCTGGCGCTGAGCGACGTGCCCCCCTCCCTGCTGGCCCGGGGAGTGCTGTACACCGCCATTACAAGGGCCCGGGAGCTGTTCATCCTGGTAGGGGACGGCGAGCTGATGGCCCGGATGGTGGCCAACGACCGGCAGACCAGGCGATACTCCGCCCTGCGCACCAGATTGCTGCGGGAGACGGGGCGGGACGGTTGACAACGGGCGAGGAATACGATATGATAGAGTGCGCAAAAAAGAACGCCCCAAGGAGACAGAGAGATGAAAAAGCCCTTTCTCACCCTGGCCCAGGCCAAGGAGATTAAAAAAACCTACCCCACCCCCTTCCACATCTACGATGAGCGGGGCATCCGGGAAAACGCCCGGGCACTGAAGGCGGCGTTTGCCTGGAACCCGGGATTTAAGGAATATTTCGCCGTCAAGGCCACCCCCACCCCTGGCATCCTCAAGCTGCTGCGGGAGGAGGGCTGCGGCGTGGACTGCTCCTCCCTCACCGAGCTGATGCTGGCCCAAAGGTGCGGGTTCAGCGGGGACGAGATCATGTTCTCCTCTAACGAGACCCCGGGATCGGAGTTCGAGCTGGCCGCCAAGCTGGGGGCTTATATCAACCTGGACGACCTGACCCATGTGGAGTTTCTCCACAACACGCTGGGGTGTGTGCCGGAGACGGTGTGCTGCCGCTTCAACCCCGGCGGGGTGTTCGCCCTGGGGGAGAGCAAGGAGGGCTTCCAGGTGATGGACAACCCGGGGGAGGCCAAGTACGGCATGACCCGGCCCCAGCTGGCCCAGGCGTTCAACCGTCTGAGAGAGCTGGGGGCCAAGCAGTTTGGCATCCACGCCTTTTTGGCCTCCAACACCATCTCCAACGAGTACTACCCCGCCCTGGCCCGTCTGCTGTTCCAGACCGCCGCCGATGTGGCGAAGGAGACGGGGTGCCATGTGGCCTTTATCAACCTGTCCGGCGGGGTGGGCGTGCCCTACCGCCCGGACCAGAGCGCCAACGACATCTCGGTCATCGGCGAGGGCGTGCGGAGGGCCTATGAGGAAATCCTGGTGCCCGCCGGGATGGGAGACGTGGCCATTTTCACCGAGCTGGGCCGGTTCATGCTGGCCCCCTTCGGCCATCTGGTCACCACCGCCATCCACGAAAAGCACATCTATAAGGAGTATATCGGGGTGGACGCCTGCGCCGCCAACCTGATGCGGCCCTCCATGTATGGAGCGTACCACCACATCACGGTGCTGGGCAAGGAGGACGCCCCTTGTGACCAGGTGTACGACGTGGTGGGCTCGCTGTGTGAGAACAGCGACAAGTTCGCCATCGACCGGGCGCTGCCCAAAATTGACAGGGGCGACATCCTGGTCATCCACGACACCGGCGCCCACGGCTTCTCCATGGGCTACAACTACAACGGCAAGCTGCGCTCGGCGGAGCTGCTACTGCGGGAGGACGGTTCTGTAACGCTGATGCGCCGGGCGGAGACGCCGGAGGACTATTTCGCCACACTGGTGTGGTAAGCGGATCAAACAACGGCGGCGGGCAAAGCCCGCCGCCCCAATGCGCGCCTGTGATGGAATTGGTAGACATGCGAGATTTAGGTTCTCGTGCGGCAACGCGTGTGGGTTCGAGTCCCTTCAGGCGCACCAACTTGAACGACCCTACCCAATCTGAACAAATTGTTGTCAGTTGTTCGGATTAGGTAGGGTCGTTCTTTACCTGTAGCCCTTGTGTTTCAAGGGTTACAGGCTTTTTTTACTTAAGGCTTCATCTGTCACTGGCCAAAGGCAAACAATTCAAAATCAGAGTGCAAAGCGTGTAAATTGCGGGATTCGAACCCCTACTGACATCACCTATGTCAACCTTAGGCCGTGTGGTTTCTGCCTTTCTCTTCTGCCTGGCATGGCGTTTGATTTCTCAATGTACGGTGTGGACGCCGGCAATTGTAAAATTCAATGTATGAATCCGACCAATTCATATTAAATACGCACTGCAAAGAATGTCTTGTTGTAATTTGCATCATTTTGTATTATAATAAAAATAAAAGTCTAATTGTGCCTTCAATACAGGTAGGAGATTAATAATCGAAAGGCTGGTTTGTATGCAAATTGTAACAAAATCTATTCGCGTTATTGATTATGAGGCGCAGCAGATTTATACCAGAGAAACCCCAGCCTCTTTTGACGAATACGTTACAGAACTCATAAGTTACGTTAATGGGAATATAAATGTTCGTGAGTTTAAAACCAGATCAGTTGATACAGAAGTTATCGGATGCATCAAACAAATATTAAGAAATCCAGGAGATGTAGAACCCTCATCAGTTGTTTGTTGTTTATGATCTTGGTGAGATTCAAAATGAAACTGAGTTTAAACGCGATATCGAGATGACAGATGGTGTGAAAGTCATTATTGTAAAGCATTGATACACTCGGAAAGCTGAAAATCGTAAGCTGCATCTTTTTTGGCACTACAAGACAAAGTGGACAAAACCTGTGTGTAACGATAGTTATACGCAGGTTTTGCATTTCTTGGTAAAATTATACTAAAACTGATACTAGAAACTGGCTATAATTACATATCACAAGTGTTCACAAGCAGATTTAAGGAGATTCGTTCTCTCTTAAACCTGCTTTTATTTATGTTATAGAAAGTAGGGTAACTATGAAACTTCCATATGGCTATGTTTTGGTTGACGAGAAAGTCGCCATACATGAAGAAAACGCTAATGTTGTCCGCAGCATATTTGAGTATTATCTTGCCGGAGCCAGCTTGGGGAAAATTGTTGATATGCTTTTTGCAAGAAGCGTTCCCTCCCCAACAGGGAATCCCAAGTGGACCAGAGCAGCTATAGATAAACTCTTAGCGAATAAGAAATATATCCCAATAGTTGGTGTAAACGCATATATGGATGCTCAATTTGAAAAGGCTCGCCGGTGTAATGTGGATTATGACAAGGTTGGACATCCGAGAAAACCGAGCAGATATCAGTCCCCCTCCATAGAAATGGAATAAAGCTGTACAAATCCTGTTCTTTTTGATATACTTGTTGAAAAAGGGAGAATAGGATCATGACAGAAAAAGAAATCGGCGAACTCTACGCACGCTTGGCGTTTCAGTACGAGTCCTCGATTGATTCGCTTTTAGCGAGACGAATCATAGATATAGACCTTGCTACTACATCGAGAGAGAAGTTTTATGATTCGCTGAATGAGGAAAAGCTGCGGACATCTAAAAAAATCAGGGATTACCATGAAACTATGCGCCTATACATTAGGCTAATGACTCGCAAGGATATGGTGTCATTGACTGAGTTGGCAAGGCAATATTCTGGAGAATCTCCCGGATATGTTATTCAAAGCTGGATGCGTAGCCGCAATACATTGGCATTCCTCCGTCAATGGGAAAATGACATGAATGGAGAGTTTGATGATACAGCCTGTGAGGAACTGATCCACCAGGGGCATACAACATCGCTTACTATTACGCCATCTTTGTGGATTCAAAGGACTCATGCTGTTGGGATGCGTGTAAAACAGGGCAAAGGCGGAGGCGTGAGTGCTTACCCTGAAATTGCTGCGGACTTCCATCTATGGTTGGATCCAAAGGCTCGGTTGGCAATCGTTAGGAAACATATATAAAACTGGAATTGATAAAGTGCATGAGTAGATGAGAAATGGTATGCTTCTATCTCAAAATAATTTATTCCTGCCACCTGCTTATGACTATGGATATGATTTATTTCTTTCCCATAATGAATCGGTTTGACGCTCTATTGGGATGATCTTGCCCAAAGTTTGCTCTGCATCTTTTTTTCAACACATGACACAACAAAAATCGACAGATTTTGACAATGAGTCTGTCAATTCAATTTTTGTATTGCAGTTTTCTATTTAAACACACTCAAAATAATCTCATGAATTTGGCACAGTCTTCGGATTGTGTCCTTTTATTTGGAATTGAAATAGGGAAAAGAATATGTTACCATATAAATGGCAGATAGTAAGCGGATTTGTGATGGGTTACAAGGATATTTTCAGAACGGTAAATCCGCCCAGTGAGACAGATTGAGAAAGATTTCTGGTTCGTTGGCTCACATATATGTGATCTTCCCTAATAGGCAATCAGACTTTGAGATGTGAAATAATTTCAAAGGTCAATAGAAATCAAAAATTATAGGAGTTTTAAGAATGTCCTGTATTATTCATTTTTTGCCCGCTAAATCTGGAGATTGCTTCGTGATAGAATTTGATAATAAGGACTGTATTTTGATTGACTGTGGCTATGTCTCCACATATACGGATGAGTTGAAGCCATTGTTACTGAAGCTACGCGCAAAAGGCTGCCGTCTTGTCCTACTTCTTGTTACACACATCGACCAAGATCACATATCAGGTGCAATACGGCTGTTAGAAGAAAACGGGAAACAGGACACTCCACAAATAATTAAAATTGAAAATATCTGGTTCAACGGCTTTTTCAACACGGTATTCCCTCGTTCAGAGTTTGAAAAAAGAAAAGTAGCCTGCTTGTCTCCGCAAATGACCTATCAGCAAAAATGTGCCCTCAGTGATTTGCTGATGCAAACTTTAGGCGAAGATGGGCCCATCTCGGTTGACCAGTGCAAATGTTTTGAAACACTCTGTGCAAAAAATGGATATGTTCTGAACCGCCAATTCTCTAAGCTGGCTGTGCAGCAAACGTGCAAAAACCGGGAGGAAATGCTGGAGAATGGAATTCAGCTTGGTGATATCTGCATTTATGTCCTTAGCCCTGGGAAAGAACAGCTTGATCAATTGGCCCATATATTAAATAGGAGACTCATTCAGCAGTTTGGCAGAGATTATCAACTTACAACAGATGCGAATTTTGGAACATTTTTTGAACTATTGATGGGACTTCACGCCAGTTCCACTGCTTCTATTTCTATTGAGCCAATTTCTGCAACGAAAAGTGGAATCAAAGACTGGCTTAATACTTCCTCGTGTGCAAAAATGAGTCCAGAAAACCAGAGCTCTATCGCTATTGAAATTGAATATAAGGGTCTCAGAATGCTGTTTTTGGGTGATGCAGAGAGTGAGAATTTCAAAAACTTTCTTGCAGAACATTATCATCTAATTAAGCTGTCTCATCATGGTAGCCTACAACCGAATCTTGCCCTGCTGGAAAAAAGTAAGGGAGATATCCTGCTAATCTCTACTGATGGCAAGAAACGCCATCCAGAGGACGAACTTCTGGCCCGTGCAATTCTGAGTGGCAATCAAGCCTTATATTTCAATTATGATATTGCTAGAAAAGACGACCTGTTGGCACAGCAAAAAGAATTTGGATTTTCTGCTCACTTTCTGGAGCGGGAGATAGTGTTATGAGGGATAGAAGAAATGGAAAATTACATTGTCAAAATTCGCTCTTTAGATGAAGATGGAAATGTTTATTTTGGTACCGGAATTGTTGTTGGGGATCACAAAGTATTAACTGCCAGCCACGTTGTCCGTGGAGAATCCCACTCACTGTTAACAGAAACATCAGAAATTCCATTACTCATCCAACAGGCAAAAGGCTCTGTAACAATTTTGCTTGCAGAAGAGAAGATTCCAAACAAAGCAGCTGAGATATTCTCTATTCATGAAATTATGGATACTCAGTCTGCATGGACAGTTTATGGTTATATTACTGCTGAACAAATTTCTCACAAGGTAACAGGATATGGAATTGTGAAACGGGAATCCGAGATAATTGAGTGGAATTATACGCTTGTTACTATTGAAAGTGGAAGTACTCAAAATTACAAAGGTTTATCAGGTGCACCTGTGTTTTCACGCAATCGAATTGTGGGCATTTTACAGATACAAGAAACGGTTAGTAGTGGCGTGCTGGGACTGAGAATGTCTAGCGTAGAAATGTTCCAGGATATGCTACCTCTTTCTAGCCTATGCAGTAATGAATATAAGGAATTGGTTTATGAAAAGAGCATTGAATTCTCAAGAAGGCATATTGAAGAAAACAAACGCAGCCGGAAGTATATCCCCAATATTTTTGTAGAAAATGGTTCCTATAAAGAACGTCTTCGGTATTTTTCGGATCCTGTATTGTTTGTAAAGAAAGCTCTTCATGAATGCAGAAAAATGGATTTTTCCCGAATCAACCAGGTTACTCCTTCCTTGGGGCTTCCACTAATTGATCAACAGACTCTCCCCTCCTCAGTTACTCCCGAACAGTTGGAGACTGTAGTCTCTGTACTATTGGATTTCCTTTCCAATGCCAGACATACATTAGAAAAATACGATGGTCAAGCCCGCTCCACGGGCCTGTGCTGGGAAGAATATTTTGATTTGCAGGATAGAGTCCAGAATTCTTTGAAATATTCCATCGGAGCCCTAGAGAAAAACCTCCAGTATGCTAAGTTTCAGTTCTTACTGCTGACACAGCCTGCTGGTCAAGGCAAAACCAACTTATTGTGTGATTTTACAGAAAATTTTCTCCTAAAAAAGGGATATTGCGTTTGGTACTTCAATGCATATGAATTTTATGAACCACCAGCCAATATTTTCAAGAAAAAGCTAAGCCTGGAAGGCCAATATGATATTTCATATGCGAAGCAGGTACTTGAACAATATTGGCGTAAAAGCAAACGGCCATTAATTATAGTAAACATTTTGCAATTTCCAGCCCTAACCTTATGTAACTCGGCAAATGGCGGCAAAGCCTTGATTTTCAAGCGTTTCCGCCATTTGCCGTTTGGGAGAGTTATTCGCATATCTCGGCATATCCCGGCGTGACTTTGCGCTGAAACGTAGTACGGAAGTAGTAAAAGCGGCCTGCCGCTCCTGTTTTACTACTTTACTACGCAGCCAGCCGCTCCATCTCTGCCTTTACGGAACAGGCGTCAACATGGGTGTAATAGTCCAGCGTCATAGTGATGTTGGCGTGGCCCATGATGTACTGCAACGCCTTGGGATTCATACCGGCGTTTGCCATACGGGTACAGAACGTGTGCCGGAGGGAGTGCGGGGTGATGTTGGGCAACTGCTCCTTGTGCTGCTTGTTGTACTTCTTCACAAGGTTTTTGAGCATACTGTTATAATTGAGGCCCACTTTCGGCATCCCGTCACAAGTGAGAAACAAGAAGTTGGTATAGCCGTCCACCGTGATGGTGGCTTTCTTCCCCCGGTTTTTCACCACCCGCTTCAACGCCTGATAAACCGGCTCACTCATGGGGATTTCCCGATAGCCGTTCTTGGTCTTTGGCGTTTCGATGTAGTAGCCGTTCTCCTTGTCCCGCATGAGCTGATGGTCTACACGGATCAGCCGGTTCTTAAAGTCAAGGTTCGTGGTCAGCCCGCAGAACTCGGAAATGCGAAGCCCGGTTCCCAGCAGGATGATAAGCTCATCAGCGTACTTCTGATATACCGGGTCATTCTGTGCGAAGTCAATCAGGCTTACCTCCTGTTCCGGCGTCAGCACAGTTTTTTCACCCCTGTCATCATCCAAGACTTTGTTCAGGGCAAAGCTGAACGGGTTCTTGCGAATACAATCGTCCTCGATGGCGATGAAGAACGCGGCCCGGAGGGAACGCTTGTAGTTGCTGATGGACTGGAAGCTAAAGCCCTTTTCCCTCATGCGGATGGCCCACTCTTTGGCATCGGAGGGCTTCACCGCGTCAATGCTTTTCCCGCCGAGAGGGTCATCCCGCAGGAGGCCCATCAGATACTCCCGCTGTTTCTTGGTGCCCCGCTTCACATCCGCCCGCTGACTGTTCTGCTTGGCGTAGAGCTGGCAGACGGTCATTTTTTTGCCCACAGTGTCGATGCCGTCCGCAATATCCCGGTTGATCTCCTTCTCCTTCTCACGCAGGGAAATATCGTCCCGCTTGCCAGCCGGGGTCTTGTCCGTGGCTACCAACTTCCAGGCATAGACGAATTGGGGCTTGCCGGTGCTGTCCGTGTACTTATATGCGTATCTCCCGTCTTTTCGCTGGCTCTCTCCAGTTCTTAAAATGCGGCCTTTGTTGTCGCGCCGTTTTTCCGCCATTGGTAAAACTCCTTTCCAAAACTGGAACGAGCCTTGATACGACTTGAGTATATTTTATCATATTTTCGGCTCAATACAAATCTGCGATTAGATCACATCCAGAGAGTCAATGACCTTTTCAAACTGCTTGCGCTTGATCTGGATGCGGTTGCCGTTCATTATCAGCCAGTTGGCGTCCGGGTTTTCCTCCGCCAGTTTCCGCAACTTCTTTTCCCCGATGCGGAAATATTTGGCCGCTTCCTCTATGGTCAACGTGTACTTCTCCCAAATGGGCACGTCAGGATAACTCATACCCGCGCCCCTCCTTTCGGCGTGACCACATATTCCATACCGGGGCGCTGACCGCAGTAGACGCAGACCTCTTTTTCAGCCTGTCCCGGCGCGGCCTCCCGCAAAACAAAAGCGCTTGTGCCGCGAAAAGCGTCAGCACAAGCGCCGCATAAGCAGAGCGTCAGTTTCGGAGGGACGGGTTCGATCAGGCCGATGCTGACCGCCAGGGCGTGGTTGATGCCCCGGATATGTTTCTCGTCCAGTCTGCCGATGTAGCCGGACAACCGCTGCTTGTCTATGGTGCGAATTTGCTCCAAAAGGACAAGCGAGGGCTGTGCCAGCCCGTTCCCGGCGTCCAGGTAGTAGTGGGTGGGCAGCTTGGCCTTGACGTTGGCCTTGCTGGTGACAGCGGCGATAATGACGGTGGGGCTGTGCTTGTTGCCCACGTTATTCTGAATGATAACGACGGGCCGGGTGCCCTTCTGCTCCGAGCCGATTCCATGTCCCAATTCGGCGTAATATAAGTCGCCGCGTAAATATGTCCTGCTCATGGTGTTTGACCTCCCTATAAAAATTAGACGGCCCGCGCCGCCTATGTAGGAGCCAGACAGCGTGACATATCAAGGTTGACGGAGCATAAACGCTCCCGTTTCCATAAACCTGTCCCGCTGTCCGGCTTATATGAAAGCAAGCCTATTTGTCCGCGACACCCCGGCCCGCTATGGGAAGTCATCAAACGGCTGGCGGCGCGCCTAAAGGCATTTCCTTCGGGCACCAGCTCCACGGGAATTTCACCCCCGCATGGTTCTCATGCGGCTGCTCTCATTGCCTGCGACGGCTTCACGCTGGAAAACGCTATCACGCTCGGACTGTGACTGAACAGGAGTCTCATTGTCCCCATCGCCGGTCGTGGCCGTACCGGGAGCCGCCCGGTATTTCATAGCCGCTGGTTCTCGCTCCATGCCGGACGGCAGACCGTGGACGAAATGATAGTGTGGCATCCCGCTGTCGGTGTCCGGCACATCCTGGCGCGGCGGCAAAAGTGGCTCACGGCAATAGGAATGTGCTTGATGAATGGGTATGAAGTTTTCAAAGGTCAAACCCATTCGCCGCACAAACGAGGAACAGGTGAAGGGCTTTCCATCGCCTTTCACCTAATGCACTTAAAAGAGGGGGGTGTAGGGGTTGAAAATGAAAAAAATCTCAAAATATTTTTTCAGAGTGTAAAACAGGAGGGCCGTCAACGCTGACAGCCCTCCCATGAAGTTATTTGACCTCGTTGAAGTATGTACGGAGCTTGTCCACCGCTCGGCGGATGCTCTCGTCCACCGATGTGAAATGCACCCCCTCGTCACTGGCGATCTTCCGCAGGGACACCCCGGCAAAGAAGTGCCGGACAAAGCGTTCTTTCTGCTTTACCGTCAGCCTGCCGCACCTGAACAGCTTGTCCACCGCCAGCTTGACACGGCGGCGGTCATCGGACATAATGAAGCTGTCGTCCAGGGATGGGGCGGGATGCGCTATGGCGTCCTCCAGCCCGGTCATGGAAAACGTTTTATTCCCCTGGGCTGTTTCAAGACGGGCCTGCTCCAAATAAATCTCGTCAGACACAGCTTTCAGGGCCATAAAATCCGCTTCTGTCTTGCCGGGGTTGTCCCGCATAAAGTCCTCCAAAGAGATTTCCAGGGTTCGGTCGGAAAATTGATATACAATGCCCTCGCTGAACTTGTTCAGGGCATAATCGCTTTTGCGATAGTTTTTCAAGGTTTGCTACCTCCAATCTGAATTTTTGAAATTCAGATTGGAGGGCGGGCCACGGCACCGGGGCCATTTTCCGTCAAAATGTAGAATTTTTCGATTCCGTTCGGGCACGGGACATTTCAGGAAAATTTCATAGACACGTTCCGACAGCTCTTTACAAAATTCCCTATGATTTGATAGGGGACTTTGTAAAAGGCTGTCGATGGAAAAAAGAGGCGCGGACAACCTTGCGGTCATCCGCGCTTTTTGCGAAAAAAATAAGGGAGGGGCTTGTCCGTGCTGCCAAACAGACCCGTCGTCTGGCGGCGCAAAAGGCCAAACCATCGGCTATCACCTGCCAAAATTATAAAAAATAAAGGCGTCAAGGGGGCGGTCGCAGCTCCCTTGACGCCTTAATATAGCAAGTATCCAAATACAAAAACGAAGTTGGGGGTTATATATGTATATAATTGATGGTCGTTTACTATATATAGCTTTTCAAATTTTACGGCAGTATCTCTTGTCCTTCTTGCAATACCGCCTGCACGATAAATCGCTGATTGTGCCAGCCAGTACAAGTGGATAAAGTGATCACCTTTGCCGCATCCGCAAAATCAATATCAATCTGATATAGCGATTCTGACGCGGCCCAATTCATGTAGCATATCAGGTCATCATTGTCCTCAAACTCCAGCCTGTAAGCGTCACTGTCCGCTTCCACCCTCCGCACCGAAAAAATCGGACAGATATATACGGAGTCTGACGTGGCTACGGTCAGTGCTGGATGCTCCCCCCAATAGTCCTGTGCTTCATACCGTTTCAGCAGGCCGAACATTTTTCCGCCCGATCCGTTATGGCCATAAATAATCAGGTGATTACTGTCCTCGTTCGTGCGATAATCAAGAAACAGACTGCCAAGGGCATTTTTGCTCCCGTCAGGCAGATGGTTCAAGTAAAACTGATTATCTGAGCCAAGCATTACGGGATAATCCACAGAGGTATCCGGGATTTGAAGCCACACAACAGCGCCGGGGTAATCGTCAGCAAATTCTAAAAGACGCATTGAAAGTTCCGGCAATTCTGTTGTTACGGTTTCATGTTCCTGCTTGTCTGCTTCTGCGTATTTGACGGACATGGATGGTTTCGGGCTGATAGGGACGGGGGATATGGCGTCCCCCGTTCCTCCAATTTGCTCATAAAACTCTTTTCCGTGCTGAAGTTCCACCAATCGAACAGCCAGGATTATGCTGGAAGCTATAAAGACGATCAGGATGAAACAATAGAAAAAGCGAAATATCTTATTTCTGTCCACGCCGTTTTACCATAAGTCTCCGATATATTGTCATGACTGCCAGTAAAATTCCTGATACCAATGTGACCACAATTAAAAGTTGCGTATAATCTCCCGTTTGCGGAATATTGGGGTTATTGGTGGAATTATTGCTGCCTCCATTTCCGGGGTTCACAGGGGTGCTTGGTTCATTTGGAGTGCCGGGTTCACTGGGAGTACCGGGTTCACTGGGAGTACCGGGTTCGCCGGGGGTGCCCGGTTCGCCGGGAGTGCCAGGTTCGCCGGGGGTGCCGGGTTCGCTGGGAGTGCCGGGTTCGCCGGGAGTGCCAGGTTCGCCG
>ERZ808040.2094-NODE-2094-length-11957-cov-3.305051_pt1 | contig 11957 bp, 8 predicted proteins | sample MGYA00380191_ERZ808040 | MGnify/ENA primary metagenome ERZ808040 (study PRJEB31490, sample SAMN06133395) | mouse gut metagenome | isolation source: J6 | host: mice | place: China: Chengdu | collected 2015-05 ... | reverse complement strand
TCTATCTGGCACTCGACGAGTTATTGCCGACTGCAAAACGTTATTCCGAAGGGCATGAAACGGTATATGGACTTGTGAGCGGTATGGCTGCGCTGGCCACCAGTCTGGTGATCTTTAAGTTTATTCAGTAAGTCCTGTTGCCATCCGGCAACTCCATAAAAAAAGCAGCCTAAGCTGCTTTTTTTGATTGTAAACTAATGATTTATGCGGTCTTTTCAATACGGCAATAGAAGAAACCGTCGCCTTGATCGGCTGTTGGTAACAACTGACGACCGTGAATCTGTTCGATGCCCCAATCGGCTTCAATCTTGATTTCTTTGGCATCGCTATGCTGGGCAAAGAACTCGACCATCTGCTGTTCATTTTCCGCTTTTAGAATCGAACAGGTGATGTACAGCAAAGTACCACCCACTTTTAGCTGCTGCCACATATTTTCCAGAATCTGCTTTTGCAGCGCGACGGTTTGCGGAATATCTGTGGAATGACGCAGCAAGCGAATATCCGGATGACGACGGATGACACCAATCGCAGAACATGGTGCATCCAGTACGATACAGTCGACCGGTTCAGGCGCTGTCCAGCTGATGGCATCGGCTGCAATAATTTCAACTTCGGCATATTCTGTTAACAGTAGGCGTTCCAGATTTTCTGCCACACGCACTAAACGTTTCGCGTCCTGATCAACTGCATACAGCTTTTTCGGGCTGTATTTTTCCAGAATATGCGCAGTTTTCCCACCCGGCGCAGCGCAGGCATCGACCACGACCTTGCCTTCAAGATCAGGCACTAAAGTTGCGCAAAGCTGTGCGTGTTCATCCTGAACTGAGAAACCGCCGGCTTCATAGCCCGGCAGGTTCGGAATATGCACATTCTGTTCCAGCACAATGCCGACTTCAGACAGGGTACAGGCGCGTGCTTCATAACCTTCTTCTTCCAGAATTTCCAGATATTCATCACGGCTGACCTGATTGACATTGACACGCAAGGTCAACGGCGCAATCTGTTTTAACTCGTGCGACAGTTCAGCCAGCTGTTCCGGCCAGTCTTTCTTTAAACGCTTAAATAACCAGCTTGGCAGGCCATGCGCCTGATTTAAAGCCAGATCAAATTCTTCTGTTTCACGTGAAACACGACGCAGCACCGCATTGACCAGACCACTTAAAGGTTCGAATCCCAGCTGTTTGGCTGCTGTCACCGTTTCTGAAATCGCAGCATGCGCCGGAATACGGGTACATAGAATCTGGTATAAACCCAAATATAAGCAGCTTTCTAGAGCTTGGTTATCGAGAGGTTTGGTTAACAGTGGCAGGGTAATGGCTTTCAGGCCATGCCACTGACGTAAACAGCCCAAAGTTAACTCGTGATACAAGCCACGGTCACGTTCAGACACAATATTGATATGTTGGTTGAGTACAGAAGCAAGTGATTGGCCGTTTTGTACAGCCAATAGCGTTTTGACAACTTGCGCGCGCAAATTCAAGTTTTTAGCTGATGATTGAATTTGGCTCATGCGAATTTATATCCTAGCGATAGTTTTTGAGTTTGATTAATTTGAACAGCATTCAGGGCTTTGCCGCCCGGCCATTGCAGATTGGTGATGCAAATGGCGCTCTGATCACCACACATTACATGTACGCCGTCTTTATCCAGGGCAATCACTTCGCCAGGCAAAGCATTACTTGCGTTGTGCGTAGAAAGTGATGAGTTCCAGATGCGTAAATTGTTTGTGTCATCCAGCGGGGTAAAGGCTACCGGCCAAGGATTAAAAGCACGGATATTACGGTCAATCTCTGCCGCAGCTTGTGTCCAGTCAATTTGCGCTTCTGCTTTATACAGTTTATGTGCATAGACCGTCAGGCTGTCATCTTGCACTTCACGCTGTGCTAAATAGTGCTGCAAGGTCTGTTCCGATTCTAAAACCTTTAGCGTCGCTTCAGCGCCTTGTAGCGCCAGTTTGTCATGCAGGCTGGCAGAGGTATCTTCGGCGGTAATTGGACAGATGGTTTTGTACATCATGTCCCCGGTATCCAGACCAGCCGCCATTTTCATAATGGTCACACCGGTCTCGGCATCGCCAGTGGCAATCGCGCGCTGAATCGGCGCCGCACCGCGCCAGCGTGGCAACAGGGAACCATGAATATTCAGGCAACCATATTTTGGTGTATCCAGAACCACTTGTGGCAGAATCAGACCATAGGCTGCCACCACCATCACATCTGCATTTAAGGCTTTGAGTTCTGCTTGCGCTGCCAGACCTTCTTCAGTCGATGACTTGAAGTGCAAAGGCTGATAGACCGGAATATTGTGTTCTAGCGCCAACTGCTTGACTGCAGATGCCGTGAGTTTTTGCCCGCGTCCGGCTTTGCGGTCAGGCTGGGTATAGACCGCCACAATTTCATGCTCGGTTTTGAGTAGCGCAGCCAATGCAGTCGCTGCAAATTCTGGTGTGCCTGCAAATATGATCTTCACACATGAAATTCCAAATAAACTTAAAAGCTATTATAAGCCAAAAGCCAAATTTCAGCCTAATCGTTGCAAAAACTTATCCAAGAAGCTTGCTGAGTGCTTGAATTTCGGTGGAATTTTTATATAAAAAAAACTCATGCAAATTGTAAAAATTATTCATGAAAGTTTTGTATTGTCCTGACGATGATGGCGGTATAGTAGATTTCATCAAGAAATTTTTATCGCCAGATCATCATAATCTCTCTATAGATATTTTTGCCTGCATCTACAACCAAAAGGTCATCTTGTAAAACAAGGACTTGTAGTATGATAGGTCTAAAATGCAACTGATTTAAGCTCATTGTCAGTATGATTTAGCCAGAGTGGATCTGCCCGGTTCATTTCAAGCTCAAACTTTGTTGGAAATATAAAATGCCTGACTATCGTTCAAAAACATCGACACACGGAAGAAATATGGCTGGCGCGCGCGGTTTATGGCGTGCTACCGGAATGAAAGACGAAGATTTCGGTAAGCCGATTATTGCGGTCGTTAACTCATTCACGCAATTTGTACCGGGTCATGTCCATCTAAAAGACCTGGGTCAGCTGGTTGCACGTCAAATTGAACAAGCAGGCGGCGTAGCAAAAGAATTCAATACCATTGCTGTCGATGATGGCATCGCGATGGGTCATGACGGCATGCTGTACTCATTGCCTTCACGTGACCTGATTGCTGACTCGGTTGAATACATGGTTAATGCACACTGTGCAGATGCGATGGTTTGTATTTCAAACTGTGACAAAATCACCCCGGGCATGCTCATGGCAGCCATGCGTTTGAACATTCCTGTGGTGTTTGTTTCAGGCGGCCCGATGGAAGCGGGTAAAGTGCAAATTCGTGGCAATGAACAGGCAATTGACCTTGTTGATGCGATGATTGTGGCGGCAGATGACAACTACACAGACGAAGAAGTCAAAGCATACGAACGTTCTGCATGTCCAACCTGTGGTTCTTGTTCAGGTATGTTTACGGCCAACTCAATGAACTGTTTGACTGAAGCTTTGGGTCTTTCATTACCGGGTAATGGTTCTACGCTGGCAACACATGCCAACCGTAAGAAATTATTTGAGCGCGCAGGTCAGTTGATCGTTGAAATCACCAAGCGTCATTATGAACAGAATGATTACAGCGTATTGCCACGTAATGTAGCAACCAAAGCATCTTATGAAAATGCCATGACTTTGGACATCGCGATGGGTGGTTCAACCAACACCGTTCTTCACTTGTTGGCAGCTGCTCACGAAGCAGAAGTAGACTTCACCATGGACGATATCGACCGTTTATCTCGTAAAGTGCCTGTACTGTGTAAAGTGGCACCTGCGGTTAAAAACGTCCACATGGAAGATATTCACCGTGCCGGCGGCATTATGTCGATCCTCGGTGAACTAGACCGTGGTGGCTTACTGGATACGTCTGTACCGACCGTACATGAAGCAACGTTGAAAGATGCTTTAGACAAATGGGACATCATCCGTACTGAAGATGAAGAGGTATATAACTTCTTCAAATCGGCACCGGGCGGTGTACCAACCCAAACTGCATTCTCACAAGATCGTTATTACACCCGTCTAGATGGCGACCGTGAAAATGGTGTAATACGTAATGTTGAACATGCCTTCTCGCAAGACGGCGGTTTGGCAGTGCTTTACGGCAACATTGCACTGGATGGTTGTATCGTCAAAACTGCGGGTGTAGATGACTCTATCTTGAAATTCAACGGCACAGCACGTGTATTTGAAAGCCAGGATGATGCAGTTGAAGCCATTCTTGGTGGGAAAATCGTGGCAGGTGATGTGGTGCTGATCCGTTATGAAGGTCCACAGGGTGGTCCAGGCATGCAAGAAATGTTGTACCCAACCAGCTACTTAAAATCGAAAGGTTTAGGTAAAGACTGTGCACTTGTCACTGATGGTCGTTTCTCTGGTGGTTCTTCAGGTCTTTCCATTGGTCACGTTTCCCCAGAAGCAGCTGAAGGCGGCACAATTGCCCTGGTTGAAGATGGCGACCGTATCGAAATTGATATTCCAAACCGTAGCATTCATTTAGCCGTTGCTGAAGATGTATTGGCTGAACGCCGTGCAGCGCAAGAAGCCAAAGGCTGGAAACCCGCTGAAGAGCGTCCGCGTAAAATTTCAAAAGCATTGAAAGCCTATGCAATGCATACCACTAGTGCGGCGAAAGGTGCGGTACGTGATATCTAAGCTGTAATCTTATAGTACAGAAAAGCACCTCTAGATGAGGTGCTTTTTTTATACAAGAAACTATTTTTAGACTTTCCAAATTTTGCCCAGTGGAGCGCGACAGGAAGCCGCACGTTTGCCCGTATGGCAGGGATGCCATATCGGGCAAACAAAGGGGCTTTCTTGCGGAGCTGTGTTCCTCATTTTGCCCAGTCAAAAGTAAAAAGTGCCTACGAGATAGCATTAAAAATTACTCAGGTAATTTGAGGCTGTATGGTAAAAAAATCGAAGATCCACTTAAAATCAAAGCGTTAATAACTTTAAAAGTTCTGATGATCTTTGTGCAGGCAGAATCTTACTTTTGACGGCGCAAAAGTAACAAAACGCTCTTGTTCCGCTAACTTTACTTCCCTGTAGAGTAGCGAAACGGCGACATCCATGTCGCTTGATCATGTGATTAAAATTTTTTAAGTATTCATCAAAATGTTTTTCTATAGGGTAATTTCTTTTACATGCCGAATGCTTTCTATACAATGGTCTTAAAATAAATTGCTGAAACTGAAGTTTCAAATCAGTCGACGCCCAGGAAGAAAATAATGAGTAAAGATAATATCCGCGAGCATTCAGCCCCCGTTTATGAAGGCATTGAAAATGCACCAGCCCGTTCCATGATGCGTGCCACAGGTTTTCAAGATGCTGATTTTGAACGTCCATTTATTGGTATTGCCTCGACCTGGGCCAATGTCACGCCTTGTAATATGCATATTGATGGTCTGGCCAGAACTGTAGAGCAGGGCGTGAGTGCGGCAGGCGGCAAGGGGATTATCTTTAATACCATTACCATTTCAGATGGTATTTCCAATGGCACGGAAGGCATGAAATATTCACTGCTGTCACGGGAAGTGATCGCAGACTCGATTGAAACGGTCGTGGGCTGTCAGGCTTATGATGGGGTGATCGCCATTGGTGGCTGTGATAAAAATATGCCCGGCTGCATTATGGGGTTAGCCCGTTTAAACCGTCCGGGTCTGTTTATTTATGGCGGCACCATCAAACCAGGCGAAGGCCATACCGACATGATTTCGGTATTTGAAGCGGTCGGTCAATATGCCAAAGGTGAAATTAACGCGATTCAGGTCAAGCATATTGAAGAAGTGTCTTTGCCAGGTCCGGGTTCGTGTGGCGGTATGTACACGGCCAACTCGATGGCCTCTGCGATTGAAGCTTTAGGCATGAGCCTGCCGGGTTCCTCTGCACAGGAAGCGGTGTCGGAAGACAAGCAAATTGACTGTGCCCGGGCCGGTGAAGCGGTGATGAACCTGTTGCGACTGGATATTAAGCCGCGCGACATCATCACCAAAGCCGCCTTTGAAAACTCGATTAAAGTCTTGATTGCGCTGGGTGGTTCGACTAATGGCGTGCTGCATCTTTTAGCCATGGCACATACCGCAGGAGTGGAATTGAGTCTGGATGATTTCGTGCGAATTGGCAAAGATATTCCGGTGGTGGCCGATGTGCGTCCATCCGGGAAATATCTGATGTCGGAACTGATTGCGATTGGCGGGATTCAACCACTGATGAAGCGTATGCTGGATGCCGGTATGCTGGATGGTTCATGTCTGACGGTCACAGGTAAGACGCTGGCAGAAAACCTGGCCGATGTGCAGGACTATCCGGAAGGCCAGCAGATTATTCTGCCTTTTGATGCACCAGTGAAAAAAGACTCGCATCTGGTGATTCTAAAAGGCAATCTGTCACCAAAGGGCGCGGTCGCCAAAATTACCGGTAAGGAAGGACTGCATTTTGCTGGCCCAGCTCGCGTGTTTGAAGGTGAGCAGGGCGCCATGCGCGGTATTCTGGATGGCGAAGTCCAGCCGGGTGAAGTGGTGGTGATTCGTGGCGTTGGTCCCAAAGGTGGCCCGGGAATGCCAGAAATGCTGAAACCGACCTCTGCGATTATCGGGAAGGGCTTAGGCGCTTCAGTTGCCCTGATTACCGATGGACGCTTCTCGGGTGGCAGTCACGGTTTTGTGATTGGTCATGTCACCCCCGAAGCTTATGATGGCGGCCCGATTGGTCTGGTACAAAATGGCGACCAGATTTCAATTAATGCGGAAACCCGGGAAATGACCTGGCATGTGGATGAGCCGGAGATTGCAGCACGTCAAGCAGCTTGGATCAAACCAAAACCGAACTATACCCATGGAGCACTGGCCAAATTCGCCAAACTGACCTCAGGTGCAGAAACCGGGGCGGTCACTGACTTGAATCTTGACCTCTAATCCATTGTTAAACATTGAACATTTGTTTATCTTAATCGGGCGTAAGACCCTCACCGACAGTCAGGTGGGGGATACAAGCGAGTGGCGATAGCCATATTAAAGATAATGTTTTCTTGGTTTTATTGCTTATTTTTGCTATAATTCAAACACTACAATTCTTTTATAAACAATGATTTAATGAAGATTTTACAACACTACAAGTTTAGGCTTCTGCCTAACCAAGAACAGGAAATATTGCTTAATCAAGCAATAGGTTCTGCTCGTTTTGTGTGGAATCAAATTCTCGCTAAATCATTTGAAATGTTTGCTAAAGATGAATATATTCGTTACGAAAGCATTGAAAAAAAATTAGTACCCCTTAAAAAAACACCTGAATTTTCTTTTCTTGGTCAAACATATTCAGCTTGCTTACAGCAAAAAATACGTGATCTTGCTCAAGCATGGGGTAAGTTTTACAACAAAAAAGAACAAGCTCGTTTAAAGCAAAACAAGCGGAAACCACGTAAACCCAATTTTTTTAAATTGGCTGATGGTGGTGAGATTCAGCTTAGACCACTCATGCCAAGATTCAAGAAGAAATCAGATGGTGAGCAATCTTTTAGACTTCCATTTGCAGATTGTGAGGTTATTGGTGATCGAGTTTCTTTGCCTAAAAAAACAGGTTGGATAAGATTTAAAAAATCACAAGAAATTGTTGGTAAAATCACAAGTATTACAATTAAGAAAATTTGTGGGCTTTGGTATGTTTCATTTTGTACTAACCGTGAAATCGAACAACCAATTCATCCATCAAAATCTGCAATTGGTGTTGATCTTGGCATTAAGAAATTAATTACAATATCAACAGGTCAGGTATTTGACCCAATCAATAGTTTTAAAGCCAATCAAGTAAAGTTGGCTAGGCTTCAACGTAAGTTGAGAAAGAAAACCGAATTTAGTCAAAATTGGAAAAAACTTAATTTAAAGATCAATAAATTACATCATCATATTGCCAATATTCGGCATGACTACTTGCACAAAGTCACGACAACTCTCAGCAAAAACCACGCAATGATCGTAGTTGAGGACTTAAAAGTAGCCAATATGTCGAAGTCAGCCAAAGGCTCAATCGAAGAAAAAGGAAAGAATGTTAAAGCTAAATCAGGCTTGAACAAATCAATCCTAGATCAAGGTTGGTCAATGCTTGTTAATATGTTGGTGTACAAACAGCAATGGCGAGGTGGTTTACTCGTTAAAGTTGACCCTAAATATACAAGTCAGACTTGTAGTTCATGTGGTCACGTTGCAAAAGAAAATAGGCTCACTCAGGCAAACTTTAGTTGTGTCGAGTGTGGCTTTAGCGAGAATGCAGATATTAATGCTTCTCGCAACATTTTAGCGGTGGGACACACCGTTTTGTCTGTCGAGGGAAGATGCGGTAAAGATCGCCCTGTGAAGCAGAAAGCAAGTGAAATCCGTGAGGAAGTCACCTAAGAGCTTTTGCTTTTAGAATCCCCCACTTGAGCTAGTCGAAAGTGGGGGGAGTATGTCAAGACTTGATATAAGTTTTTACACCATGCAGGGCTTTTGCTCTGCGATCTTAAAAATAGATTATTCTGTACAGATTCAATTTTTTGAACTGCACACCGTCATCTTTGTCGAGGCCGATCTCATGTCCCTGTTACGCCGTTGGTTTGATCCAATCCGATCGAGTTGGTTTTACCAAAAACCGACCCGTCAAACGGTGTTATCTATTCAAGATGGGCTGAGTATCCATTTAAGACTGGATGATGTGTACAGTTATCTGGCGGTACAACAGTTGCCCCAGCTCGAAGAAATTTTAAGTCCAGAACTCAAGCCGCTGAAAGTGATCATTTCCAGTGAGCATGCCGAAGCGCCGAACCAGATGTCTTTTGAGGAATGGCAGCATTACACGATTAATGATGCCAAGATCTTGTCGAAACAGCATCGTTTCAGTTTTCATGACACGCCAGAATTGCCAAGCGCTGAAGCCTTGCAACAGGCGGAACTGATTTTACGGCGCACCCCGCTACGCGGGCAGGATTTCCTGTATCTGCTGGAAGATGTATTTCATATGCTCTGGCAAAAGCAGACCGGAAAATTACGTACCTTATATGCCATGGCCAGCCGCCATCATCAGCCACAGGATTTTCCCGAACGTATTTTTGACCAGACCCCGATTCTGGCCAGCTATTTTAATTTAGGCGGACGCCAGTATCAGGCAGTCGATGACCTGTTGCGTCTGACCCGGCGTCTGGAGCAGCAAAAACTGCTGACCGGTAATCCGATTTTTATGATCGATCACATTGAATGGCGTGAGCATCTGATCAGTGATGCTGAAGAGCTGAACGAGATCCAGTCGATGGATCCGGAACTGGACTTGTATATCGCGCTGGAAGATCCGATCTCCTGGCTTTTGCTGGCCTATATCAAGGAAGAACTGGCCGATTATTATAATATCCAGTTGAATGTCTATCCCTTGTCCTATCGTGGCCGGGATGAGTTTGACTGGAGTCTGGCCACACGTTTATCCAAACGGACGGACGTAGAATTTACCCCGTTCTGCCGACCGACCGAGCAGGCGATCGCGCCAATGGCACAGTTATTTTATAGCTGTCCCGAGGAGCAGCGGATTGAGGCGATGTACCAGATCTTGCAGGCCGTCTGGACTCGTGGTGAAGACCTGTCTTATGCACCCCATTTCAAGCATTTGCAGCAACAGTTAAATATTATCGATCTGACCCAGGACGATATTCTGGCCAAGCTGCAGGACAATGATATGCTCTGTGAAATGAAGTCGCAGCCGAATTTTCCGGTACTGGAACTGCGGATAGATGATCAAAGTTATACATTTAATAGCTTATATCGGGTCTGGATGATTGAAAGTATTTTCAGTAATGTGTTAGAAGAAAAGTATAAGAGTAATAATCAAACTGAAAGTGAACTGAAAAAACATGGAAAAGATCAAAGCTGAATCATTAGAACATGCACGTCAACAGATCGATGCCATTGATACAGCTTTAGTTGAGCTGATCGCTGCGCGTCAATTTTATGTTGATCAAACCACCCGTTTCAAAAAAACCGAAACCGATTTGCAGTCACCAGAACGTATGGAACAGATTGTAGAAAATGTTAGGGCATTGGCGCAAAAGCAGGGCCTCGATCAGGAGTTTATTGAACATCTATACCGTGAAATGTTCCAATACTTTATTCAACGTGAACTGAAAGAGTTTCGTCCTTAAACGGGCTCATTTCAGTTCAACTACGCCGGACGATCTTCAAGCTATGCAGGAGATCTTGCTGTAGCCATGGCGATTTTTAAGCACAACATCGCCTTTTTGCAAAAATAATTTATCCATAAAAAGCCCATTCAGCCAAGTGCCTAAAGCCTTGCCTGGACGGGCTTTGCACGGTTTTATAGAAATTATGGTAAAAAAAATAAATTGATTTTATTAAATATTTTTACAATGTAGGTTTGATTTAATTTAAAAAGTATATATATTGTATATACATCTTTTGCAAAGCAGTCTTTATTTTGGAGAGATAAGCAATGAGCGAGCAAATCAAAAAAATAAAGACAGGCAAGAAAGATGGACAACTTTTAATTCGTATTCAGAGTACGGAGCGTGATGAATTTATTCGTCTCTGCGAAGAACTGGATACTAGTGCTGCTCGTGAATTAAGAAAATTTATTCGTGGTTTTGTGAAACAACACAAGCCTAACGAATAGCCTTACTAGGGAGTAATACCATGGCTAAGCAAGTTAAATCTTTAAAGCAAGAAATCAAAGCACGTTTGAAAAAGATTTCAAAACATAAAGGCAAATTGAAGCAACTGAAGCAAGCGCTTAAAAAACAGAAATAAGCCAACGTGAATCAATTGCCAGTCACTTAAAACAGTTCATTCTAGACAGACTGTTTTAGGCTACAAAAAAGACCGAACATATATGTTCGGTCTTTTTGCTTGCAACAGGCTGTGCCCAGTCATCGCTGAATTTTATTTTTTATCGACCAGACTGAAGAACCAGTTTAAGAACAGGGCTGCAAACGTTGCCGTACCAATACCACCTAGATTGAAGCTACCAAAAGTCAGGGCAAAATCACCCGTACCTAAAATAATGGTCACCGCAGCCACCATCAGGTTCTTGTTCTGCGAAAAATCGACCTTGTTCTCAATCCAGATTTTGGCACCAGCAATAGTAATCAAACCAAAGACTATAATCGAAGCACCGGTCAGAATCGCCGTTGGAATAGTATGAATCACCGCACCAAACTTAGGCGATAAACCCAGGAACACAGCAAAGACACCCGCGACTGCAAAGATGATGGTCGAGTAAACCCGTGTCACGGCCATTACACCAATGTTTTCACCATAGGTGGTCATACCCGGCGCACCCACACCACCGGCTAAAGTGGTTGCAATACCATCTGCTACAAAGGCTTTACCAATATGCGGATCCAGGTTTTCACCGGTCATCGCGCCTACGGCTTTAATATGGCCCAGATTTTCTGCCACCAGAATCAAGGCAACTGGTGCGATGATCAGCATGGCATTGACTTCAAAGGTCGGTGCATGGAAGGTCGGTAAACCGAACCAGGCTGCTTGCTGGATTGGCAGGAAATTAATCGCAGTACCATAACCCATGACATTGCTGAGCACGAAATAGATCAGATAGGCCAATAACAGGCCGACCAATAGCAGCAGACGTTGTAGCAGACCTTTGGTAAACACCGCAATCGAGCCCATGCACAGCACAGTGACCAAAGACATCCACATATTAAAGGTGTTGCCCATGACGCTTTTCACCGTCACTGGCGCTAGGTTCAGACCAATGATCATTACCACAGCACCAGTCACCACCGGTGGCATCAGCTTTTCAATCCAGCGCGTACCGGTTGCCATGACCAGAAAAGCCATTAGCGCATAGAAAATACCCCAGGCAATAATCCCGCCTGCTGCAACGCCAATATTCGGATTGAGTCCACCACC
>ERZ808040.2092-NODE-2092-length-11963-cov-3.611307_pt1 | contig 11963 bp, 7 predicted proteins | sample MGYA00380191_ERZ808040 | MGnify/ENA primary metagenome ERZ808040 (study PRJEB31490, sample SAMN06133395) | mouse gut metagenome | isolation source: J6 | host: mice | place: China: Chengdu | collected 2015-05 ... | reverse complement strand
AATACAAGTTGGTCCTTGGAAGAATTAGCTGATGAGGATGGGGCTCCTTATGAATTTTACCTGACAAAAGGAGTACATCATCTGACAATGACTGTAAAATTAGGAGAGGTAGGGCAGGTACTAGATTCTATCCAAGAGGATATTATGGTACTTTCCGATCTTTTATTAAATATTACTCTTTTAGCAGGAAGTGACCCCGATCCTAACTATGACTATGGGTTTTTTGATAAAATCCCAAATATGCAGGGCCAGATGGAATATTTAGTAGAAAGTATGCAGAAAAAGTACGAAATGGTAAGTGGGTTGTCAGATAAGGTCCCTGCAATGGCAAATAACTTCCTTACTATTAAGTCACAGTTAGAAGGGATGCTAAAGGACCCTTATAGTATAGCTAGGAAAGTAGGGGATTTAACCAGTTCCCAAGAAAGTTTAAGTACATGGTATTTATCTTTACAAAATATTCCATTAATTATTGATTATTTTGATATTGGAAACCCAGAGGAAAAGTGGAAGAGTGTGTCTTCTAATGCCTTCCAAAGGCTTGGCACAACATGGAAGTTATTTGTCTCTTCGTTCTTTAAGGATTACGATAATGTGGGAAGTGTCCTTGGGGATGATATTGAAATTAAAGATACCATTAATGTTTGGATTGCAAGAGGTACAGAGTGGGCAGAAGTAATAAAAGAAATGGCAGATGAGGATTTTACGCCCCAGACAGGGATTGCGATTAATGTAAATGTATTGCCAGCGTCCCAGTTAAATGCAGGAAATGTCAATGCGTTAATGCTTTCCATTACTTCTGGCAAGGCGCCAGATGTGGCACTTGGCGTAGATGTAACGTCACCAGTAGAATTTGCTATCCGTGAGCAAGTATATGATTTGTCAAAGATGGAAGGGTTTGAAGAAGTAAAGAACCGTTTTGTTCCAGCTACTATGACGCCTTATGAATATAATGGGGGGATTTATGCGCTTCCAGAAACGATGAATTTCAATGTTATGTTTTATAGGAAGGATATTTTAAGCCGTTATAATATTGATTTGCCAAAAACAAGGCAGCAATTATATGATTATGTGCTTCCTGCACTGTACCAGAATGGGATGGAATTTTATTTTGCCCGTGATTTTACACAGTTTTTATTCCAGAATGGAGGAAGTTTCTATACAGAAGATGGAATGGCGTCTGCATTAGATACGGCAGAAGCTTATGTAGCATTTAAGGAATATACCGAGTTATTTACAAACTATGGTGTCCCAAAAACAGCGAATTTTTACCAGTATATGCGTTCTGGAATTATGCCACTTGGGATTGGTGATTTTAATATGTATATGCAGCTTTCTGTAGCTGCCCCTGAAATTGCAGGGAAGTGGGGGATTGCGCCTCTTCCTGGCGTTATGCAGGAGGATGGGACAATTAACCGTACTGCTGGGGCAATTACAGATAAAGGCGATATTATTATGAAACAGAGTGGGAAGCCAGAGGCAAGCTGGGAATTCTTAAAATGGTGGTCCAGTGCAGAGGTGCAGACACAGTTTGCCAGGGAAGTAGAGGCGCTTATGGGTGCAGAGGCAAGATGGAATACCGCCAATAAGGAGGCATTTTTAAGCTTATCTTGGAGTGAGGACGATATGGAAGTGCTAGAGGAACAGTGGGCATGGGCACAAGAAACTCCTACAGTCCTAGGCGGTTATTTTACAAGCAGGCATTTAACAAATGCGTGGACTTCCGTAGTAATTAGTGGGGAAGATGTCAGGGAAGCATTGGAGCAGGCAGTAAAAGACATTAACCGTGAGCTTCGTATGAAACAGGAGGAATATGGGGTAATGAATTATGAATAATGTGAACACTATGACAACATCAGAACGTCTCAAGCGCTTTTGGCATAAGCATTGGATGGGCTATCTGTTTTTGGCGCCCTTTGTGATTTTGTTTACTATATTTGTTGTGGCTCCCGTTGCCTATGCAATCTGCTTGAGTTTTACAGATTATAATATGATGCAGCCTGCAAAGTTTGTCGGGCTGAATAATTACAAGCTGCTATTTTTGGATGATGAAGTATTTTTAACAGCACTTGCAAATACACTTGCTTTTGCAATTATTACTGGGCCCGTTGGGTATTTGTTATCTTTCTTTGCGGCATGGGTCATTAACCAATTGAAGTGTAAAAGGGCATTTGCGCTGGCATTTTATGCGCCTTCTATTACCAGTGGAATTGCTATGTCAACCGTATGGATGGTTATCTTTTCTAGTGACCGGTATGGATATTTGAATAATATCTTGTTAAACCTTGGGTTAATTGACTCACCTATTTTGTGGAATACCGATCCAAAGTATATTATGATGGTTATTATGATTATTTCTCTTTGGATGAGTATGGGTACTGGGTTTTTGGTATTCCTTGCAGGGCTCCAAAATGTCTCCCGATCTTATTATGAGGCAGCAGCAATTGATGGTGTACGGAATAAATTCCAAGAACTTATCTATGTAACTTTGCCATTAATGAAACCACAGCTTCTATTTGGTGCGATTAATGCGATTGTATCTTCCTTCGGTGTGTTTGATATTGCAGTATCAGTAGCAGGTATGCCAAGCCCGAACTATGCAGGGCATACAATTGTGGCACATTTGTATGACTATGCTTTTATCCGTTTCCAAATGGGATATTCTTCAGCGATTGCCGTTGTATTGTTTATTATGACATTCTTATTAGGGAAATTGGTGATGAAGCTGTTATCCTCTAAGGATGAATAAGAAGCGAAGGAAGGAGAGAGACAGCAATGATTAAAATTAAATGGTTTAAAGGCCAATGGCTGCATATTACTTTTAGTAAAATAATGTTGTACTTAGCAATGTTTGTATTAGTTGCCTTTACAGCACTTCCATTGGTTTACCTGGTTTGTACAGCATTTAAGCCACTGGATGAGTTGTTTGTATATCCACCACGCTTTTATGTAGAACATCCAACTTTAAAAAACTTTAGCGATTTATTAATATCCCTGGGAAGTTCTGCAGTACCGTTTACACGATATGCGTTTAACAGTATTATTGTAACGGCTACTATAGTGTTCCTTACTGTGATTGTGTCGGCGCTTGGGGCATATTCTTTGGTTAAGTTTAAGCCGCCAGGGGGAAAGACACTATTTAACTTAATTTTAATGGCACTTATGTTTTCCCCGCATGTAACAAAGATACCAAGTTATATGGTAGTAAATGGGCTAGGGCTTATTAATACATATGGCGCGCTTATATTACCTAATATTGCGGTAGCATATAATATTTTCTTAATGAAACAATTTATTGAGCAGTATCCAGATGAACTTTTGGAAGCAGCAAGGATTGACGGGGCAGGAGAGTTTTTAATTTTCTTAAAAATGGTAATGCCTGCATTAAAACCAGCATGGTCTACTTTAATCGTATTTTCCTTTGTCAATAACTGGAACGATTATTTTTCACCATTGATTTATGTAACTAGCCAGACTATGAAAACACTTCCTTTAGCACTTCAGACAATCTCTGGCGGTGCTGCAGGAATGTCAGTGGGAAGGGCTGGCGCAGTAGCAGCTGCAACTTTTGTTATGACAGTGCCAACGGTAATTATCTTTACTGTTATGCAGGGTAAAGTTATGGAAACAATGGTATATTCAGGAATTAAGGAGTAATCCGGATGGGAGCTAATATGAAAATGCTGAAAAGAATAGGTGTATGCCTGTTAGCAGCAGTAATGCTGATATCTACTCCGATTACAGCATTGGCGGATTATGTGACGGGAAATGACAGTTACCGTTTACCAGTTCCGAAGGCATATAATTCTGTGAAAACAATCAATAATATCGGAGAATTTGAAGGAGAACAGATTTATTTTAAAGACCCGCAGGATCTGTTCGTAGATGAGAAAGACAATCTTTATATTGTAGACAGCGGGAATAACCGTGTTGTAAAGATGAATGAAGAACTAAAAACAGTGGGCGTATATTATGGGCCAGATAAGGCGTTTAGTAAGCCAGAAGGTATTTTTGTAGACAGTGATGGGGATATGTATGTGGCTGATACCGGGAACCGCCGTATTGTACATCTGTCGCCAACAGGGGCTTTGGTAGAAGAGTTTACAAACCCAGAGTCAAATTTAACAGGTTCTGCCCCATTTTCCCCATCAAAGTTAGTTGTAAGTTCAACTGGTTACATCTATGTAGTAAGGGGCGAAAATATTATGGCAATTGACGGAAATGGAGAATTCCGTGGATTGTACGGGCAAACCAATATTGGTTATAACTTAACCGAGGCTTTGCTTAGGATTTTTGCTTCGGAGGAACAACAGAATTTTATTACAAAGCGTTTGGCATCTTCTTATATTAATGTAACATTAGGCAATGATGGCATGATTTATGCTACTAGCATGGAACGTGTAGAAGGTGAAATTAAACAGCTTAACTCCGTTGGGACTAATGTTTTTAGAAAGTATAAAAGTGTTGGGAATTCAATCCAAAACCCAATTACAAATTTTATTGAAAAAAAGATTTTAAAATCAGTAGTAGCAGGTAACAGTTTTAAGTTTGGAGAGTATTTTAATGATGATGGCATGTATATGGAGCCAATTTTCCGGGATATTGCCGTAGATAATAATGGGATTATTACTGTAATCGAGGAATTAAACGGAAAAGTCTACCAGTATGACCAAGAGGGGAATATGTTGGTTGCTTTTGGCGGATTGGGGGAAAGTACAGGTACTTTTTCTAGGACATCAGCAATTGACGTGGACAGCAAAGGGAACTTGTTTATTTTGGACAGGTTAAATAATAATATCCAAGTTTTTGAGCCGACCGAATTTATTAAGCTAGTCCACCAGGCAACAACAGCTTATGATGCCGGCGATTATGACGCTTCTTATGATTTGTGGAACCAAGTACTTGCCATCCATGAGAATTATGAATTAGCACATACAGGAATTGCAAAAACATATTATAAAAAAGGTGAATGGAAGCAGTCAATGGAAGAAAGCCAGCTAGTACATGACAGGAATGTTTATACAAAAGCATTCGATGAGTATAAATATGAAGTCTTACGTGCAAATTTCGTATGGATTGTTTTGGCGGCACTTCTTATTATTGTTGCAGTTGGTTTCTTATTAGTAACCTTAAATAAGGCAGCAAAGAAAGCTTATTGGGCATTTTTAAATGAAAAAGGCAGGAAAATGGGGATTTTAGAGGGCTTAAAGTACTCTTTCCATATATTGCTGCATCCAATCGATACCATTGAAGGGATTCGGTACAATAGGACGAGGATTAATATGATAGTCCCATTTATTGTATTTTTCATTGCTTATATTGTAAGGATTGCGTATATCTATATTGTACATTTCCCTCTAGCATCAATAGAGGTAGAAGATGCAAATATGGTATTTGAAGCAGTAAAATTGTTTTTAGTGCCTATTACGTGGATTCCAGCTTCTTTTGCCGCAACCAGTATATCAGATGGTGAAAGTAAGTTCCAAGAAATTACTTTTACTTCAGCAATTTCTCTTATGCCATTTATATTAATTAATACGCCATTAATGTTTTTATCAAATATTTTATCGAAATCCCAGCAATCTTGGTATGGTGTATTTTCGGCATTAGCATATGTAGGAATGTTTTTAATTTTATTCCAGAGTATGAGGATATTAAATAATTATTCTCTGGGCAAAACAATTAAAATGATGATTATATCAGCCTGTATGATGTTTGTTATTTGGCTGGTGCTTGGATTGTTCTATGTGCTGTCAGGCAGGATGCTTCAATTTGTATTTGAAGTAATGAAAGAATTCCGCCTGAACATACTATGAAAGGAGTAACAGGTGCTTATATGATAAAAAAATATCTGAAGGAAAGGCTTGGACTTATCATTTTTCTGGTAGTTGCCTTAGTGCTTGTTATCTGGGGAGCAATCAGTATTTCAATAGCAAGAAAAAATGCGATTACTTATAAAGAGGAATATGTTCCGGCCGAAGGGAATGTAGATTTTAATGCAGTAGGAAGTTATAAAACAGTTGTAGAAAATGAAAAAATGGAGCTGCTTTATAATGAAGCAAAAGGGACTATCCAGTTAAAGGACAAAGCAAATGGCTATATCTGGAAAAGTGTGGTAGATAAGGAGCTTTATGATTTAGATGGGATTAACCAGCAATGGGCTGCCTATTTACAGTCTATTGTCACTATAAGTTATAATGACTTGGAAAAACGAGACGCCCCGCCAGTAAAAGCATACAGTGCAAAGGATTGTAATGATTTATCCGTAGAGTACCTGGAAAATGGAGTAGCTGTTACATATGGTTTTTTAACGCCTGGTATTTTCCTTACTGTAGAATATGTGCTGGAAGATGGCGAATTTGTAGTGCGGATCCCATCGGATAAAATACAGGAAATTACAAAATATGCCCTGACTTCTATGGAAATCCTTCCATATTTTGGTGCAGCAGGCGATGATGTAGATGGATATTTATTATATCCAGATGGAAGCGGTGCAATTACAAGGTATGACAATGTATCTAACCGTCCCTCTAGTGTTAAGGCAGGCATGTGGAGGACCTATTCTGATAAAAGCATGACATACGAGAACTTAGTATTTTATGATTACAGTGATCGGTATTCTGCTGCCCTTCCAATCTATGGCATTAAAAATAATGACAATGCTGTTTTGGCAGCTTTTACAAAGGGCGCAGAAAATGCGGGCGTTGTGGCATACCCATCTGGCTATGTAGTAAATTTAAACCATATTGGGTTTGAAATATATACTAGGAATGTATTTGATGTCAATATGTTTAATGTGTCCAGCGGGATTGGAGAAACTTCGACTGGAAAGATGATTCAAAGGGTTGACAGGTCATTAATAAAAGAGGACAGGGAAATTCGTTTCTTCTTATTAAACGGTGAGAAAGCAAATTACAGCAGTATGGCTTCTACTTATAGAGAATATTTAATAGAAAATGGATTATTAAAAGGTTCTATAAAGCCTGGGGATACACTTCCGCTTTCTCTTGAGTTTATAATGGGAGTGACAAAGGAAGGCATGGTCTTTGATGAATATGTGAAAATGACCAGTTTTGATGATTTAATTGGGATTTATAATAGGCTAAAAGCACAAGGCATTTCAAACACAGAGACGGTGTTGACAGCATGGCTTGCAGATAATGCCAGTTATCCAATTTATTGGCCTGCTGCAAAGCAAATTGGAGGAAAATCTGGGTTAAAGGCTTTAAATAATTATATAGAGGAAAATAGTGGGAACCATGTTTATCTCCAAAATGACTTTATCCTTGCTTCTAGTAGTAATGCTTCTAATTTAGGTGGTGGTTTTTCAGAAGTGGATGATGTAGTGTACAATGGGTTAAACCAGGCAGTAACAGGAGGGTTTGAAACGACATTTTATTTATTAAACCCACAGGTCTCTTATAATAGAAGCAATAAGTTTTTAAATAAGATTAAATCGTTCCCATTCTTGGGAGTTGCTTATGAAGATTTGGGAAGGATTGTATATCCTGACTATAATGAAAATAATGTATTTACAAAAGGCCAGACGGCAGAAAAATGGCGTGAAATTCTTGCTAATACACAGGCAAGGGAACATAGGGCAGCAGCAGAAGGGTTAAACCAATATTCCTTTACCAATGTAGATTATCTCTACAATACAAGGGAAGAAAGCTTTGGGTTATTTATTACAGACTCGGCAGTACCTTTTGTGCAAATGGTAATATCAGGGTTAATCCCATATTCCACAGAAAAGGCAGGAAACTTATCCTATGATTTGGATATACAGAAATTAAAATGGATTGAGTATGGCGCGCTTCCTTCTTTTATATTAACTTATGAAGATGCTATTCATTTAAAGGAAACAGGATATGATGCCATTTTCACATCAACATATGATGTGTGGGAGGAAAGAGTAGTTGCAGTATATAAAGAGTTTCAAGAAAATTTCCAAGGTATATATGGCCTGCAGATGACAGAACATGAAGTGCTTGGGGAAGGATTGATAAAGATAGGATATGAGAATGGGACAGTGATCTATTTAAATTATAATAAAGAGGATAAGAAAGTAGAAGGACAGACAGTCCCACAAAAGGGGTATCTTATTATAGAAGGAGGTGTACAAGGATGAGTGATAAAAAGACCAGTAAAAAGCCGATAAAGCTTTCATTGCGGACAAAAGACCAGTTAAAAGGCTTGGTATTTGTTTCCCCATTTATTATCGGAGTTATTATGTTCTTTGCTTATCCAATCTTCCTTTCATTAAGGTTAAGCTTTGGAAAGATTGATAGTATTGTTGGGTTAAAAATATCATGGGCAGGCATAACAAATTATACAAGGGCATTTTTAATAGATGTGGAATTTTTGCCTACTTTTTTGGAGGTAATTAAGGATACCATAGTAAAATATCCATTAACCATAATTCTGTCTTTGATTATTGCGATTCTTTTAAACCGTGATATTATGTGCAGAGGTTTGTTTAGGGTAATCTTCTTTGTCCCATTTTTGCTTGGATCAGGAGAGGTTATGAAGCAGCTTTTAAACCAAGGGGTAGATAACCAAGTATTAAATATTATGGATGGGCGGATTATCCCATACAATATTTTAAATTATTTTGGCTCTACTATTGTAGGAGGGGTACAAAATATTTTAAGCATTATGGTGACAGTACTATGGGGCTGTGGCGTGCAGATCCTTTTATTCCTTGCTGGATTACAGAGTATCTCACCTGCATTATATGAAGCTGCAAAAATTGATGGTGCAACAGAATGGGAAATTTTTTGGAAAGTAACAATACCAATGATTTCACCAATGCTTTTATTAAACCTAATTTATACAATGGTAGATTCTTTTGTTAGTATTACAAATCCAATGTTAGAGTATATCCAAAGCTTTGGCTTTACCAAAGGGCAGTTTGAATATGCCGCGGCAATGGGCTGGATTTATTTTGCATTTGTAGGTGCAGTAGTAGCGATTGTATTTGCATTAATGAAAAATTATATGCATACAAACGAGGTAGAGGAGGTTAAGAAGCGTGGAAAAGACAAAAAACATAGAGTCTTCACTATCGAAAAAGCGCCAAGAAGAACGTTTGAGTAAGCTGAAGCTAAGATGGAAACTTTTTAAAAGTAAATATTCTAGTGTATCTGGTTATAAAAGGTTAATAGTAAAAATAGCAATGTATTTATTGCTTTTAGGGTTGGCATTTGTATTTATCTATCCATTTCTTTATATGGTAGTGACATCGCTAAAATCGGATGCAGACCTAAATAGCCTTTCTGTCCAGTGGATACCGACAGAATTAAAATTTGAGAATTATTTTGTGGCAATTGATATTTTAAAAGCAGGAAGATATTTGAAGAATTCCTTGTTTGTAACAGTATTGGCTTCTATTGGGCATATTATCTCTTGTTCCTTTATAGGATATGGGTTTGCCAGGTTTAATTTTCCATTTAAGAAATTTTTATTTGCCTGTGTAATCCTTGCTTTTATTGTTCCAGTACAAACATTAATTATTCCTATGTATTTGACCTATTCCAATTTAGGCTGGCTGGATAGCTATTTGCCTTTAATTGTCCCAACCTTTTTTGGGTTTGGCTTAAAAGGGGCATTATATGTCTTTTTATTCCGGCAGTTTTATTTAACATTGCCAAGGGATTTGGAAAATGCAGCACGTATTGATGGCTGTGGGTTTTTAATGACTTATTGGAAAATTGTGTTCCCTTTGGCACAGTCTACTTTAATGGTAGCACTGGTATTATCTGTAGTATGGCATTGGAATGATTTCTATGAGCCGGCTATTTTTGTAAGTAAGGCGAGCCTTGGTTTCTTGCCGCCACGCCTTAATAGTATTGTAAAAGCGGTAAATGCCCTTCCAGAGCAAATGATGGAACTTCTTGCAAGCCTTGGCTTACAAGATGGGGAAGATACATTGAACAATGCAGTTGTTATGTCTGGGGCAGCATTAATTAGTGCCCCTGTCCTGATATTCTTTGCTTTTGCACAGAGGAAGTTTATGCAGGGTATTGAGCGTACAGGTATTACAGGTGAGTAAATTTTAACAGGCAATAGGAAGGATTCCCCTTTCTCTTAGGTAGGAGGAGGTAAGGCAATCCACATAATTGCTTTGCTCCTAACTGCCGCTGGTGGATTGAAACAAGGTAACAACACAGAATGGTTCTGTGAGGTTCAATATATTTTTAGGGAGGTAAAATATGAAGAAAAATGTAACAAAAAAAGTTCTGGCAGGAGTCCTGTCAGCAAGTATGATGTTTGGATTAACCGCTTGTGGCGGCAATGGGAATTCTAATCCAACTACCCCAGCGCCAACAACAACGGCTGCCCCTAGCAATTCTGGCAATTCCTCTACGCCTACAGAGGCAACTACGACTGCCCAGGCAGAGCTTGCCCCATTAAAGTTAAGTGTTATGCTTCCAAGCAACACAGAACATTCTAAGGGAGATTTACCAGAATTGGATCGTTTCCTTCAGGATATTAGCGATTACACAAACACAGATGTAGAATGGATTTTCTATGCAGATGATATGTATAATGAAAGATTGACACTTCTTTATACAACAGGCGATCTTCCAAGTGTTATGGTAGCAGCAAAAAATGCAGAATTTATCAATGCCTGTGAAAATGATTTCTTCTGGGATGTAACAGACTATATTGACAATTACAGTAACTTAGCAACTATTCCAGAAGCAATTAGGCAAAATGCAGGAATTAATGGTAAAATGTATGGCATCCCACGTTATAGGACACTGGCACGTAATGGTATTGGCTACCGTTTAGACTGGTTAAATAACTTAGGGTTAAAGGAGCCTACTACACTGGACGAGTTCTATGATATGCTTTACGCATTTACCTATAATGATCCAGATGGAAACGGGCAGAATGATACATATGGTTTTGTATTAAGTTCTTACACAGGCCCATGGGATATTATGCAGTTATGGTTTGGTGCGCCAAATGGCTGGGGAATTGATGATAATGGCGATTTAATCCCAGCACATATGACAGAAGAATATGACAATGCGTTAAAATGGTTCCGCCAGATTTATTCAGAAGGCCTTGTAAACCCTGACTTTAGGGATTTACCTACAGAGGATTGGGATGTCCTTCTCCGTACTGGCGTAGGCGGATGTTCTGCAGACGTAATTGACCGTTTTAGAAGAAACCAGACTTACTTTGAAAGAGAAGGCATTTCAGCAGAGACACAGCTTGCAGGCGCAGTAGATGCAGGGTTTGGCATGCGTTGTATGCCAACTAGCGGGCATAATAACCTTCTTGCAATTTCTAAGACTAAGGTAAAGACAGAAGATGAAATGAAGAGAGTAATGCAGTTCTTAAATGATATGAACGATGCTGCTATGCTTGACTTAATAGAAGTTGGTTATGAAGGCGTTACCTATAAGATTAACGAAGATGGCTTCTATGTAAGATTAACAGAAGAAGAAAAGACTGCCCTTGGCGTAACAACAGCAGCATTTAACAAAGGTTACAACCAAGTATTGGCTTCCTTCTCCACAGAAGAAGAAAAAGCAAAGAGAATCCCAGGCGTGCCATATGAAGGGCTCCAGGCATATGAGAACCAGTTATATGAAGAAAATATTCAATATTGTGTAACGAACTATGGTGCTTCTTATACATCTGCAACTTATATTGCATCTGGTGCAGAATTGGATGAAATTCTTAAGAATGGAAGATTGGATTATATTACAGGCGTTATTGATGATGTAGGACTTCAGTCTGTAAAAGAACAGTGGTTAAGAAGCGGCGGGCAGAAAGTTATTGATGAAATGAATGAACTGTACCATGCAGCAGGGAACTAAGCGAGAAGTTTTTGCTTAATATAAGGATTATAAAAAAGGTGGAAGGTGACTTTCACCTTTTTTGTATTTGCCTTTTTCATTGCTTTCTGGTAAAATATTGCTGTTTCGTTAGTAAGATAGAGTAAATAA
>ERZ808040.2090-NODE-2090-length-11971-cov-5.800992_pt1 | contig 11971 bp, 9 predicted proteins | sample MGYA00380191_ERZ808040 | MGnify/ENA primary metagenome ERZ808040 (study PRJEB31490, sample SAMN06133395) | mouse gut metagenome | isolation source: J6 | host: mice | place: China: Chengdu | collected 2015-05 ... | reverse complement strand
TCATCTATGAAATTAAAGAGACTTATGGCACTTGGTATGGCAGCAGTTATGACAATGTCGCTCACAGCATGCGGCGGTTCTGGTGACACACCATCGACAAACAGCAACACTGCATCCAATAACAATGACAGCAATGCAGCGGCAGACAATGATGCAGCGGCGGACGATGCCAATGCAGCAGATGACAGTGCAGCGGACGATGCCAATGCGGCAGATGACAGCGCAGCGGAGGGCGGACTTACATACGGCAGCATTACGCTTGGCGAGGATTACACAGATCTCACAGCTTCCATCAAGTTTATCCATCATAAGACAGACCGCGAGCAGGACGGCTCTATGGCAAAATACATCGAGGCATTCAATCAGGAGTATCCAAACATCACTGTTGAGACAGAAGGCATCACAGACTATGCACAGACAGCGCTTTTAAGACTTCCTACAGGAGAGGCATGGGGCGATGTTATGTTTATCCCTTCTATCGACATGGTACAGCTTGCAGATTACTTCATTCCATATGGAACAGTGGATGAGATGTCAGAGTACGTTAACTTTGCAGACCAGTGGAAATTTGAAGGCAACTGCTATGGTGTAGGATATATGGGTAATGCTCAGGGAATCCTTTACAATAAGAAAGTTTTCGCGGATGCAGGTGTGACAGAACTGCCAAAGACACCGACAGAATTTATTGCGGCATTGCAGCAGATTAAGGATAATACCGATGCGATTCCTCTCTATACAAACTATGCTGCAGGCTGGACAATGGGTGGTCAGTGGGACGCTTATCTCGGCGCTATCACAACAGGTGACACAACATGGCTGAACCAGAAGTTTGCACATTCTGCAGAGCCTTTTAAGGACAATGGGGACGAGACTGGCGCATATGCACTGTACAAGATCCTCTATGACGCTGTGGCGAACGGACTCACAGAGGATGACTACACGACAACCGACTGGGAAGGCTGCAAGGGCATGATCAACAGAGGCGAGATCGGTACAATGGTACTTGGCTCATGGGCAGTGGCTCAGATGAAGGAAGCAGATGCAAACGGCAGCGACATCGGATATATGCCGTTCCCAATCACAGTAAACGGCAAGCAGTACGCGACAGCAGGCCCTGACTACTGCTTTGGTATCAACAAGGAGAGCTCCGCAGACAATCAGGCAGCAGCAATGGTATTTGTAAAATGGATGGTTGAGAAGTCTGGCTGGTGCGATAACGAGGGTGGATATCCAATCTCCAAGACAGCACCTACCTCTTTCGTATTTGACGGTGTAGAGGTTGTAAACAATGAGGCAGCTCCTGATGATGAGGCAGATCTGATGAACCAGATGAACGCTGAGTGCGAGCTCAACTTCAACAACGGCGGCGACCGCAAGGTTCAGGAGATCGTTGAGGCGGCAGCGACAGGTTCTATGACTTATGATGACATCATGGCAAACTGGACACAGCTGTGGAATGACGCACAGGATTCACTGGGTGTAGATGTCACAGAATAATCAAATAGCTTTTATCGAATCAATCATTATACTTTATATGGCGTGGCTTGCAGGCATTGTGTTTGCAAGCCACAAATCCCAAGATGTGTTTGTGGGAATTTTCATGAGAGAAGGAGGGGATTGTAGTGGCTGCGACGCAGACTAAGAAACCATTTAATTTCCAGAAATGGATCAAAGGCAGACAGGGACAGCAGGCAATCATCATTGTATTGTTTTCTATTATTCCGTTAGCGCTGCTGTTTATATTTACATATTATCCGTTTGCTGAGATGTTTAAGTTCAGCTTCTATGACAGGAGCTACACACGTGTCAAGGGCTTTGTAGGATTAGAAAACTACGTGGATGTCTTTAAGAAAAAAGATTTGTTCCGATCACTGTTCCTGTCAGTCTACTATATGGCTGGTGCAGTATTTCAGTTAGCATTAGCGCTTTATCTTGCGACGATATTCTGCTTTAAGATCAAGGGCGGCAACTTCTTTAAGGGATGTATGTTTTTCCCGTATCTAATTAATGGTATTGCAATCGGTTTTATCTTCAAGTTTTTCTACACCAGAGGATTTGTGCTGGATACAGTTCTTGGCTGGCTGGGAATGGATATGGAGAGCCTCCCGTACTGGCTCAGAGACCAGAGCATTAACAACTGGTCACTGGTTGCCACGAGTGTGTGGAAATACTTTGGCCAGAACATGGTGCTGTTTATCGGTGCGATGATGTCTGTCGATGCATCACTCTATGAGGCAGCAGATCTGGATGGTGCGAACAAGTGGCAGCAGTTCAAATATATCATGCTTCCAAGTATCAAGACGATCGTCATGCTGAACCTGATCATGTCCATCACCGGTTCACTCAGTGCATTTGAGCCTGCATACGTTATCGCGTCCAAGGGTGCAAACGGCACAGCGACTTACTTCGTAAAGATGCATGAGGTAGCGCACACAAGCCAGAAGATCGGTCAGGCGTCCGCTATGGCAGTGGTGCTTCTGCTGATTATCTTCGCAGCAACAATTCTCCAGAAACTCTTCTTCAAATATGTATTTAAGAGCGGAGAGGACGAGGACAAGGGCGCAGCGGCAAGACGTGAGCGCCAGATTGCAAAGTTAAATGCAAGGAAGGGGGCATAATCATGACAGCGGTTCAGGCTTTCAAGAAATATTTATGGATTTTTGTAAAATATTTTTCGGTAATATTTTTCTCATTCATCGCGCTGCTTCCGATTGTTTCCTGCGTGATCACGGCGCTGAAAACAAAGACTGAGTATGAGAACACCAATGTAATGACACCGCCCGAGAACTGGTTTAACTTCGAGAACTTTGTGACTTCGTTCCGCGACGGCGGCATGGGTAAGGCATTTTTGAACTCAGCACTCATTGTCATCTGTGTTGTCATTGGCTCAGTGCTGATCGGTTCGATGATTGCCTATGTTCTAAACCGTTTTAAGTTCCCGGGCAACGGCTTGATTCGCAGCCTGTTCCTCTTTGCGACACTCCTTCCGGGTATCGCGATGCAGGTTGCTACTTACCAGCTGATGTTCCAGCTCAAATTCATTGATACCTTATATGGATACATTATCCTGAGCATGGGTACAGACGTTATCTCGATTTACGTGTTCATACAGTTTTTTGAAAATATTTCAGTATCGCTCGACGAGTCGGCATACATGGACGGTGCAAGCTACTTTACAATTTTCTACAGAATCTTGTTCCCGCTGCTCAAGCCGGCGATTGTGACCTGCGCGATCTTGAAGGGCGTAGGCATCTACAACGAGTACTACAATGCGATGCTTTATCTGACAAAACCGGATTTAAAGACGGTATCACTGGCGCTCTATACCTTTACAGGACCTTTTGGAAACCAGTACAATCTTATCTGTGCGGGCGTTATCATGACACTGCTTCCGGCGCTGATTATCTTTATCGCGTTCCAGAATCAGATTTATTCTGGTCTGACCGCAGGCGCAGTCAAAGGTTAGGAGGATTACGATGGCAAATTCAGCAATGAGATCGGAGGTGATGACACACCTCACAAAGGATATCATACCGTTCTGGAAGAGTCTCAGAGACGACGAGAACGGCGGATATACAGGATATCTCGGATATGACTTAAAGGCGGACAAAAAGGCTGTCAAAGGCTGCATCTTAAACAGCCGCATCACATGGTTCTTTGCCAACGCATACACGCTTCTTGGCGATGAAAGTCTTTTGGCAGAGGCAAAACATGGATTTGCATTCTTAAAAAGTGCATGCTGGGACAAGAAAAACGGCGGGGTGTACTGGTCTGTCAACTATGACGGCACCCCTGCCGAGACCATGAAACATACCTACAATCAGGCGTTTTCGATCTATGCTTTGTCCTCCTACTATGAGGCGAGCGGTGACCGGGAGGCGCTGGACATGGCGTATCAGCTCTATGATTTGATCGAAGGAAAGATGCGCGACGAGCTGGGCTATAAGGAAGCCTTTGATGAGGCATTTCACGAGATAGACAATGAAAAGCTCTCAGAAAACGGCGTGATTGCATCAAAGACAATGAACACCCTGCTGCATGTGTTTGAGGCGTACACGGAGCTCTACCGTGTGGACCACAATGAGAAGGTTGCGGATAAGATCAAATGGATGATGGATATTGTGGCGGAAAAAGTATACAATCCAAAGCTGCACCGTCAGGAGGTATTTTTTGATGAGGCTTGGAACCCTATCATTGATCTGCATTCGTATGGCCATGACATCGAGACCGCGTGGCTGATTGACAGAAGCGTGGAAGTGTTAAACGATGCCGCATATGAGAAAAAGATGTCGCCGATCACACAGGATTTGACAAACCAGATTTACAAGGTGGCATTTGACGGCGCGTCGCTTGCAAACGAGTGCGAGCGGGGAGTTGTCAATGAATGGCGCATCTGGTGGGTGCAGGCGGAGACGCTCGTGGGCTTTCTGAACGGATATGAGAAGACAGGGCGCACAGAATATTTTGACGCAGCAGAGAAGGTATGGCAGTTTATCAAAGACCATGTGATTGACAGGAGAGACGGCTATACGGCGGGCAGAGAGTGGTACTGGCGGGTGCAGGCAGACGGCACGCCGGATGAGACGCAGCCGATGGTAGAACCGTGGAAATGCCCTTATCACAATGGCAGAATGTGTTTTGAGGTTATCAGGCGAGAACAGCTATTTCAAAGTGGAGGTTGAAATGGGAAATATATTTGAAGAAAACAAGGAAATGGTGATGAAGCGGTATGAGGAGACCATCCGCCGCAAAAATAAAAAGAGCGATTTCTACAATGGCATTTATGACCGTTATGAGTACCCGGTGCTGACGCGCGACCATATTCCGCCGTTCTGGAAATTTGACATGAATCCTGAGACCAATCCGTATTTTATGGAGCGGCTTGGCGTAAACTGTGCATTTAATTCCGGTGCGATCGAGCTGGACGGAAAGTTTTATCTTGTGGCGAGAGTGGAAGGAAATGACAGAAAATCCTTCTTCGCAGTGGCAGAGAGTGACAGCGGCATTGACGGCTTCCGCTTCTGGGATTATCCGGTACTGCTTGACGACGTATGTCCCGAGGAGACAAACGTCTACGACATGCGCCTGACAAAGCATGAGGATGGTTATATCTATGGCGTGTTCTGCTCAGAGAGCAAGGATACCAAGGTCAATGACCTCTCGGCGGCAGTTGCGGCGGCAGGAATTGTGCGGACAAAGGATTTAAAGACATGGGAGCGCCTCGACAATCTAAAGACGCTGCGCTCCCCTCAGCAGAGAAATGTTGTGCTGCACCCGGAGTTTGTAAACGGCAAGTATGCATTTTACACAAGGCCGATGGATGACTTTATTGACACGGGAAGCGGCGGAGGCGTCGGATTTGGACTCTGCGACGATATCACGCACGCTGTCATTGATGAGGAGATCATCACGAGCAAGCGCAAATACCACACCATCACCGAGGCAAAGAACGGCGCCGGCGCCGTGCCGATCAAGACGGAGAAGGGCTGGATACATATTGCCCACGGTGTGCGCAACACCGCAGCAGGGCTTCGCTATGTAGTCTATGCGTTTGCTACCGCGCTGGAGGACCCGACAAAGGTGATCGCGGAACCGGGCGGATTTTTGATCGCGCCGCTTGGGGCTGAGCGGGTTGGCGATGTGTCGAATGTTGTGTTCACAAACGGAGCGGTCGCAAGAGCAAACGGGGACGTGTATATTTATTATGCGTCGAGCGATACGAGGCTGCATGTGGCGACGACCACGATAGACAAGCTTGTGGACTATGTGTTCAACACACCGGAAGACCCACTGCGCTCTGTGAAATGTGTGGAGCAGCGGTGTGCGTTTATTAAAAAGAATTTGGAATATATGAATCAATAAGATATAGGATCAGGAGCAGGAGGAGAGACAAATGCGTACACAAAAGTATGGGATTGATTGTAGGAAGGGCGTTTTGAATAGAGGAAATCTTTATCGAATTGAGAGAGCGATGAAGAAAGCGATGCGCGGTGAAGCAGTCACCGTGGGATTTTTGGGCGGTTCCATCACGCAGGGTTGTCTGTCCTCGGCTCCTGAGACCTGCTATGCATATCTGGTGTACAGGTGGTGGTGTGAGAAATTTCCAAAGGCAGCGGTTACGTATGTCAATGCGGGAATCGGCGGCACGACCTCACAGTTTGGCGTGGCGAGAGCAGACAGCGACCTGCTGTCGAAAGAGATTGATTTTACGATTGTCGAGTTCAGTGTGAATGACAAGGACAATGCACATTTTTTGGAGACTTACGAGGGATTGATACGTAAGATCTACAGTTACCGTACAGAGCCGGCAGTGCTGATTGTAAACAGTGTGTATTACAATGACGGGGAAAATGCACAGACACAGCATGTAAAGATTGGCAAGGCATATGATCTGCCCTGTGTCAGCATGAAGCCGACGCTGTATGAGAAAGTGCTGGACGGCACGTATACAAGCCGCGATGTGACCGAGGACGACCTTCATCCAAACGATGAGGGGCATGGACTGATGTCGGAGGTGATCATCAGCTTTCTGGAGATGGTTTATGAGGAGCTACAGTCAGGAATCGAGGCAGAGGACAACCATCTGGATGTAAAGAAAATGACACCAGTGACCCCAAATGCCTATGAAAATTCTGTCAGATACCAGAATGACAACAGTGATACAATCATGACAAACAACGAGGGCTTTACGGCAGACACTCAGCCGCAGCATGATATCCGGGAGATTTTCCGGCGCGGCTGGACAGCAGACAAAAAGGGTGCACACATTGGTTTTGATATAGAGGGAAGCTGTATCGGCGTACAGTACCGCAAGTCGGTGGCAAAGCCTACCTGCGTGGCGCGGGCTGTGGTGGACGGCGATACAGACAAAGCAGTGCTCCTCGACGGGAATTTCGAGGAGACATGGGGGGACAGCCTGCATCTGGACACGGTTGCAGAGCATCTGCCCTATGGAAAGCATCATGTGGAAATTGAGCTGATTGAGACGCATGAGGATGACAAAGTGCCATTTTATCTGGTGTCGGTAATCGGTTCGGGATTATAATCAAGTAAATAAAATAAAAAGGAAAATAAGGAGGATATAAAAATGAGTAAAGTAAAAATGATGAGTCCGGCAGTTCCAAACATGCCTTGGCAGGACAGGGCAGACGGCAAGACCTCTGGTGTTGCCGATGCGCCCATCTGGCGGTACAATGAAAATCCGATTATCGGCAGAAATCCTGTAAAGGGGGTTGCAAGAATCTTCAACAGTGCAGTCATCCCGTATGAGGGAGCCTTTATCGGTGTGTTCCGCGGCGAGCAGACAAACGGCATTCCGTATATCTATCTGGGACGCAGCGAGGACGCAATCCACTGGGATTTTGACGCGAACAAGATCAACTTTGTAGATGAGGCTGGAAATCCATTTATGCCAGTATATGCATATGATCCCCGCCTTGTGAAAGTGGAGGATGTATATTATATTATCTGGTGTCAGGACTTCTACGGCGCGGCGATCGGCATGGCAAAGACGACAGACTTCAAGACCTTCACACGCATCGAGAATCCGTTCCTGCCGTTTAACAGAAATGCAGTGCTGTTCCCGAGAAAGATCAACGGCAACTTTATGATGCTGAGCCGTCCTTCAGATTCCGGTCACACACCGTTTGGCGATATCTTTGTGAGCGAGAGCCCGGATTTGGTATACTGGGGCAAGCACAGGCACGTGATGGGCAAAGGAAACGAGTGGTGGCAGTCTTTGAAAATAGGCGGCGGCGCGGCACCGATTGAGACGAGTGAGGGATGGCTTCTGTTCTATCACGGTGTGACAGGTACCTGCAACGGCTATGTGTACTCTATAGGCGGCGCAATCCTTGACATTGACAATCCTTCAATTGTGAAGTACCGCTGTGAGAATTTCCTGCTGACACCGGAAGAGTGGTATGAGGAGAGAGGCTTTGTGCCAAATGTATGTTTCCCTTGTGCTACGATTCATGATTCTGAGACAGGCAGAATTGCGATATACTACGGTGCGGCGGACAGCTATGTCGGACTGGCATTTACAGAGATTGATGAGATCGTTGACTATATCAAGACCAAGAGCAAGGTGACAACATCGGATACAGAGATTGGCAGGAGATAGTGTGAGAAGAACGCCCGGTTTGCGGCGTTCTTTTCGTACATGTGGGCAGGGATTTTATTTGATATAAAAAGGAGAGATTGCGATGCTGAGGGAGACTAAACTGAAAGAGATTCCAGAGATTAAGATTCATGGCAGGACAACAGCGTGCCGCGACCCGCTGACGCTGTTTTGGACGGCGAGCGGGTTTGAGTGCAATGTGACGGGCTCGGAGCTCTGGGTGGAGCTCGAAGTCACGTTTCACCTGTACGAGCCGTGGTTTAGCTATACTGTGAACGGAGACTGGGTGGGCAGACAGATGCTGCAAAAGGGCAGATACTGGATTCCGCTGTTTCGCGGCATGAGTCCTGAAACGGTCAAGAATGTGCATTTTTTCAAAGATTTGCAGGCGATGAGCGATGATGGGGAATCCTACATTCATATTCATGCGCTGCGCCATGACGGGACGTTTTATCCGGTTGCGGACAAGAAGCTCAAGATGGAGTTTATCGGGGACAGCATCACTTCCGGCGAGGGGCTTTTTGGCGCAAAGAGCGAGCAGGACTGGATACCGATGTTTTTCTCGGCGGTCAGAAGCTATGCCTATCAGACGGCAGAGCGGCTGGATGCGGAGTACAGGATTTTTTCCCAGAGCGGATGGGGTGTGCACAACACATGGGACAATAATATAAACGGCGCGCTGCCAAAGTATTACAAAGAGATTTGCAGTCTGATGCCGGGCGCAGAAAATGAGCGGCTTGGCGGGAAACAGCCGCATGATTTTGCGAGCTGGCAGCCGGATGTAGTGGTGGTCAATCTGGGGACAAACGATGCGGCATCCTTTGACCAGCCAGCGTGGACGGACACGCAGACAGGAGAGCGCTATAAAATGCGAAGAGAGGCGGACGGCTCGTACTGCATGGAGGATGTCAAGGCATTCCAGCAGGCGGCAAAGGCGTTTCTCGGGCTGCTCCGCTCCTGCAATCCGAGCGCGCAGATCGTATGGTGCTTTGGGATGCTTGGCATGGATTTTCAGCAGTATATTCAGGAGGCGGTGTCCGCGTATGCGCAGGAGGCGTCAGACCACAAAGTATTATATTTACCGCTTCCGCCGATGACGCCGGAGAGCGCAGGCTCGCGGGAGCACCCCGGATTCAAATGCCACCAGCAGGCGGCGGAGGTACTGGCAGGGTATCTGGCAGAATTATTATGAAATGAAAGGAAAATAGAATAAAGATATGTTTAGAGATGATTTTGTCTGGGGCGTGGCAAGCAGCGCCTATCAGATTGAGGGAAGAGACCCGCAGGATGGAGCGGGAAAGTGCATCTGGGATACGTTTGCCGAGGAGGGAAGGGTCTACAGCCATCAAAATGCAGATGTGGCGTGTGACCATATCCACAGATACAAAGAGGACTTTGCCATGATGCGCCTGCTGGGCGTGAAGGCATACCGTTTTTCACTGAGCTGGGCGTGCCTGATGCCGGAAGGGACAGGCGCCGTCAATGAGAAGGCAGTCGCGCTCTACCGCGATATGATACAGTGTATGAAGGAGAACGGCATCGTGCCCTATCTCACGATGTACCACTGGGAACTGCCGCAGGCGCTTCAGGACAGGGGCGGCTGGCTGAACGAAGAGATCATTGAATGGTTTGGCGCATATGCAAAGGTGGTTGCAGAGCGCTTTACAGATCTGGCGCAGTACATATTCACATTAAATGAGCCGCAGTGTTTTGTGGGGCTGGGACATCTAAGCGGTGTCCACGCGCCGGGATTGAAGCTTCCGCCCAAAGAGGTATTTCAGATCGCGCACAATGCGCTGCGCGCCCACGGTATGGCGGTGAAGCAGCTTAGAAAATACGCAAAGCAGCCGATACAGATCGGCTTTGCACCGACCTGCGGCGTGGCGTATCCTTATACAGACAAGCCAGAGGATGTCGAGGCGGCACGGAGCATTTATTTTGGCTTTGACCAGCCGATCGAGAACTGGACATGGAATGTGGCGTGGTTTGCCGACCCTGTTTTTCTGGGAAAATACCCGGAGGAGGGCGTTGAGAAGTACAGAGAATATCTGCCTGAAATCACGGACGCAGATCTGGAATTGATTCATCAGCCGATTGACTTTATGGGGCAGAATATCTACACTGGATACTATATCAGAAGGGGTGCGGACGGCAGCCCGGAGTATGTAGACAGACCGGCAGGATTTCCAAAGACTGCGGCAAACTGGCCTGTCACGCCTGAATGCCTGTACTGGGGGCCCAAGTTCCTGTATGAGCGCTATCATATGCCGCTCTATATCACGGAGAATGGAATGTCTTGTCATGACATCGTTTCTGCGGATGGACAAGTTCATGACAGCAACCGGATCGAATTTCTGGACCGCTATCTGTCACAGCTGCAAAAGGCAGGCGATGAGGGGGCAGACATCCGGGGATATTTCCTGTGGACATTCCTTGATAATTTTGAGTGGGACAAGGGATACAATGAACGCTTTGGCATCGTCCATGTGGATTTTGCCACGCAGAAGCGCATTGCAAAGGACTCAGCGTACTGGTATCAGAAAGTGATGGAGACAAATGGAGGGATATTAAGTATGAACAACACAAATGCAACAAAGGAAATTTTATGGATGACTCCTGTATTTAAACAGATGATCTGGGGCGGCAGCAAGCTGGGCAGCAAGTGGGGCTATGAGATTCCGGGCGAAAACACCGGGGAATGCTGGGCAGTGAGTGCGCATCCCAACGGGGACTGTACGATAAAAGAAGGTACTTTTGCTGGGAAGACATTAAGCCAGCTCTGGTCGGAAGAACCGCAGCTTTTTGGCAATGTACCCGGCGACCGTTTTCCGCTGCTGGTCAAGATTATTGACGCGAATGATGATTTGAGCATACAGGTGCACCCGGATGACAATTATGCCGGAAAAAATGAAAATGGTTCCTTTGGCAAGACCGAGTGCTGGTATATCCTTGATGCACCGGAGGGGGCGGCGCTTGTCATCGGCCACAACGCAAAGGACAAGGCAGAGCTTGAGGATATGATTCATAACGGCAGGTGGGCGGACTTTCTGCGCGAGGTGCCGGTGAAAAAGGGCGATTTTATCCAGATTGACCCGGGAACTGTCCATGCCATCAAGGGCGGCATCGAGATTCTGGAGACACAGCAAAACTCGGATATCACATACCGCGTCTATGACTATGGACGTCTTCAGAACGGCAAGCCGCGTGAGCTCCATATCGAGAAGAGCATTGATGTCATCACCGTTCCTGCAAAGTCGGCAAAGGAGAGTGTGATCAACATTTCCACAGAGATCAAAAATACGATGAATCCGCTGATTTCCTGCAATTATTACCGCGTGTGGAAGCTGGATGTGGACGGCAGCATGGAGGTTTCACAGGACTATCCATTCCTGATTATGAGCGTTGTCGAGGGAGACGGACTCATCGACGGGCAGCTTGTCAAAAAGGGGGACCACTTTATTCTGCCAAACGGCTTTGGCAAAGCGCAGCTTCAGGGGAAGATGGAGCTGATTGCCTCCACGATGTAACAGTTCAGCCTTGCCGAACTGTTACGCATCAAGCCATGCAAAATCGCTTCGCGATGGCTTGATGCATCTCAATCTCTACGTTTTCTCACGGACTTCGCAGCATAGTGCGAAGTCCTGGGCTGAGCTGTAACTCCACCGTCGCAAAGTTTGATGAAAAAATTGACAATTCTGCTCAATAGGGATATACTGGATATACAGGCGGACAACCGTCAATTTCGGAACATATAATTTATCAATGATGGAGGTTAAGATTTATGTTAGTATCAGCTACAGAAATGCTCAAGAAGGCAAAAGAAGGTCACTATGCAGTAGGTCAGTTCAATAT
>ERZ808040.2089-NODE-2089-length-11977-cov-46.100756_pt1 | contig 11977 bp, 5 predicted proteins | sample MGYA00380191_ERZ808040 | MGnify/ENA primary metagenome ERZ808040 (study PRJEB31490, sample SAMN06133395) | mouse gut metagenome | isolation source: J6 | host: mice | place: China: Chengdu | collected 2015-05 ... | reverse complement strand
ACAGGGACTCGAACCCCGATCGATCGCTTAGGAGGCGACTGCTCTGTCCTGTTGAGCTATAAGCGCATAGAAGCATAGAAGCATAGAAAGGAAAAATATTTTATCATAATTAATAAGGCGTTCTACCCACTTTTCTACATGTTGATCTGTGAAAATAAGAAGAACGTATCAGTGAGATTAGCAACCACATTCACTAGTGCTATAATGCCGCGACAATCAACATATATGAAAGGTTTACAACATGGCTCGTACCGCAAGCGCATTACATATTTTGGTAAAAGATAAAGAACTGGCTGAAGACATTATTACCAAGCTGAAAAAAGGCGCTCATTTTGATGTGCTGGCTAAGAAACACTCAACTTGTCCATCCGGTAAAAAGGGTGGTGATTTAGGTGAATTTAGAAAAGGTCAAATGGTACCGGCATTTGATAAGGTCTGTTTCAATGGCGAGCTGTTAACCCCGCATTTAGTGAAAACCAAGTTTGGCTGGCATGTGGTCAAAGTGCTTTATAGAAACTAAGCGCTAGGTTCAAAGCCTTGATGGGAAAGGCTATGTATTAAAGACAGTAGAGATAATGATAGACCTCAAAGAAAACCTATCTAAAATTAAGACAATGAAACAGACGGATAAAGATGGATATTGAAAGCGGCACTGACAGTCAACCAGATAACCAAACAAATAACCCAACCGACAATCCAATAGAGATTATCTATGAAGATGAACATCTGGTAGCCATCAATAAAGAAGCGGGTCTATTGGTGCATCGCAGTTGGCTAGATAAAGGCGAGACTCGCTTTGCCATGCAGCTAACCCGTGATGCTGTAGGTTGTCATGTCTTTCCGGCACACAGATTAGACAGGCCAACCTCGGGCGTATTGCTGTTTGCTAAGAGCTCTGCTGTGGCACGTAGCCTTACCGAAGCCTTCACTGAGCGCAAGGTTGCCAAGCAGTATTTGGCGGTAGTGCGCGGCTTTATGCCAGAGAAAGGAACAGTTGATTATGCGTTGAGCTTTAAACCTGATGCCATTGCAGATAAATTTGCTGACTTAGACAAACCTGCTCAGGAAGCAGTGACCCACTGGCAGAGTTTAGCCCAAATTGAATTGCCATTTGCCGTATCAAAAAAGCATGATACTAGCCGTTATAGTCTAATGCGCTTAATACCTGAGACTGGTCGAAAGCATCAGCTGCGCCGTCACATGAGACATCTGTTTCATCCGATAGTCGGGGATACTAGCTACGGTGATGGGCGTCACAATAAGTTTTTTCGTGCTCAATATGATTGTACGCGCATGTTGCTACATGCTCAGACGTTAACACTTGATCATCCCGTCACGGGTGAGCTGTTAGTGTTGAAAGCCGGATTTGATGAGCAATGGGCCCGCATCTTGAAAGAATTTGATTGGGTAGATAGCGCTAAGCCTTAGCCAGTGTTAGGCTTAGCTTGTACTTGAGGAGATAATATTTGAGGAAATAATATAATTTGAGAGTTTAGTTACTCAAGCATCTCTTCCACCGACACATCAACGTCAGAGTTAGCACTGGTATTAAACAGATCATCTACGCTGTTTTGATAGGTTTCAATACTCTCTAATTCTGATGATTTCAACATTTTTTGAACGTTGCTAGAGAGTAAGAAGCGTCTGAAAATTATAGTTGCCGAACTGCCCTTATTATCTTGTGCGGCAGTGTCTTCAATAGATTCTAAAACATACCCCTGAAACTTTACTTGTGAACCCTCATTGCTAGAATTTGATTTGCTCATCGCAAAGTCAAAAGGGGGCGTGATGTTTTTTTCAGACAAGCTACTATCTGTGCTATCAGGTTTAGCTGAGTTAGAGCTGTTTGCCTTAAAAGAGTCTTCAATACGCTCCATGGTTGGTGCATTCGTTAACACTAGATGGGTCTCTGTATTTTCGGAAAGATAGCTGCTTATTTGCGAGTTATTAACATAGTTAACCGTCGTTTTGATGTGTGGATTGTAGTGCTTGAACTTGCTTAAAATATCGCTCAAAGGTTGTTTTAGTTCGTGGTTTGCCACAATGTGTAGCGCTTGCTGTGGCTTAGGGCTTTCTTCATTTTTACTTAACCCCAAATCTTCATCATAGCTAACCGGCAGTGGATGAGAGATGCTTTGATTATGCGAGCGCATAAACATAAGCAGCGTAGATAATCCCAGTAAGGCAAGACTAAGCCCGAGTAAGAAATAAGATAAGACGGGCTTTTGGGTTAATTTCATAAATAAATGAGGTTTGGCAGGTTTGGATGTCGGTCTTAATGTCTATCCTCAGTGAGGTAGTGTATTGTACCTTATACCGTGATATGAAACGGTAACAGGTTGGTATCTGCTCACGAATTAGCTATTCTTGCCAGCCTATTAGACTTTTGGCATTGCACAAATTAAGACCTCAGGTTAAGAACTCCGGCCATAAAAGTAAGGGTATCCACTCATTGCGACAGTAGTTGACGTATAGTGGTGTTTAATGGTTTTCTTTTTGCCATAATGGGTTATGCTTATCTTACCGTTGTGTCTTTGCAATGACCGTATTTATTTGAATTGCCTTTAACAAAAGATTGCCCCTCTATGTTCAAAATTATCCAATCGCATCGTACCGAAAACTTAGTTGATGAATTGCTGGTTGAATATCAATCTGTTCAGCAGTCTATTTTTGATCCCTTTGTGGTTATCGTACCGTCAATGGTATTGGGTGATTGGCTTGATAAAACCATTGCCAGTCGTGCCGGTATCAGTACGCTTGTGATGACTAAGTTTTGGGGTCAATATCAGTGGACGCTGATGCAAGATGTCTTAAGCCGTCACAATGCTTATCTACTACAAAATAATCCTAATGAGACGGTGCTAAATGTGCCTGAGGTAGCGGTGCTGTCACCGACTGTGATGCAGTGGCGTCTGTTTGGTTATCTGACCTATTACCAACAAGCTATTATTGAAGATGATAAGCATCCGGTGTATCCACTGCTGTCGTCATTAATTGATGAGCCACAAGAGGGCATTGAGCCCGACAAGGCACAGAAAGATGCGAGGATTTGGCAGCTAGCTAGTGATTTGGCACGGGTGTTTAACCGTTATTTGACCCACCGTGAGGATTGGTTAAGTCTGTGGTCGGATAATAAGAAACTTGATGTGGATGCGTTAATTGCAGAAAAAGACGCCTTATCTTTGCGCTTTGATAAATATGCACGTGGCACGCCTGAGTGGTTGGTTGATCATTATGTTGAGCTAGAGGTGGCTCAGCGTTATCTGTGGTCGCACCTGTTCGCTGATGTGCATCAGTATCGCGCCGAGTTAGAGAAGACCTTTTGGAAGGCTTTAGAGGATAATAAGGCTGGTGAGCGCGAGCAGTTACCCAAGGTGCTGCGTATTTTTACCATTCAGCAGTTGCCACAAACTGAACTTGATTTCTTGCAGCGTCTGTCTCTTTATATGGACATCACGTTACTGCACTACAACCCTTCTAAGCTGTTCTGGGCGGACATCGTAGATAAGTCTTGGTTACAGCGTCAGCAGATCATTAACCCTGAAAGTGTGTTTTTACGCGACTATGGGCACAGTCTATTATCGCGTCTGGGCAAGCAGTCCCGTGATACCTTTGCCATGCTTGCTAATTTATCCGGTAATGAGCTGTATCAAGATGCTGTCGTGGACTGGCAGGACAATTTTGAGGATGATTTATCTGAGAGCTTTGTTGATGACTTTAGCTTTACACATGACGATGAACAAAATGATGACTTTGAGCAAGATACGGTCTCTCAAACTCAAAACAGCCCCAGTTTATTAAGACGTTTGCAGAATGATGTGTTGATGCTTGATGAGCGCTCAACGCAGCAAGCGACTGCGGTTAAAGTGTCACAAGCCATTAGTGAGCAAATTGAGTCAAGCAGTGATGATGACACTGATACAGAAACGAGCACTTATGACAGTGAGGATAATCTAGGCACGGCTGCTTGGTATGAAGACGAGGTACTTGAGAATAAACGCTTTGAAAAAGAGCGTCTGTGGTCGATGTCCTCTCAAGATAATAGCCTAAGCATTCATTCGTGCCACAGTCTACAGCGTCAACTTGAAGTGCTGCGTATTATGATTGGGCGCTGGTTGAATGAGCCACTACCTGCTGGTGCAAAAAAGCGTCATATTTCAGACATCGTGGTTCTACTGCCCGATGTAGAGCGTCATCATGCGCTAATTAGCTCAATATTTGTCAGTGGTAAAGGTCAAGATGGTCTGACTCTACCAGCGAAGGTAACCGGTGTGGTTGATGCCTCCATTCGTCAATTATGGGAGGCGATTATTGGGTTTTATAAGCTACTTGGCAGTGATAGTGCCCGCTTTGAAGCTGCTGAAGTCTTAGATTGGTTAATGTTGCCGCCACTGTACGAAAGCTTTGGCTTGACCCATGATCAGATGAGCCGTGGCTGTGATTTATTGGTTGAGGCGGGATTTATACGTGGTTTTGATGAGTGGCATCTAAAGCAAACCTTAGATGGCAATGACTTTGATTACCGCTTTAGCTTTGCCCAAGCTTTAGACAGACTAACCTTGGGGCTAATTATGCCCGAAGCGCAAATGAGCGACTGCTTGTATCCGCTTGAAGCGCAGCAATGGCCAAGTACAGCGATTGCTGAGATGAGTTTACCACTACCCGAGGTAAGCCTTAATGATGCGCCTATTATTGAAGCGCTGTGCCGTATTTATAGTGGCCTGCTTGCCCGCCGTGATGATCATAAACAAAAGCTGAAAGCCGAGGATTGGCTGGATCAGATTGAGCGCCAAGTGATTCACCGTTATTTTGGTGATGTGGACCAGACTCGTAGTATGCGTGCCATTTATAACGCCATGAACGGCTTTAAGTCGAGCCTGCGCGCCAACCGTCATTATCGACAATACGCCAGTAGCGATAATACCGATAACCGAGAAGTTGAGCAAAGGCTGGCGAGAGTTGAGCAATTACCGCTAAAGCTAAGCTTTATGCTTGATAGTATTGAGGCAGAACTTGAAAGCCAGCAGGTGAGTGCTGAGCCAACGGGAGTGATTACCTTTGGTCGCTTCGGGGCATTAAGAAACGTGCCGTTTGATTTGGTGGTCATGCTCAATATGAACCTCTCTGAGTTCCCAGCTCGTGACCGTGACAACCGCTATGATTTGATGAAAGCGACTATCTCACGCCGCGGTGACCGAGTGAGTGAAGATGATGACAATGGGGCGTTCTTGGATGCCTTATTGTGCGCGCGCAGTGCTTGCTGGATATTTTATAACGGTCAGAGTCTCACTGATACCCATGAACATTTGCCAGCCAACCCTGTCAGCGAATTGTTGCAATTCTTACAAGGGGAAGTGCAGTGGCAGGTTAATTCACTCGACAGTCTGCCAGAAGTGGTAGACCCTACTACCGAAAGTCTAAAACGTCATCTGCCTAAGCTGGTCAAACAGTGGTTGGTTACCGAGCATCCAGCACTGCCTTTTGACAAGAGTTTATTTGAGCAAGCGGTGGAGGCTGGGCAGTCTGAGCCGAGCTTAACAGACAAAGCCTCTTTATCAGAAAACAGCCTAAGCAATAAAAATCAAGGCTCAAGCCCGCAACTAGTATTGACTGACTCAAATGATTTAAATAACTCCAATAACGAGCCCTCTGATTTTGATGCTTTAGAGGGTATGCTGGATCAGGCAATGCAAAAAACCAAACTGGCCCAGCAGCGTCAGTTCCCGCCAGCCCCTTTATGGCAGGCCGTGTTTAATACGCTAAAGTCTAGAAACTCTAACGACCATCCGCAGTTAGTCAGCTTACCCAGCCAAACGCATTATGAGGCAATCGCTCAGCTATTGGGTGAGGGGTTAGGTCAATTAGGCGATATCGACTCTCAAAACTTGTCTGCTCTACATGACCTATTGTCTATTGACACTAAGTTAGCGCCTAATGAGCAAAATAAGGCCTTGGCTCAAGCGTTGTTTGATATTGGCGAGATTGATGTCGAAGGGGTGCTGGCTTATCAAGTGCGTCACCCGGCCAAAGCCTTTTTACGCACGCAAGAGGTACATATCGTGCAGGGTGAGGAAGCAATGGCGAACCAAGAGCCCCTATTTTTGGATAGCCTGAGCACCTATCAGATTAAAGATTATTTAATTCATGAGATGGCCAATGCTTCAGTCGCTAATCAGTCAGATAGCTTAGATAGTTTGGATAAATTGGATAATTCGGAGAGTCAGGCAGAGACAGAATCTCAAGCCACGCCAGTCTTAATGTATCAAAAGATTATGCCTGCTGGGGTGGCCCGCCATACTACCTTACCCAATCAACATGAGAAGCTGCAACAACAGTGTAAGGCGTTTAAAGAACAATTGATTATTAATGGCATCGAACTTCAAGAATCGGACACAGACTTGCCAATCATTACGCCTATTATTGAGCATCCTGTACAGGTTGAGCTGGCAAGTGTGTTTAATCAAAAGGGAGATAGCACACTGTTATCCTTTTTGCCGAAGACGATTAAGATTAAAGGTGTGGTACCGATACAGGTCAATGAGACTGGTGCGCGTCTAAAAGCAGGCGTGTCGTACGCCAAGCAGTCGCCTAAGCATTGGTTTAATATTTTGCCCAATTCTGCCAGACCTAGGCATTTGCTTAAGTTTTGGTTATCACATCTATATTGGCAGGTGGCCAGACGCACCACAGCTGAGCAGGTGGCTTTAAATGATGGCATGAGCATTTGGCGTTTTAATAAGTCAGGGTCTAAGGTTAAAAAGCTTGAAAAAGCCACTGCCTATAAGTTAAGTCCCGTTGCTTATGAAGATGCTGTGATTGAGCTGGTTAAATGGGCAGTTTTCGCCAAGCTATCAGGTCAGGTGCCGCTGACTTTGTTGCCAGAGTATGCCCTTGGTTATTTGGACAAATGCTTAAAAGCTCAAGAAGAAGAGAGTGCTAATTATTGGCCAAAACGCGGCGATTTCACAGAGTGGCTGTTCCCAAATTACACGTCAGATGCGATATATGATACTTGCTCGCAGCATGCTATTTGGCAATATATTCTGCGCGATCAAGATGCTTTTAAAGCATTAACGGCCTCTTTAACCGCCTTGGCTCAGCCTTTGTATGAGCCTATGTTTGCCGCGTTTGATGGATTGGAAGGCTAAATTTAAGCTGATTTTGCTAAAGCTAAGCTCTCGATAATTTAATAAGCCCCTTTGGTTTTACAGATAATAATTAAAAGTATACCCCTTATGACAGACATGACCGATACCCATAAATTAGACCCGTCTTATACAAGCTCACAGCAAGATAAGGAGGAGGCATCCGTTACGGCGGATACACCTACTCAAGCACAACAGGCGGATAATAAAGAGGTGATACCTGCAGTTGATGTTGCTTTAAGTGGTCACCATCTTATTGAGGCTTCAGCAGGTACGGGTAAAACTTGGACGTTAACAGGTATTGTCCTGCGCTTGCTTATTGAAGCGAGGCGTGCGCCTGAACAAATCATTGCTACCACTTTTACTCGGGCGGCAGCGGCGGAAATGCGTCAGCGTATTCATGATCGCTTGGTGGATTTCTATCAATTACTGCAATGGGTCAATAACCTAAGTGCAGATCTGGCCAATAAAGAGCATTTGTATCCAGCTATCCTACAAGTCACTCCTGAGGGCAGTAAGGACAATCAGACAAAGGAAGATGCTGACAAGGTGAGTCTTGAGGCCGATGAGTTAAATCAAGACTTAGCGCATGACAAACAGCAAGAAGCAGAGCAAAAAGCCACTGCTAAAGAGGCTCGTGCTGATTGGTTAATAGAACAAGCTAAGTCTGCCCGTCTAGATGACATCATGCAGGACCCAATTAACCTACACTTGGTGGGTTATCTGTTGGATCATGTGTATAGTTATCCGATGACAGATGCCATTCGCCGCACTGCATTGGTGTTAACCACGCTCGATAAACTTTTTGTGGGCACACTCGATAGTTTGGCACAAAAATGGCTAGCAGAATACAGTAGTGAGACTGGTCATCAGCAAGGCATGGCGATAATTGAGGATAGCCATATTGAGCAGGTGACAGACAGTATCATTCATGATGAGCTGCGTCAATTTCAAAGCCGTTTGTATCATGAGCAGCCCAAACTACATGCCTTAATGGAGCAGCAAGGCAAGCTGACCGCAGTTGGCGATCATAAGTCCTATGTGAACCGCTCGCTTAACTTTATTTCTGCACCTGTTGATGAGGTATCGCTGAATGAAGCTTTTGATTTTTCAGGCTTCGAGAAGCTAATAGAAGCATTTGCTCAGTTAGACCTGACCGATATTCAGCCGTATTTAAATCCTGATTATAGAAAGTCACAAGGGTTTAATGGTCGCTCTAGTTTGCACACTCGATTTGAGTGTATTACTGAGATTCATGAGGTGATTTCTGAAAGAGGTTTAAATTTTGAAAGTCACTTGGGAGAAGATGCTAAAAAGCTGCTAGTGTCATTAAGAGACGCTCAGTTTCCTAAAGATGATGGCAGCTATAAGAACTTTAATAAAAATAGACAAAAAGAACATGACATTTTTTTTGAGCTAGAAACCATTAGCCAATTAATGGCAATTATGGACCAGATGGAGGGTCTAAATCAGCATATATTATTGTTACTGGCCAATCTAAACCGTCATATTGTATTGGCAGTGCGCGAAAGATTGCCGGTAATTTTAGAAGAGCGTGGTGAGACTACTTTTAGCCTACAAATGGTCCGTCTCAATCAGGCACTAACCGGTCGTCAGGGCGAGAAGCTGGCACGTTACATTCGCCATCACTATCCGGTCGCACTTATTGATGAGTCGCAGGATATCAATGGCGAGCAGGCCATTATGATTGAAAGCATCTATTTGCCAAAGAGCAAGCGTAAGCAGGCAGAGAGTGATAAGCAGTCAACTAGCAACAAATCCAATCAAGAATTTTTGCTACTGGTGGGTGATCCAAAGCAAGCTATTTATGGATTCCGTGGTGGCGATGTAGCCAACTACAACTACATGAAGTCTCAATTTGATAAAAGCAGCCTGTGGACGCTAGATATTAACCGCCGTTCCAATAAGGGAGTCATTGAGTCGTTAAACTGCTGGTTTGGTATGCCCACACCGACAACGGGTGAGAATAAGTTTGCGGAATTGGGGAGCCAGATTTACTATCAGCACATTACTGCTGCCAAGTCAGAGAAACAACTGTCTTGGTTTAATGACTTAGAGAGCAACCAAGACTCTGCACAAGATGATCCATCAGTGAATGTCCCAGATTTAGTTGCTGACGTACTCTCTACTAAACCTGTCAGCTTGCTGCATCTGCCTTATGATAAGGATCTTGAATACGATGAGTATGAAGTCACGGCCCGTCATATTGCCGCTTTGTTAAATAGTGGTCAGACCCTAAAAGGCAAGCCTATTCAGCCAAGTGACATTGGGGTACTGGCTCGTGCTAAAAAAGATTTAAAACAGCTAGAAAATGAACTGGTTAAACTAAATGTGCCTACTTTGACTACCAGTGATGTCAGTATCTTTGAGACCATCATGGCCGAAGACGTGGCGGCTCTGCTTAGTGCCATGCTTTATCCTTACCGTCATGACATGATCAATCGGGTGCTGACCAGTCATCTGTATGGCCTGAGTATCAAAGAAGTCAAAGCCATGATGACGGATCATGAGTCAGGCATTGCCCAAAGCGATGAAATACCCGTTAAAGCGGCTGATAACACTGACAATAACCTTACTAATACCAACAAAAAAAGCTATCAAGACTTTATCAGCTATCTAAAAGAAGGGGCTCAGCGCTGGCAAAACTTTGGTATTTTATCAGCGATGCATTATTTGCTTGATAAAAGCCCAGTACAGCCACAAGGCGTTTGGCAGGCTTTAGCCACACATCCTGAAGGCGATCGACATATCATGGATTTGCGCCATGTAATGGATATCTTGGCGCAATATGGTATTGGCATGGGTGAGTATGAGCTGCTGGCATGGTTTAGACAGAACATAGATGCTGCGCCTAACAGTGACTGGGCCAAACAGTATCCACTACCCACAGAGTCTGGCGTACAGCTGATGACGATTCACAAATCTAAAGGTTTAGAGTTTCCCATCGTCTATGTGTTAGGTATGGGCAGTGCCAGTCGCAAGTCAGGTAATAAAGAAGATTATGGCTTGTATTTGTATAACGCCCAGCAAGCGGCTAATGCTTTGGCACGCCAATCTGGTAATCAGCGCCGTTTTTCACCGGTGAAGGACTCTGCCACCACGCCAGGCTATTACACCGATATCGAGACTCAAGAAGATTTTGAGGAATTTCGTCGCCTGGGTTATGTGGCTTTTACCCGTGCCAGTGAGCTGCTTTATGTGGTGCTACGAGATCCCAAAGACAGAACTGGGTTTGATTTAAAGCCAGTGTTTTATTGGTTCGATTCAGCCGAGGCGAAGTTTGAGCTACCCGATAGGCTTAAGAACACAATAGGCATGGTGCGTGGACAAAAAGTGCATCAGTTTTATGACGACAACTATGTTAAAGCTCAGAGTAGTCTTACGGGTAGCAGTGAGGCTATTATCCCTCAACCTGACCCAGAGCCTATCAAATACGACAAATTCTCCGATGTGATGCGGGTCAATTATTTCTATGGCTGGGCAAAGACCAGTTTTACCGCGCTGGCACGTCAATTAGATGAGTCGACACAGGCAATGGCTGTGGTTGATGAGCGTATCGATGATGCCACTTATATTGACATTGGTGATTCTAATACTGCTGTAAGTGCTCAAGCAGATAACCAAAACATACCCGTTAAAGCGGTAGATGATATTCGTTTTAGCTTTGTGAAAGGGGTCAATGCCGGTACGTTTTTGCATGAGATATTTGAGAAGATTAATTTCACCGACCCTGAGCAGTGGCCGATAGTCATAGATAGAACCGTCAGTGGCTACCAGTTGCCTTTAGTATATGCCAGTGTGGCCCATCAAAAGCGCATTTTAGAGGGGAGGAGACAAGGCGCTAATACTAGAAATTACAATATAGACGAGCAAGGGCTTCAGCACCAAGCGTTAATGACGTGGATTAATGAGGTGCTGCATACCCCCTTATTAGCCTCAGGTCAAAAGTTGGTTGATATCTCACCCAAGCAGCGCTTTGCAGAAATGGGCTTTAATATGGGCTTGTCTGAAACCTTCCAAGCACAGCAAATTAACAGCTTATTTGAAAAGTATTTGCCTGATCAAGTTGATAAACACATTCGTTTAACTGCCCAAAGTAGTAGTCAACTGTATCGTTATCTACGTGGTGAGATTGACTTGGTATATGAGCATGCTGGCAAGTTTTATGTGGTCGACTATAAGAGTAATTTTTTAGGAAATAGCCTAAGAAATTATGATGAGGCTACCTTAAAGTTGGCCATGAATAAAGCAGGATACTGGTTGCAGGCAGCGATTTACCAAGTGGCGCTGCACCGTTTTTTGTCCATGCGTATTATTGACTATAAGGTCAATGAGGCTAAGTATTTAGGTCCTGTTGAATATGTGTTTTTACGGGGGACTTATAGTCCTTCAGCAGAGACTCAGCGTGCTGGCAGTAATACTCGTTATGGACTGGTGACTTGGGATATTCCCATTGAATTCGTCAAAGCATTGGACGAACTGTTCGGTAAGCCTCAGTAGCAAGGCCAGCTCTCACTCTTAGCCATTACCATTTAAATTTTAAACACATTTATAGGTCTGATAATTTAATGAAAACCAATAATAATACTGCTAACACTCGCGTTGAAGAGAGCTGGGCGGGCACCATTAGTGACTATATTTTACAGCGCCGAGCTCAGACGTATTCCGCTTATGTTCAACCAAACGATACGGCTACTTCCACACAGTTTGTAGAGACTGATAGCTATCTATTTAAAGCCTTATTTATGGTGCTCGCTAAGCAGCTAGAAGAGGGACATACCGTCTTAACTTTAAGCCAAGAAGATAGCGAA
>ERZ808040.2083-NODE-2083-length-11989-cov-3.266286_pt1 | contig 11989 bp, 6 predicted proteins | sample MGYA00380191_ERZ808040 | MGnify/ENA primary metagenome ERZ808040 (study PRJEB31490, sample SAMN06133395) | mouse gut metagenome | isolation source: J6 | host: mice | place: China: Chengdu | collected 2015-05 ... | reverse complement strand
ACCGGCCTGTATCTGATCGAACACTGCGAACACCATGACGTCGGCGCCGTCAACGAGGGGCCAGTGTCGCGCGCACTCGGTGTGCCCGGCATTCCGGAGGACACCGAACTGGCGATTGTGCAACGCGACATCGACCTGGTGCGCGAAACCGGCGTGCACGTGCACTTCCAGCACGTGAGCACGGCGATCAGCTTCGACGCGATCCGCCGCGCGAAGGCGGAAGGCCTGCCGATCACCTGTGAGACCGCCCCGCATTATCTCGCGCTCAACGATGAGGCGCTCCTCAAGTATGGCACGCTCGCGAAGATGAACCCGCCGTTGAGGAGCGAGAAGGACCGGCAGGCCACAATCGCGGCGATCGCCGACGGCACGGTGGACATGATCGCAACCGACCATGCGCCCCACACGCTCGACGAGAAACGCCTTGGGTTCCTTGAGGCGCCCAACGGCATCATCGGCTTGGAATGTGCGTTTGGCGTATGCCACAAGATCCTCGTGGACGGCGGCTATATCAGCGACGAACGGCTCATCGAACTCATGGCGCTCAACCCGGCGTCCCTCATGGGCCGGCATTCGACCGACATCGCCGGCCTGCTCAACACGAGCGCACGATGCGCCACCACACGCACCCTCGACCTCGCCGCGACCGAACACCCCGAATCCAACGACCTCGTCATCCTCGGACTGGACGACGAGTGGACCGTCGCCGCGGACGAATTCAAATCCAACGCGCGCAACACGCCATTCGACGGTTGGCAGGTCACCGGCCGGCCCTATGCGACGATCATCGGGTCACGGCTCGTGTTCACCCGCCTGGACACGCTGGACTGACCCAAGCATACAGCCGGCGCATAAGGCCGGCGATACGGACGAAGGAGCAGTATGGACCATCTCATTGAAGCCATCGAATCCAAACAGAACCCCAGCGTTGTGGGCCTCGACCCAACACCGGCGCTCGTGCCGGCGCAGGTCATGGGCGCCTACGCCGTCGAAGCCGGCGAATACGTCGAAGACGATGACGACAACCTCGCCGCGACCGGCGCGGCCGCCGCCTACTTCGAATTCAACCGCGCCATCATCGACGCCGTCGCCGACATCGTTCCCGCCGTCAAACCACAGATTGCGATGTATGAGGCGCTCGGGCCTGCGGGCATCGACTGCTATACGATGACCTGCCAGTATGCGCGTGAAAACGGCCTCTACGTGATCGGCGACATCAAACGCGGCGACATCGGGTCGACCGCCGCCGCCTACGCGAAGCACCTCACCGGTTTCGACGGGGCTGACGTGTGGCATGAGGACGCCGTGACCGTCAACCCATACCTCGGCTCCGACGGCATTGAACCCTTCACCGCCGCCGCGCAGGAAGCGGACCGCGACCTGTTCATCCTCGTACGCACGTCCAACCCATCCAGCGCACAGATCCAGGAGCTCGAACTAGCCAGCGGCGAGCGCGTGTACGAACACGTGGCCGACCTCGTTGAACAGTGGGGCGCCGACACCATCGGCCGCTTCGGCTATGCACGCACCGGCGCGGTCGTCGGCGCTACCCACCCCGAGGAAGGCGCGGCGCTGCGCGCCCGCATGCCCCACACGTTCTTCCTTGTGCCCGGGTATGGCGCGCAAGGCGGCACCGCACAATCCGTGGCAGGCATGTTCGACCGTGACGGCTCCGGCGCCATCGTCAACTCATCACGGGGCATCATCGGTGCATGGCGCAATGACCCGCGGTACAGTGAGACGCTCGAACCGGAGACGGCGCTCGAGATCGTCGCGGACAACGCGCGTGAAGCGGCGAAGGACATGCGCGACCAGCTGCGCGTCGCACTGGCCTGACGCGCACGGCAGATTTTGGAATCACCGACCACCAGCAGAGCAGCAGAAAGAACAAGGAGACCCATGCCAACCACAGCGTTTTCCCATACCGTGGCGCAGGCCGAACAGGCCGGCCGCACGCCCACGCGGCGCACCGTGGACGTCACCGACGTGCGCGAGCTCACGCCGGGCGTCGTGCGGTTCACGTTCCGTGACGAGTTCATCGCCGCGAACACCGAACCCGGACAGTTCGTCAACCTGTATTCGCACAACCCGCAGCATCTCATGCCGCGCCCCTTCGGCGTGAGCGAGGTGGACGGAGACGAGGTGAGCCTCATCTTCGCCGTCGTCGGCTATGGCACCGAGGAATTCGCCGCGCTCACGGCCGGCGACCATGTGGATGTGCTCGGTCCCTTGGGCAAACCATTCAACATCCGTACGGACGCCGACTACCTGCTCGTCGGCGGGGGATTGGGCATTCCCCCGCTGCTCGAAGCCGCACAGGCGCTCAGCGAACGCGCCGACTGCCACACGACTGCCGTGCTCGGCTACCGCGCCGAGCATTTCGCCGACGTGTATGCGGCGAAGTATGCGGACGAGGTGCATAGCATCGACGAGTCGGAAGGCAATGTGCTCACCCTGCTCGAACGCCTGTGGCCCGGCCTGCAGGAGCGCGGCCGTGAGCTCATCATCCTGTCGTGCGGCCCGACGCCGATGATGAAGGCGGTCGCTGAATGGGCGGCGAAACGCGGTGTGGACGCGCAACTGTGCATGGAACAGCGCATGGGCTGCGGCTACGGCACATGCGTCGCGTGCACGGTCGACACACGCGACGGACGTGAAAAGGTGTGCGAGGCCGGCCCGGTCTTCACCGCACACCAGCTGGGATGGGACAACAAGTGAGGGAAGACACCGTGAACATCGAACAGGAACGCAACGAAACCCCGACGAATCTGTACGCCCCGCACGAATGGCGGCATGGCACCGTGGTGGCCGGCGTGCCGTGGAAGAACCCGGTCGGCACCGCCTCGGGCACGTTCAATGTGGACGCGTGCGGCCAGTTCTATGACGTCGCCCAGCTGGGTTCGGTCACCACCAAGGGCGTCTCCCCGGTAGAATGGCTCGGCAATCCGGGCGTGCGCACGGCGGAAAGCCCCGCAGGCACCGTCAACGCCGTCGGCCTGCAGAACCCCGGCGTCGACCATTACCTCGAATACGACCTGCCGAAACTCAAGGGGCTCGGCGCGACCGTCATCGCAAACGTCGCCGGCCATTGCGACGACGACTACGCGCAGGTCGTCGAAAAGCTCGCCGCTTCCGACGCTGACATGCTCGAGATCAACGTGAGTTGCCCGAACGTGACGCATGGCGGTATGTCCGTGGGCACCGACCCGGTCGCATTGGGCCGCCTCATGGACCGGCTGCGCCCGATGACGGACAAGCCGATGATCGTCAAGCTCACCCCGAACGTGACCGACATCGCGGCGATCGCACGCGCGGCCGTCGAGGGTGGTGCGGATTGCCTGTCGATGATCAACACGCTCGTCGGCATGCGCATCGACATCCGCACCGGTGAGCCGATCATCGCGAACCGCACCGGCGGCGTGTCCGGACCATGCGTGTTCCCCGTGGGCCTCGCATGCGTGTGGCGTGTACGCGCGGCATTGCCGGACATTCCGATCATCGGCATCGGCGGCATCGACTCGGGCGAAAAAGCACTCGAATACCTGTACGCGGGCGCGAACGCCGTCGAGGTCGGGGGAGCGGCGCTCTACGATCCGACCGCGCCGATCCGCGTGGCGCGCGAACTCGAGGAACTGCTCGACTCGCGCCCCGAACTGACCGAAAAACTCGCGAAGGGCGACACGTGGCGCTGAGCGCTCGCCAGAATGCTCACATGATTGTTAGGAGGCATGATGTTTGATTCACTCGACCATCGATTCACCAAGTTCCTGCTCGAATCGAACGCGCTCAAATTCGGTGACTTCACGTTGAAGTCAGGCCGTCAATCCCCGTATTTCATCAATGCGGGCGCGTTCGACGACGGCAAGAAGATCGCCACGCTTGGCGGCTTCTATGCGGAGAAGATCCAGACCGAGATCGACAACGAACAGCTGCCGATCCGCATCGACACGATCTTCGGGCCGGCGTACAAGGGCATTCCGCTCGCCGTGGCCACGTCGATCGCGCTCGAACTCAACTACGGTGTGACCGTCGGCTACACCTTTGACCGCAAAGAGAAGAAAGACCACGGTGATGGCGGCACGATGGTCGGCAAGCCGCTCGAAGACGGCATGAACGTGCTGCTCGTCGACGACGTGATGACCGCCGGCACCGCCGTGCGCGAGGTTGTGCCGAAGCTCAATGCGCAGGCTGACGTCAACATCGTCGGACTCGTGCTGTCCGTGGACCGTATGGAGAAGACGAAGGATTCCGACCTGTCCGCAGTGCAGGACGTGCAGCGTGAATTCGGGTTCACCGTGCTCGCGATCGCGAACGTCAAGGAGATCTTCGCCGCCGGCCGCCAGCTCGCCACCGCCGAAGGCACCCCGTATGTGACCGACGAGATCGCCGGCGCCGCGGAGGAGTACCTGACGCAGTACGGGGCGTAATCTAGGTCAGGAACGTAATCATGCCAGGAGGAGGGGTGCTGGTTCCCAAGTGGGAACCAGCACCCCTCCACCTGTACTCAACGCGAATGATTCCAATGCAAGGCGTCGAACTTTTGACACTGGTCGCATAGGCGATTGCTCAAAGCTTTGTAATCAATATTGGTATTGCGGTCTTTTCCCGGAATTGATGTCTGACGTGTACTTCATAAGGTGTTGTATGTTTTTGGAGCTCCACCCATGTGCAGCCGCCCACTCAGCCATTGCAGTCGGATTGAATATGACTCCGTCATCATGTAATTCCAACATCTTTTTAATGAGCATTGATTTGTCTGTTCCATTGCCACCGATCGAATTATTCAGATTAAGCATTTCGGAGGTGACATGTAGCATTTCGCGGACATTATCGGCAAGTATGACAGGACTTGCAGAGACATCGTTTTGCGTCAAGAATTCAGCTCTGACTTCTTCGGACCATAAAGACAAATCATCTCCACGAATCACGCATAAAGCGGTGGTGCCTACAGCGCGCATGATGTCTCCAAGGTCAACGACGTTGGGATACATTGCCAAGATAGGACCATATGCGGAGAAGATATGTAGCTGTGACGTTGTATGGCTCACTTCTTTATTGGAAAGCAGACGACTGACGGTCTCATTAGCATAGGCGCCTTTCTTTGTATGCGTCCATACTGTCAATTGGCGGTCATGCTCGGTCCAATGATCAAGCCACCACTTGATACCTGTCCGTTCTCCTTCGGGAGTGGGGTCGGCGATTGCGCAGGGGAATGCGGGATCGAATATGGTCATTGAGCTCCTTTCACTAAGCGTCAACATCATCGAACGTTTGTTCGAATTCTATTAAGTGTAACATACTGAAGTATTGACGTTCGGTTGCTGCACTTCATTAGTCGTCGGACGGAATTCAATGCTCATGCTGGCGAGTGCAGGGACTTCATGCCATGTCTACGGTGAAAGTGCCAAAATATGGCTCACCGAAGTGGAGGTGGAAAGTTGAATGCAGGCTTCTGAACAACATTGTGTTGTCTCAAGTAGACTCTTATTGGATATTCTGTTGCACACCGTGTAGGCTGAATGCAGATTCTCATGCGGTTTCTAAGGTGTCTGTCTAGGGATGCATGACCATGCGCAATGTGCAAGGGGAGGGCAGCGTTGACCCATCAAGAGCAAGACAAGCGCGCGCGTCAGTATGCCGTGGGTATGCGTGTCGTCATCCGTGGCCAGGAATGGTTGGTCACGAAGGTGGAGCAGTATAGCTTCGGTTACGAAGACCAGAGGCAGAATCTCAAGTTTGGTGATACGGCAAGAAAACGTTTTGCGCTGACATGTGTTGGCATCGATCCGTTGGTCCGTGACTATCAGGCGACGTTCCTGACCGATATCGAACTGGATATCGAACCGGTCGATCCGGCGAATACGCAGTTCATTCTCGATACATCGCCATCGGCGAGGGATTCGCATCTGTACATCGAGAGCATGCTGCGTGCCACGGTGCCCACCGATGACCAGATCCATGTCGCCAAACATGCCGCGATGGACAAACTGCCATACCAGTTCGACCCCGCCAAACAGGCATTGTCACAGCCGAGGCAACGTATTTTGATCGCTGATGCCGTCGGTCTGGGCAAGACGCTTGAGGCGGGCATCCTGATGTCCGAACTGATTCGCCGGCATAAAGGCGCTCGCATTCTCGTCGTCACGTCCAAGAACATGATGGCGCAGTTCCAACGTGAGATGTGGGAGCATTTTACGATTCCGCTGACGAATCTGGATTCCTCGCGTATTCAACGCATCCGCACTGAGATTCCTACGAATGCGAATCCGTTCAATTATTTCGACAAGGTCATTGTTTCGGTGGATACGCTCAAACGTGACATCGAATATGGTTCAGCGCTTGACGATTCGTATTGGGATATCATCGTCATCGATGAGGCGCAGAATGTGGCGGACCGTGCCAACGGCAAACAGAAAGCGCAACGTGCACGTCTTGCGAACCGTTTGGCGAGGCGCTCCGACGCACTCATCATGCTGTCGGCCACACCGCACGATGGCAGCGCGCGCAGTTTCGCTTCGCTGATGAACATGCTTGACCCGACGACATTGCCCAATCCCAATGATTACAGTCCGGATGACATCCGGCAATTGTATATCCGTCGGTTCAAGAAGGACGTCAGCGGCGACGTCTCGGGCAGCTTCCCGGCGCCGCATATCATTGAAGAGGATGTGCGCGCGACACCTGAGGAGGAGGCGGCCTTCGATTATCTGACACAGATGACGATGCGCGCCGAAGCGAGCGACTCGTCGAAGCGGTCGATGTTGTTCCGAACAACGCTTGAGAAAAGCCTGTTCTCATCGCCGGCGGCGTGCATCATGACGATTCGTGAGCGTATCAAACGCTTACGTGACCGGAAAACGACCGATGCGCAGAAACAGGCGGATATCGCACATGACATCATGCAGCTTGAAGAGCTTCAGGAGTTGGTGCAACGCATCACGCCTGAGCACTTCGCACGATATCAGCGGCTGTTGCGGCTGCTGCAAAGCCCGTCCTATCATTGGACGCGGGAACGGGGAGACCGCATTGTCATCTTCACCGAACGCATTGAGACGAAGAAATTCCTTGCCGAGCACCTGCGCAAAGATTTGGGACTGAGTGAACGGGAGATCGTCACGATGGATGGCTCGATGTCCGATCTGGAACAGCAGGCGACAGTGGCCGACTTCAATGATCCGAAGAAGCCTATACGTATTCTCGTGGCCTCGGATGTGGCGTCGGAAGGTCTCAACCTGCATCATCTGGCCCATCGCATGATTCATTTCGATACACCGTGGTCACTGATGGTGTTCCAGCAGCGCAACGGCCGCATCGACCGGTATGGGCAGCATGGGACGCCGGACATCCGATTCATGCGCATTGGTTCCGAAAATCCGAAGATCAAAGGTGACGAGCGCATTCTGCAGGTGCTCATCGACAAGGAGAAGCAGGCAAGGGACAATATTGGCGACCCATCCATGCTGATGAAGGTCTATGACGTCAACGACGAGACGATGATCACCGCACAGGCGATGGAGGAAGGCGAAAGCGGCGAGCAGTTCGCCGCCCGACTTGACGGCAATGTGCAGGAGACGCAAATCGATGTCGAAGCTGATGAGGATGACTTCTTCGATCCGTTGGCCGCACTGGAGCAATTCGATGACATGGGCGAGGATGACGATGATCGGCAGGAGCAACATGCTGAAGCAGATGATGATTCAAGTCCATATGCCCGTATGGATGAACGGGCTGTGCGGTTGATGGATGACCTGCAGTTCGTGGATCAGGCACTGCATTCGCAGAAGATCACACGCCATGCAGGCATCGACAGGATACAGGATCTGGACCAGACAACAGGATTCCGCGTCGAATTCGCGACGGACAGCCAACTGTACAAATGGCTTGCCAGAAGGACACCGAATGCTGAGGTATTGCATGACCATACGGCCAGCTGGAGTACCGATGCCGACTATGTGCAAGCGCAATCAAATGGTCTGATGGCGCAGTTGTCCGACGAGCGTTGGAGCAATACCCAGTTCCTGTGGGCGTTGAGTCCGATTAGCGACTGGGTGGAGATGAAGGCATCCACCGTGCTGTATGGCCGCAATGAGGCCCCGATCATCGGCATCCAGAACGGTAGACTCGCAATGGAGGACACGATCATCCTGCTCACCGCATCAATCGCCAACAACCGTGCCATCCCGGTCATCAACGAATGGGTGGGTGTCCGGTACCGTGGCGACTCGTTCGCCGAACTCATGACGATTGAGGACGTGTGGAAGATCACCGGTTATCGCGGCGAATACCATGCAAGTGCTGGCAAAGAGCTGTATATCAACAAGATTGCGGATGATTCGCTTTCCGACGGTCAACGGCGTCGTGCACATGAACTCCTTCCGGACGCCATACAACGTATCGGTGAACAGATTCGCTCCGATGAACAGAGCTACAAGAAGGATGCCGAACAGCATATCGATGCGCAGATCGACCGCATCATCCGATGGAGGGATGGTCGGAAACTGATCGACACGCATAGCGAACGTGAAAGTGACCAGATTTTCAACGAATACGAACAGTGGGTCCATGATTCATATGAGACCACAGGAGAGCCGGTCATCCGTGTGGCCGCGGCATTCACAGGAGCACAACGATGAGCAAGGCAAACACACAGACGGCGACGGATACCAACGTTCTCGTGGGGTTGGATGCCGTCAATGGTTTCTACACGCCGTTCTTTGTCCAGGAAATACTGCCCGGATGCATCAAGAACGCACTTGGTGAATGGGATGGGTCGGATGCCGTCGTCAAGGACCTGCGCTCGCTGCGTGCTGGCTATACGACGATCTGCAACAACACCATCGCGTTGGATCGGCGTGAGGCCATACAGGACTACCTTGATCGATTGCTGGACGTATTGGGATATGACATTGCGGCTGATCCGATGACAGTGCGGTCGGCGCGTCAGGAGTCCATAATGGTGCGGACACGGGCAACGGCTCCGGACGGTGATATGTGCGTGCAGGTGCTTACCTGCAGTGAGGATGATGCCGAAACCGGCATTCTGGAAAGCGTTATGGACGACGGAAACCTGACCGGCGAGCAATGTGTGCATGCGTTGTTGAGTGATGAGGAGCATGCGTCACGATGGATTCTGTTGCTTGGCCTCCATCAGGCTGCACTCATCGACCGGACGAAGTGGGCGGACCGCCGGTATCTGCTTTTCGATTTCGATGTCATTTACGCGCGCAACGAAACGCCGACATACAAAGCGGTGGTCGCATTGTTGAGCGAGCACGACCTGAGATCACGAGAAGGCGCAGCGTCGATACTTGACGATTTTGAGGAACAGGCGACTGCCCAATCAGTCGCAGTCTCCAACAATTTGCGCTATGCGTTGCGTGAGTGCGTCGAGTTGCTCGGCAATGAGGTCATCCATGATTGGACCGAGAACAAGCACAAGAGCGTCACTGACATTGATGCCGATGAATTGACGATGGAATGCCTGCGTTACATGTACCGTCTGCTGTTCCTGCTGTTCATTGAAGCGAAGCCGGAACTCGGCTATGCGCCAATGAAGGCGGCAAGCTACCGTACCGCATACTCATTGGAATCATTGCGTGATCTGGCCGAATCGATGCGCGGCCGTATGGATGAATTGGAAGACACCACCTATGCGGCTGACACATTGCATATTCTCGATGAGATCATCTATAACGGTTATCCGGCGAAAACCCGCGCCGATGATATACGTACGATTCACGGCGCGGATGAGGCGTTTACCTTGCCGCCGCTCAAAGCGCATATCTTCGATCCGGAGCGCACTCATATGATTGAGGATGCTCAGCTGCGCGACAGTGTCATGCTGCGTATCATCGACATGATGAGTGTCAGCTCGACCGGTACAGGTAAAGCCCGTCGCAGGCAGCGCATCGCCTATTCGTCGCTTGGTGTCAGCCAGATGGGCGCCATTTACGAAGGTTTGCTGTCCTACCGTGGATTCATCGCCACGACCACGTTGTATGAAGTAAAACGTGACAATGGTGATAAAAAGACAAAGAAAGGCAAATTCGATCCACTCGCTGTGGGGTATTTCGTCAATGAACATCAGCTTAGTGACTACACGGAGGCGGAACGAGTCAGATATGAGGATGGGCTGTACAAAGACGAGCTACGAACCTATGAGTCTGGCACGTTCATATACCGCAGAACCGGACGTGAACGTGAGAACTCGGCCTCGTACTATACGCCGGATTCATTGGCACAGTGCCTCGTCAAATATGCACTTAAGGTGATTGAACCCCGTATTCACAAGGCGGCTGACATCCTTGCATTACGGATTTGTGTGCCGGCGATGGGTTCGGCGACATTCCTCAATGAGGCCATTAATCAGCTCGCCGAATGGTATCTGCGCCTCCGTGAACAGGAACTTGTCGACGAGCAAGGTCCGGATGCCGCGATTCCGGCCGATGAGCGACAGGCCGAACTGCAGAAAGTCAAGATGCTCATCGCTGACCGTAACGTCTACGGTGTCGATCTGAATCCAGTCGCCGTCGAATTGGCGGAGGTGGCGCTGTGGCTCAACTCGATCTGCCCTGGTTCGTTCATCCCATGGTTCGGCGATCAGCTCATGTGCGGCAACTCATTGATCGGTGCCCGCAGACGGGCCTATACGCCGGCAGAACTTACCACAGCGACAAAAGGCATGCAATGGTATTGCCATGAGCCACAACGTGTGGCACTGACACCCAAGGCACGTCATGGCAGCCGCATCTACCAGTTCCTCACCGGTGATCCGGGTATGTGCTCGTACTCCGACAAGATTGTCAAATCGTTGGAACTGGAGCATCTCGCGAAGATGAAGAACTGGTCCAAGACATTCACCAAGTCGTACTCGGATGATGACATCGCCTTGATGCAGCGGCTCTCTACGGTGATTGATCATCTCTGGCGCGGCGTCGTAGATATGCGCAGACAACTGTCGGCGACAACCCACGACGCGTTGAAGGTCTACGGCTGGCAGGGGGAACCGGAAAGCGGCACATTGCCAGTGTCTGCGAAAGACGCGTTGCTCAACCAGTCCTACCATTCCATCGGTGCATCCAACGCCGGCGAGTACGCCCGTCTCAAACTCGCGATGGATTACTGGTGCGCATTGTGGTTCTGGCCTATAGAGGAAGCCGACCTGTTGCCGACTCGCGATGAATATCTGCATGATATGCAGCTCATTCTCAACGGCGAACCCCTTGACCCGGAACCGGATGTGCTCGTCAACCCTGATGAGGACATCAACGAGGCGCTCGCGAACGAGATGGGGGACATGACACTGTTCAATGAGGGAATGACGCCAATCTCAGAAGACAACCCTCACGAATACATGATGCGTCACACCGTCGATCTCGATGATCTTGTTGAACGACAGCCGCGATTGCAACTGGTCAGGAAGATTAGTGGACAGCAGCGGTTCTTCCACTGGGAGCTGGAGTTCGCTGACGTGTTCGCCGATGGTGGATTTGATTTCATGGTCGGTAATCCACCATGGGTCAAATTGCAATGGGAGGCTGATAATGTTCTCGCCGACGTTGATCCGCAGTATGCGGTTCATAAGCAAAGCGCCTCCGATTTGAACAAGGTGATACTGGATATCCTTAGTTCTTCCGATGCTATGCGTCAACACTTCATTAGTGAATATGAGAAATATGCCGGACAATCGTCGTTCTTCAATGCGCTGGGCAACTATCCGTTGTTGCAAGGACAGCAGACGAATGTGTTCCGTTGTTTCCTTCCCAATGCATGGGACTATACAAGGCGATCTAATGGTGTGAGCGCGTTCATCCATCCCGATGAGATATACGCCGATATGAAGGCTGGCGTATTGCGTGAGCAGATGGTGAAGAGGCTCCGCTATCTTTTCCAGTTCATCAACGAGAAGAAGCTGTTTGATGGAGTGGATCACCATACTTCATTCAGCTTGAACATCTATGACAATGGTGGCACGTCATCTATCCGGTTT
>ERZ808040.2082-NODE-2082-length-11990-cov-101.136909_pt1 | contig 11990 bp, 10 predicted proteins | sample MGYA00380191_ERZ808040 | MGnify/ENA primary metagenome ERZ808040 (study PRJEB31490, sample SAMN06133395) | mouse gut metagenome | isolation source: J6 | host: mice | place: China: Chengdu | collected 2015-05 ... | reverse complement strand
AGGGGTATAGCCAAGTTGGTAAGGCATCAGGTTTTGATCCTGACATCCGTTGGTTCGAGTCCAGCTACCCCTGCCATATTCGTCATAGGCTAAACTGCTTATTTATAAAATTAAACGGTTTAGTTTGTTGACATATCTAGTTAGTTTTCGGTATAGTTCGCCTCGAACGCTACCGATTAGACAATAAGTAAAAAGTATCAAAATATTAGTGAAACAAATTTATTAATATTTTGATAGTAAATTATCAAGAGACATGCTAACTTATAGCAGCTAGCAGCGTAAGACTTCTTGATAAAGTTTGTCTGTTACAGGGGTATAGCCAAGTTGGTAAGGCATCAGGTTTTGATCCTGACATCCGTTGGTTCGAGTCCAGCTACCCCTGCCATTTTCTAAACGTTCAACTTTCTTCTTTATTTGTGCAGTCTCTACTGCTCCTCTCTTAAGTCAAATAAATAGGACTTGAACCATGCCATATCTGGCGATTTTTACGGGTAATGCCCACCCTGAACTGGCAAAAACTGTCGCTGATCACCTACACATCCCTCTTGGCCGTGCTGATGTCACGCGCTTCTCTGATGGCGAAATTGCTGTCGAGATTAAAGAGCACGTTCGTGGTAAAGACGTTTTCATTCTGCAACCTACTTGTGCCCCTACCAACGATAACTTGATGGAAATCATGGTTATGGCTGATGCTCTGCGCCGTTCAAGTGCAGGTCGTATCACAGCTGTAATGCCGTACTTTGGTTATGCTCGTCAAGACCGTCGTCCTCGTTCAGCACGTGTGCCTATCTCAGCCAAAGTGGTTGCAGATATGCTTAACATCGTTAGCATCGACCGTGTGATGACTGTTGATTTGCACTCAGACCAAATCCAAGGTTTCTTCGATATCCCAGTAGACAACATCTACGGTACTCCAGTATTACTAAAAGACCTAAAAAAGCAAGGTTATGATAACCTAATGGTTGTGTCACCAGACGTAGGCGGTGTCGTCCGTGCTCGTGCGATGGCCAAAGAGCTAGGTGGTAATACTGAACTGGCCATTATCGATAAACGTCGTGCTCGTGCAAACGAATCACAAGTGATGCATATCATCGGTGATGTTAAAGACCGTGACTGTGTCATCGTTGACGACATGGTAGATACCGCTGGTACTTTATGTAAAGCTGCTCAAGCGCTTAAAGACAATGGTGCACGCCGTGTTCTAGGTTACATCACTCACCCAGTATTATCGGGTAATGCGATTAAGACCATTAGCAATTCAGTATTGGATGAGTTAGTTGTTACTGACAGTATTCCTTTATCTGATGAAGCAAAAGCTTGTGAAAAAATTCGTCAAGTAACCATTGCTTCACTACTGGCTGAAAGCTTACGCCGTATCAATAACGAAGAATCTATTAGCGCTATGTTTGAGTCTATCGACTAGACAAGGTCTGCTTAATAAAACTTATTGAACTTGAAAAACCGTTGTCTTTTAGATGGCGGTTTTTTTGTACTGGATTTTAGTGCTTATTGTGCGTATAATACGCCCTCTGTATGTAAGCAAAAAGTACCGGCACTATATTAACGGCCTGTATTACTTGCTATACAGTACAAAGATGTGTGTCTGGCCACGTTGGTCGCAAGCGTAGCTTGAACGCATCAAAACCTAAATAATTCAATCAAGGATACTCTCATGAGTGATATTTTATACACGGTAAACGGCATTATCCGTACCGACGATCAGCAGGGCAAAGGTGCGAGCCGCCGCCTGCGTAAGCAAAACTTAGTTCCTGCTATTATCTATGGCGGTAACGAAGAGCCTACAACTATCGCTATCAAAAACAATGAGCTTTGGAAACTTCTAGAAAACGAAGCTTTCTTCTCAAACATTTTGACTATCAAGCTTGACGGTCAAGAAGAGCTAGCGGTTATTAAAGACCTACAGCGTCACCCATCAAAAGGCTTCCCAATGCATGCTGACTTCCAGCGCATTGTTAAAGGTGAGAAGATCAACATGAACATCCCTGTTCACTTTGTTGGTCGTGAAACTGCACCTGGCGTTAAAGCGGGTGGTATCTTATCTACTCTAGTAACTGACATCGAAATCGTATGTCTACCACAAGATCTTCCAGAGTACCTAGAAGTAGACGTATCTGAGCTTGAAATTGGTGAATCACTACACCTAACAGACATCAAACTTCCTGAAGGCGTTATCCTGTTTGAACTTGACGTTGACGAGCCAATTGACCGCACTGTGGTTAATATGCAGGCACCAACTGTTGAAGAAGTTGACGAAGACACTGAAGAAGTTGATGCAGCTGACGTACCTGCTTCTGAGCAAGGCGGTGAAGAAGACAAAGGCGAATAATAATTCGTCTCCTGCCGATCAATTAGATGACTGCTTTCGGGCAGTTATCTAAATATATTGGCAGACATAACTTATTATACAGTGAGAACGCTATGTCCCAACTTAAGCTTATTGTTGGGCTTGGCAACCCAGGTCAGCAGTATGTCGAAACAAGACATAATGCTGGCTTTTGGTTTGTGGCCCTGATTGCTGACCAATTTAATATTGAACTGGCAGCGGATAAAAAGTTTAATGGTTTAACTGGTCGTGGTCGTATCTTCGATACTGACGTGCGCCTATTGTTGCCGATGACTTTTATGAATAAGTCAGGCCAATCTGTGGTGCCAATGGCAAAATATTACGATATTAAGCCACAAGAACTGCTGATCGCTCATGATGAGTTGGATATTCCTGCGGGAAGCATTAAACTCAAAACAGGCGGCGGTCATGGCGGTCATAATGGACTGCGTGATATTACCCCTCATCTTGGAAATGACTTCCATCGCTTACGCATTGGTATTGGCCACCCTGGTCATAAATCCAAAGTAAGTGGCCATGTATTGTCTAAACCCTCTCCAGATGACCAGATTGCGATTGAAGCAGCTCTGGAAGCGGCCATGGATTCTTTAAAACTCATGGTAACCGGTGATATCGAAAAAGCACGTAGCCAGATTAATGGCTTTAAGTTGCCCAACAACTAACCGTCTCTTTTAGATAAATAAGCTGTCTGTAAAGATGGCTTTTTTCCTTCCTCTACCCTCAAAGTGGCTTATATTAAAACTAGATTATTCAATAGTTTTTTGATAATTTAAGCACAAATTGCAGAAAACAGCTCATTTTATGGGTATAATCTGCTTTCGAATTCTTTTCTGCACGACCTCTAGTCCATAATTTCAAGGAAATCCTCTATGTTATTGACCTTATTAAAAGGCAAACTACACCGTGCCCGCGTCACTCATGCTGACCTGCATTATGAAGGCTCTTGTGGGATAGATGGCGACTTATTAGATTTGGCTGGTATTCTTGAGAACGAATCGATTGATATCTACAACGTAAGCAACGGTAAGCGCTTTCGTACCTATGCCATCCGTGCTGAAGCAGGGTCTGGCATTATTTCATTAAATGGTGCAGCGGCTTACATGGCGGATTTAGGCGATATCGTTATCATTTGTGCTTATGCACAGATGGACGAAAAAGAAGCTGATACTCATAAGCCAAAATTAGTTTACTGCAACGAAGACAACACCGTAAAAGACACGGCTAACGTCATTCCTGTGCAAGTATCTTAATTAATACTGTTTACTATCTTTATTGAAAAATGCTAAGCGATTTATATTGCTTAGCTTTTTTTATTTTTATAAATCTTATTGGAGTTTCTTATGGGCCTAGCGATTATCGCTGTCATCATTGGCCTGGCTATTTTGGTCTGGAGTGCTGATACCTTTATTGATGGCGCAACCAGTCTGGCTGTGCGCTTTAATATGCCTAGCTTCTTAATTGGGGTCATTATCTTAGGGATTGGCACCTCTGCCCCTGAGTTGGTCGTTTCTGCTTTAGCTGCCTTATCAGGGAGTCCGGATATAGCCTTGGGTAACGCCTATGGCTCTAATATCATTAATATTACGTTGGTATTAGGGGTTACTGCCCTAATTAGTCCCATCATCATCCGTAGTGATGTGATTCGTTACGACCTGATGCTGTTAATAGCCGTCACTGCTTTGGCTGCCATTCAGCTGCACGATGGCAATCTGTCCTTAATGGATGGCATTGTCCTAATTATGGCCTTAGTGTCTGTGCTGCTGATACAGATATTTTTGAGTCTACGCAGTAATAAAGATAAAGTAGAGCTACCAGAAGAGTTGGCTGCCAAACAAGAAGTGAATGTATTAAAATCTTTTGGTGCCTTAATCTTAGGGCTTAGCTTATTAATCGCTAGCTCAAGAGCCATTGTCTGGGGTGCGGTCGAACTGGCCACGTTATGGGGCATGAGTGAGCTTCTGATTGGACTTACTATTGTGGCCATTGGTACTTCCCTACCTGAGTTGGTCGCTAGTGTGGCGGCAGCCAGACGCGGTGAGTACGACATGGCACTGGGTAACGTAATTGGCTCTAACTTATTTAATACGCTGGGTGTGGTTGGTCTAGCCGCTATTATTAAGCCGATACAAAATATTGATCCACAGATTGTATCGCGAGATATGCTGATGGTAGGCTTAGTGACCGTACTGCTATTTATTTTGGCAATCATTGCCTTTAGACGTCAGGGTGAGATGAAGTATGGTAGCGGCGTGGTCCTAATTTTGACCTTCATTTTCTACTCAGTATGGCTCGCTAAGTCAGCTATCTAATCTAGATTTCTAGCTATCAAGTGTTTTATTTAGACTTGTCTTTAGCGTAATAAAAAACGGCCGCTTAGTAAGCGGCCGTTTTTTTAAGTGTTACTGTTACAAAACTAATTACTGGTGTTATAGCTTAGCAGCTAACTCAGCGCCATCACGAATCGCACGTTTGGCATCCAATTCTGCCGCCAATTTAGCCCCACCGATAATGTGATACTGAGTCTCCCCTTTTTTAGCAGCCTTACCTTTTTTCACATCCGTTACAGCTGGCATCAAGTCATTTACCGACTCTTGTCCGGCACATACTACGATTGTGTCTACGCGCAGTAATTGACTGTGTCCCTGAGGGGTGGTAACCCATAACCCTTCATTGGTTACTTTGTCATAAGTCACACCAGGCATTTGCATCACACCATGTGATTTAATATGAGCACGGTGTACCCAACCTGTGGTCTTGTTTAAGCCTTTACCCAGACGACCTTCACGGCGTTGTAATAAGTATACTTGACGGGTAGGTACAATTTTTTCAGGCTTGGTTAAGCCGCCATCTGTTTGATAGTCGACATCACCATCCACGCCCCACTCTTGCTTCCAATCCTCTACTGACTGTGGTTCAGGGCGATAGCTTGGATCTTTTAGAGTTTCAGGGCCTAGCTCGTGTAATGGCTGACCGTGACGTGCAGTTAAGTACTCACTGACATCGAAGCCAATCCCGCCAGCACCGATAACAGCAACCGTCTCACCCACAGCTTTTTCACCCGATAATAGCTCTGCATAGCTAATCACTTTTGGATTATCAGCTCCCTCAAGCTTACCTTCTAAGCTACGTGGCACAACTCCTGTGGCAATGACCACATCATCATAGTTGGCTTCATCTAGCATCTCTTTGGTAACTTTGGTATTTAGCTTGATGGTTACGCCTTGATGATTTAGCTCATTAAGGAAGTAGCGTGTGGTTTCAAAGAACTCTTCTTTGCCTGGAATCACTTTGGCGTAGTTGAACTGACCGCCCAAAATGTCTTTAGCTTCATAAAGCGTGACATCATGACCTCGCTGGGCTGCAATAGTAGCCGCTGACATACCAGCGACACCTCCACCAATCACCGCTACTTTTTTCGGATTTTTGGTAGGCTCATAGTTAAGCTCTGTCTCATAACAGGCACGTGGGTTAACCAAACAGGTTGAGCGTTTGTTTTCAAAGGTATGATCTAAGCAGGCTTGGTTACAAGCAATACAAGTATTGATGCGATCATTTTCACCATTTTTCGCTTTATTAACCCAGTCTGGATCGGCTAAGAATGGACGAGCCATTTGAATTAGGTCTGCTTGTCCTGCAGCCAAGATGCTCTCAGCCGTCTCAGGCATGTTGATACGGTTGGCGGCCATTACAGGGATAGACACATGCTGCTTCACTTCTGCAGTGTAATCGATGAAAGCGGCACGTGGCACACTGGTCACAATGGTCGGTACACGTGCTTCGTGCCAGCCGATACCCGTGTTGATGATGGTCACACCCGCTTCTTCCAATGCTTTAGCAACGGTAATCACTTCATCCATGACATTACCATCTTGTACCAAATCAATCATAGATAGGCGGAAGATAATAATGAAGTCTTCACCAACCGCTTTGCGTACTGCTTCGACCACCTCAAGAGGGAACTTCATACGGCCATTAATATCACCACCATACTCATCTTTACGCTGGTTGACATGACGCGATAAGAACTGGTTTAGCAAATAGCCTTCTGAGCCCATAATCTCAACACCATCGTATCCTGCTTGCTTGGCTAAAGAAGCTGAGCGCGCATAATCTTCAATGGTGCTTTTAATATTTCTCACGCTCATCTGGCGAGGCTTAAATGGAGAAATAGGTGACTTAAACGGACTGGCTGAAACTACAAATGGATGATAACCATAGCGGCCACTGTGCAAAATTTGCATAATAATTTTACTATCATGACGATGCACAGCACGGGTTAGACGCTGATGGTTAATCACGTCTGCTCTGGTATTCATCGTACCGCCAGCAGGCAACAACCAGCCTTCACGGTTAGGTGAAATACCGCCTGTGATCATCATGGCCACGCCACCTTTAGCACGCTCAGCAAAATAGGCTGCTAGCTTACCGTAATTATAGAAGCGATCTTCTAGGCCGGTGTGCATCGACCCCATAACAATACGGTTTTTTAACTTGGTATGCCCCAAGTCTAATGGCTCAAAGATATGCGGATAAGGAACATTTGTGGTGGCAATATTATTAGAGCCAGAGCTTTCCCCTGTGACATTGCCATTTGAGTTGTTTAAATCGTTAGAGGTAGCAGCGGTTGCCATAAAAATATCCTTATTAAATACAGAGTAATTACTAAACCCAATGAGTAGTAACGTTTAACAGAAATATGTGACTAAGGAGAGTAGACCTTACTAAGCATTTGCTAGATGTGTCTTAGACTAAGTCAAACTGATAATATCATTTAACCACAATGAGTTAACATCGTTTTGTTGACTTACAATTAATACTTATGTGTTGACTAGGTAAATTCAGTTAACATATACTCACTGACTAAACTGATCCCATCACCATCGTATCATAAGCTGATTAAGCTAGGTCATGCAAAGGGTATGCAATGACCGTCTGGGCATTCTCGCTGAGATACGAATGCTGTAATTTCTGATAAAGGACTATCTGTCATGACCGATTTTAGTACTGGCTTAGGCAAAAATGCGGCCAACCACCAAGCGCTAACTCCTCTACAATTTATCGCCCGCACAGCCTCCGTATATCCCAATAGAACTTCTATCATTTATGACGACCTGGTGCATGCACCGATTACCTACACTTGGGCACAAACCTACAGCCGCTGCCGCAATCTTGCCAATGGTTTAAGAAAACTGGGTATTGCTAAAGATGATACTGTGGCCATTATGGCACCTAATACCCCAGCTATGGTTGAGGCTGCCTTCGGGGTACCTATGTCGCAAGGCGTATTGTGTACGTTAAATACCCGCCTAGACATCAACGCCCTATCTTTTTGTCTTCAACACTCAGAAACCAAAGTACTGATTATAGACAGTGAATATGCCAATCACGTTGATCTCATTGAAGAAGCTTTCCCTAACTTAATCTTAATTCATGCCACGGATAGAGCTTTTTCTGAAGTAAAGCCATTTGGCAAAATGAGCTACGAGCAGCTCATTGAGTTTGGTGAGTTTGAAAGTGAGCAGACAGCACAAGATTTTGATCTTACTACTTATCCAGAAGATGAATGGGATGCAATTGCCTTAAACTATACCTCAGGCACAACTGGTAAGCCCAAGGGCGTGGTCTACCATCATCGAGGCGCGACGCTGAATGCCTTATCAAATATTCTTGATTGGGACATGCCAAAGTTCAATACCTACCTATGGACTCTGCCTCTCTTCCATTGCAACGGTTGGTGTTTCCCTTGGACCGTAGCTGAGCGCGCAGGTATCAACGTCTGTTTACGTCAAATTGATGCCAACCTGATTCTTCAGCTGATTGCCAAATACAACATCACCCATTATTGTGCGGCGCCTATTGTGCATAACATGATTGCCGCAGGTGATGAGTCCTTAAAGCAAAACATCACTCATAGTGTTAAAGGCTTTGTGGCTGGTGCTCCCCCATCAGAAGCGATGCTTGAGAAAATGGAAGCCATGAACTTCAATATTACTCACGTTTATGGTTTAACCGAAGTGTATGGCCCAGTCACTATCTGTGCTGAGCATGATGAGTGGCAACAGTTGTCTGTCTCTGAGCGTGCCTCTAAGAAGTCTCGCCAAGGTACAGCCTCTCATCTAATGACAGGCTTTGAAGTACTAAGACAAGGCACCAATGAGCCAGTTGCTGCAGACGGACTAGAAATGGGAGAGCTGGCTTTAAAAGGTAATATGGTCATGAAAGGCTATCTAAAGAACCCAAAAGCTACCGAAGAGGCTTTTGAAGGCGGCTGGTTCCGTACTGGAGACTTAGGGGTCAAGCATGCCGATGGTTATATCAAAATTATGGACCGCTTAAAGGACATCATTATCTCAGGCGGTGAGAACATCTCAAGTATTGAGATTGAAAACGCCTTATACAAGATGCCTGAAGTGAGCAGCTGCGGCGTAGTGGCCGCCTCCAATGACAAATGGGGTGAAGTCCCAGTGGCCTTCATTGAAATTGCTCAAGGCGCCACACTAACCCGTGATCAAGTCGTTGAACACTGCCGTCAGCACTTGTCCAAGTTTAAGGTGCCTAAGCACGTTATCTTTTGTGAGATTCCAAAGACCAGTACCGGTAAAATCCAGAAGTTTGAGCTGCGTAATGCCGCCCAATCTATGGCCAACGAAGAGCCGAAAGTTATGCACTAAGCTCGATAGCTTAGTTCAATCAATAAAAATGCCCATTGAGTACTCAATGGGCATTTTTATTTTTCTATTAAAAAGCGTTTAGATTAAAGATTTGCCAGTCTCGCTTATTTAGCAGGCTGTACTTTATCTAATACCGCTTTAAAACGCTCTACTGCGCCATCTACATCCGTTAGTTTATCAAGACCAAATAAGCCTAGACGGAAAGTCTGGAAGCCATCTGGCTCACCTACTTGCAGTGGTACGCCTGAAGCGATTTGCATACCTTGTTCGGCAAAGGCGCGGCCTTTGTGCATCTCTTCATCATCGGTGTAGCACACCACAACGCCAGGGGCTTGATAGCCTTCAGCAGCCACGCTTTGGATACCACGGTCATCTAATAGGTCACGAATGCGATTACCAAGCTCCCACTGTAATTGTTTTAGCTCTTCAAAGCCAATGCCTTTGGCCTCTAACATCACATCACGGAACATGCGTAAGCTGTCGGTTGGCATAGTGGCATGATAGGCGTGACCACCATTTTCATAAGCACGCATTACCGTTAACCACTGTTTTAAGTCTAAGCTAAAGCTGTCTGACTCTGTGGCTTCTACTTGAGCCACAGCTTTTTCGCTTAGCATAACAAGACCGGCACAAGGTGTGCTGCTCCAGCCTTTTTGTGGAGCAGAAACAAGAACGTCGATACCCAGCTCTTTCATATCTAACCAGATACAACCTGAAGCGATACAGTCGATAACTAATAGACCACCCACGCTATGCACAGCTTCTGCCAACTGCTTGATATACTCATCAGGTAATATCATGCCAGAAGCGGTCTCAACATGCGGGGCAAATACTAAATCTGGCTTTTGCTCTTTAATCGCTGCCACAGCTTCTTCAATGGCTACTGGTGCGAAAGGATTTGGTGCACCCTCTTCTGACTCACCTTCTACCTGATGTGCCTTTAAGGCCGCTACTGATTTGGCAAACTTTCCTTTTTCTAAAATCTGAGTCCAACGATAACTAAACCAGCCATTACGCACAACTAGGCAGTTCTTATCAGTGGCTAATTGGCGGGCGATGGCTTCCATAGCATACGTACCTGAGCCTGGCACAATGGCCACAGCATCTGCTGCGTAAACTTGCTTTAGGTTGCTGGATAAGTCATTCATTACCTGTTGAAATACTTTTGACATGTGGTTTAAAGCACGGTCAGTATAGACCACTGAATACTCTAATAAACCATCAGGATCAACATCGGGACGTAATGCAGGCATAGCTACTCCTATTTTTTTATTCAAATCATATATTGGGGGTCACACGAGTTATACCACAAATAAAATCTTGCGTTTTTAGTATAGCTGTAACTGGCTTATGAGTACAACTTAACTAATGACTAAGCTGAATTTATATAAAAAAAGACCAGCTTACTTTCATAAGCTGGCACAAGCTAGTCTTGCAAAGAATGGACTGTTTTTAACCCATCAAAAGACATGCTATTAGTCTTCAATTTTGGCTTGGATATAGTTTTCTATACCCATCGCTTTAATTAAGTCCTGCTGGGTATCTAGCCAGTCTGAGTACTCTTCGTTACCATCTTTTAAGTCTAATAGCAGCTTACGTGACACATAATCTTGTTTTTGTTCACACAGCGTAATCGACTCGGTAATAGTGGCAAACTTTTGATCTTCTAAGCGCACATTACACTCAATCATCTCGGCCACATCTTCGCCGATAAACAGCTTGCCATAATCTTGTAAGTTTGGCAGACCTTCTAATAATAAAATACGTTCAATTAGAGCATCTGACCACTTCATCTCAGCGATTGACTGTTTATAGAAAGCTTCATTCAACTCTTCGATACCCCAGTTTTTGGCAATACGGGCATGCAAAAAATACTGGTTAATCGCGATTAGGGATTGGCCAAGCACCTTGTTTAAAGCGCGAAGGACCTCTTTATCACCCTGCATAACTTTCTCCTACTTTTTACTTTAGCACTTATTAGGTGCTGAAATTTTTATTATCTATGGCTTAAAGCTTATTCTGAGATTTCACCCATTTGGCTCTGTAAGTAGTTTTGCAGACCCATCATATCAATCAAGCGAAGCTGCTGCTCTAACCAATGTGCATGATCTTCTTCGGTATCTTCTAATTGAGCCACCAAGATATCCCGAGTGACATAGTCGTGCTCTTGCTCACAAAGCGCGATGCCCTCTTTTAGGTGCTGCTGTACTTGGTATTCAAGGTCTAAATCTAGCTTCAGCATTTCAGGAACCGTGCTACCCACATTAATAGGGTCCACCGTCATATCTGGCTTACCACCAATCATTAATAGACGGCGGATAATGGCTTGAGCATGCTGAGTCTCATCTTCCATTTCATGATGAATACGCTCATACAGCTTGCCGTAGTGCCACTCGCCATACATCTCTGAGTGAATGAAATACTGATCACGAGCTGCCAGCTCACCACCGAGTAAGAAGTTTAAGTAATGAATAACTTTTTGACTGCCTTTCATGGTATTTCCCTTTTATTTATTTAGCTTGTATTTATCTATTTAAATTGTTTTTAGTTGATTTATTAATTCACCCCATAGTAGCAAACTTAAAACGTTTAAACAGTGTTTTTTAGAACTGACAATGTAGGGACAAATGTAACTAAGAAATCCTCAGCCTTGACTTCCTCCCCTCGCTAAACCAAGGGGATTCCTACAGCTAGACGGTCAAGCCCGACCGCAAGGATATTCTTAGCAGCATTGATATCTCTATCATGCCATGTGCCACACTCAGCACAAGTCCATCCTCTTATTCCAAGTCCTGCTCTACCTTTTGGACTACTGTCACTTATTTTAAGGCAGCACGAGCAGGTCTGGGTAGTGTAACTCTCATTTACGATCTCAAGCTGACAACCTGCATGCTTGCATTTATATTCCAGTTGTCGTTTGAGTTCAAACCAACCTGCATCGTATGTCGATTTAG
>ERZ808040.2080-NODE-2080-length-11997-cov-86.785067_pt1 | contig 11997 bp, 9 predicted proteins | sample MGYA00380191_ERZ808040 | MGnify/ENA primary metagenome ERZ808040 (study PRJEB31490, sample SAMN06133395) | mouse gut metagenome | isolation source: J6 | host: mice | place: China: Chengdu | collected 2015-05 ... | reverse complement strand
TATTTGCCAAACCCAAAGCATGGAATATTTTAGACGCATTCGTTGGCGTACTCATGATTTATTTGGCATGGCACTTATATAGCAGCTGATTGGTAACAGTAAGTCTAATATGAAATCTATTAGGCAAAGGGGAGTAGATATTAAGCCAGACTTGGGAAAATAGTGCGGACGCCGCTCACTAAAATCTCGATAGCCACTGCGGCCAATAGCATACCCATAATACGGCTAATAATATTAAGTCCGGTATCGCCTAGTAATTTACTTAAGCGTCCTGCGGCCATCAGCGCCAGATAACAAAACACAGAGATTAATAATCCAGCAATGATAATCGCTAGTTTTTGTTGCCAATTGGAGACTTGTGCAGAGTAAATAATAACGGTTGAGATACCACCAGGGCCAACCATCATAGGTATGGCCAACGGCACTACTGCTGCCGCGGTGCTACCAATACTCTCGACACTATCATCAAAATCAACGTTTTCTTGATCGGGCTTAACCGGGTTTCCGTCACCATTCATCATATTAATGGCAATCAAAAACACCAACACCCCACCTGCTACTTGGAACGAGCCTACTGAAATACCTAAGGCTCTTAGCAAGCTTTCCCCAGCAACCGTAAAAAAAGTGATGGTAATAAATACAGTCAAGCTACTGATACGCGCAAAACGGCGCCTATCATGCATACTGTATCCTCGAGTCGAATCTAAAAATAGAGTTAGTGCGCTAAAGGGGTTAATTAGCACCACAAACGCTATTATTATTTTGACAATTTCGGTGTCCATAGCGGGCGCCTCAGTTTGCAAAGGGTGGCGATTTTAACATAAGCAACAGGCAACGTATAACCCAATTATTAACTTTTTTTCAATAATTATTAGGTTTATACGCTGCTTTTGTGGCCCGACGATTGAATTTTAGTTGAGCAATCAACTATAAATCAATCAGCTACAAATAGAGTTATACCACTTTTTGCAAACTATTTATATGTCACTAAAGTTAAGCCAGTAACCTGTCTTCAAAATCATTAAACATTTCAATCACTTAGTGTTTATTGGAAACCCACGCCATTGAAATCCCACGCCCGTAAACTAAGTCAGCCCGACTGGTTAGATTAGGCTGAAAAATCCATGCCGATATCTAGCGCCGTGGCACTGTGAGTCAAATAACCCATGGCGATAAAGTCGACGCCCGTCTCGGCAACAGATACCACGCTATCAGGCGTAATACCGCCAGATGCTTCAGTTTTTACACGTCCGCTTGGGTGATTCTTACACATGGCAACCGCTTCACGCAGGGTGTCTGGGTTCATATTATCAAGTAGCACCAGCTCAGCGCCTGCATCAATCGCTTGCTGTAGCTGTTCTAGTGTATCAACTTCAATCTCAATAGGAATCAAATGACCTGCCAGCTGCCTAGCCTGAGCAAGAGCGTTAGCAATATTGCCAGCGATGGCAATATGGTTGTCTTTAATCAAAATCGCATCGTCTAAACCCAAACGATGGTTACGACCACCGCCACAGCGTACGGCATATTTCTGCACGGTACGCAGACCAGGAATGGTTTTACGGGTACAGGTAATTTGGGCCGGATAATCAGCAACCAAATCCACTACTTTGCGAGTGGCAGTAGCAATACCGCTTAGGTGGGTCATAAAGTTGAGTGCGGTACGCTCAGCGGTCAATAGATTACGGGCATTTCCACTAATGGTGGCCAGAGTTTGGCCTGCTGTCACCCAAGCTCCATCGTGGGTATGAGCGGTGAATTCAATAGACGCATCCACTTGAGCGAAGGCCAGTCTCGCTAAATCTAAACCACATGCGACGCCCTCATCACGGACGGTCAAGGTCAACGTCGCCTGCTTATCAGCCGGTATGGTCGCTTGCGAAGTCACATCGCCACGACGACCCAAATCTTCTACTAAGGCATTTTCTACCAAGGGAGCCAATAGCACATCGTTTAATGGCGGTTCATGAATGGCGGCTGATTGAGAAGACTGCTGGGGGTTGGTGCTAGGCGTTGAAGACATAAAGGGTCCTTGATAGTTATATTTTCACAATGAAAAGGTTAAGGTATCTGCCTCAACCAATAATACTCATAATGAGCATAAATATAACTAAGAAAATCCGCTTTAGCAATAATTAATTATCAATCAACGATTGTTGCTTTTAGGCAACTTACTGTCCATTAGTAAGCTTTGTAAGCCTATGTCAAATCGGAAACGATATAACTTAGCAGGCCTTCCTCTGCCTGTTTGACTGCTATTACCAGTGGGCTCAACTAGATTCTGACTTTCTAGCAAGCGTCTAAAGTTTTGTTTGTGCAGTGGCACTCCTGATAGAGCTTCCACGCTTTGCTGCAATTGTAATAAAGTAAATTCTTCAGGCATCAGACCAAAGATAAGCGGCCGATATTCAATCTTCGCCCGCAGTCGGGATATGGCGGTGGCAATCACTCGGCGGTGATCATAATACATAGGCTCGCCGATCACTTGATGCCAGTTTTTAGGCAGTTTGCTGGAATTATAGTCCGGTGATTCAGGCAACAAGCCCGCCTCGTAAAGCATTTCATAACGCAATAGAGCGTGCTCAGCCACCCATTTGGTATACATCTCTTTGGCACTGCTACTGTGACTATCCCCACTGGCAACAACCTGCTCGAAATCTGAGTCTTGCTCCCAATCTCCACCCCAGCACAGATAAATACGCTGTAACCGTTTTAACCTTTCTGACTTGCTAGTGGCAGCCTCTGCCCATTGCTTAAGCTTTTCAGTAATTTGAGCGCTATTGGTCTCTGTTAAAAGACGATTTTCCCAAGGAAAATAATCATACCAATCTCGCCAGCGGGCACTGCTTTTAGAGCTAAAGGGCGCGACAGAGGATTCAGAATCTGGGTTATTACTCTGCCCCTCTCCCAGCACTCCCTCTTCCACCATGGCCTCTTGTATCATTGCTTCTTGCACCAAGCCCATATAACTGACGTAGACCAAAGCATGGCCGTCTTTATTGCGTCTGTTGGTATCGACAAACGTATATAACTGCTCGATATACCCTAAAGGCTGTTTTGTTTGCTCTTCCACCCACTGACGTACGCCAGCTTGCAACGAGCGGTGCAATGGCATAAGTGGCCCATTTGGCAGAAGCTTACCACCGTCTACCGTCAGTACTCGGGCACGGCTATCGGTAATAGCTATCAATACGGCAACCACCTCTGTGGTACCGCTACCTTCGCTATGGGCGTGAGAAAAAGACAAACTCATATTTACCATCAATGTTATTAAAGTTATGGCTTTAGTATATCTGTTAATCCGCTAAATTACACGAACCCCGCCTTAAGCTTAAACAATTAATATCAATTATTACAAAACATAAAAACCTACTGAAATCCGACCTAAGCCACTGAAAATAAAAGGTTTTATAGGTTATCTCACATAAGCTATTAATTTTAATTAAAAAAATTTCTTGTATTTATGCTCAAAACGAGCATAATTATATTCCTTCATACTAATTAACACTTTATTCATTAATAGTTTTTCAGTTACCAATTTCGTAATAGGGATTTTTATGACAACCTCACAGACCAGTCCAGTCGAATCAAACAAAAATAACACTTTAGAAAAAGAGGAACTTTTTGCTTATGACGCACCAACCTTAGTTCAAAGTAATCAGCAATCCGCCGTTAATAACATCGATATAGAGTATGCCAAAGCCAAAATCCCTGCTGAACTGTCTCGTAGCGAACGCCAGCAAGTGGTTGAGAACATCAAGCGTCTGCTAAAAGAGCACAATGCGGTGCTTGTGGCGCATTATTATGTCGACCCTTATATCCAAGACTTAGCGTTAGAAACTGGTGGCTGCGTTGGTGATTCACTTGAGATGGCCCGCTTCGGTAAAGAGCATGACGCACAAACTTTGGTCGTGGCCGGCGTAAGATTTATGGGTGAATCAGCCAAGATCTTAAGCATGGAAAAAACAGTACTTATGGCTGATTTGGAAGCCGAATGCTCGCTGGATTTGGGCTGCCCGATTGATGAATTCAGTGCGTTTTGTGATCAGCATCCTGACCGCACTGTGGTGGTCTACGCCAATACCAGTGCTGAAGTCAAAGCCCGTGCTGATTGGGTCGTGACCTCATCAGTGGGTCTTGAAATCGTTACCCATCTGCATGAGCAAGGCCAAAAAATCATTTGGGGCCCAGACCGTCATTTAGGTAAATACATCCAAAAAGAAACCGGTGCCGATATGCTGCTATGGCAAGGCTCATGCATCGTGCACAACGAGTTCAAGGCAAAAGAGCTAGAGCAATTAAAAGCTGAACATCCTGAAGCGGTTGTACTGGTTCACCCTGAATCGCCAGACAGCGTAGTGGCTTTGGCCGATGTGGTGGGCTCAACCAGTAAGCTGTTAAATGCTACCAAAGAGATGGATGCCAAAACCTTCATCGTTGGTACCGACCTTGGCATCTTGCATGAGATGCAAAAGCATTCTCCAAATAAGCTGTTTTTGGCCGCCCCAACAGCGGGCGAAAGTGCTACTTGCAAAAGCTGTGCTTTCTGCCCTTGGATGGCAATGAACGGCCTAAAAGGTATTGAACAGTGTTTAGAAAACGGAACCGGTGAGATCAAACTTGAGCCACAGCTTGCGACCGCTGCCTTAAAACCGTTACAGCGCATGCTTGACTTTGCTGCTGAGCAAAAGCGCCGTGTGGCTACCAGTGGTGACATCATCAAAGACCGTGCTTTATTTGCCAATGTTGGTCCAGCTTAAACACTAAAGCTAGCCAGCTTTAACACTATCGTTAACCCTTTAAAAGAGCCTGCTTATGCCAACGCCAAAAACCTCTGCCCCCTCTTGCTCATCAGCTGTCACTGACTCAAGGTTAGCCCATAAAACTGGCCCTGATTTTTTACAGGAAACCACAACGACGCAGTACTGTGATGTTCTCATTATTGGGGCAGGGTTAGCAGGATTGGCCACGGCATTATCACTGCCAAAGCAGCTGAAAGTTACGGTGCTCGCCAAAGAAGGGTTAATCGCTTGCTCAAGTTATTATGCTCAAGGTGGTATTGCTGCAGTCATTGATAGCCAAGATAAAGTATCAGACCATGTGAGCGATACCTTAATAGCCGGTGACGGCTTATGCAATGTAGAAGCGACTAGCCAAATCATAACTCAAGGTAGCAACGCCATAAGTTGGCTGTTATCGCATAACGTGCCTTTCACCACCAATGATGAGGGGCAATCCCTTAATGAGACTAAGATAGACACCCAACTTGCTAGCTTACACCTCACTCAAGAAGGTGGGCATGGCTGTCGCCGTGTGGCTCATGCCGATGATGCTACCGGTCGACATATTATGATCCGTTTGCAACAGCAAGCCTCACAAGCTGACAATATTAGCCTACTTCCCTTTCATGAGGCCCTAAGCCTAATCACTGAAGATGCAAAGCAGACAACGACCACTCGTCGCTGTATCGGCGCTAAGGTAATCGATACCCAGACCCATAATTTAATAACTTTCAATAGCAAAGCGGTAGTCCTTGCTAGCGGAGGATTGGGGCAATTATTTAGTCGAGCCACCGCCCCTAACGTCTGTGTCGGCGATGGCATTATGATGGCTTGGGAAGCTGGCTGTCGTTTGGCCAACTTAGAGTTCATCCAATTTCACCCCACAGGCTTGGTTTATAACGATGAAAATGGCAGCAGTAACTTTCTAATCTCTGAAGCGGTGCGCGGCGAAGGTGGATTACTGCGTTGCCCAATCAGCCACGAGCGCTTTATGCCAAACTATGATACACGTGAAGAGCTGGCACCACGTGACATCGTGGCCCGAGCCATTGCCAACGAGATTGCTAATAATGATGTGGGTTATGTGCATTTGGATATCTCTCACAAGCCCGCTGACTTCATTAAACAGCATTTCCCTGATATTTATGCTCACTGTTTAAGCCTAGGCATCGATATTACTCAGCAGCCAATTCCCGTTGCGCCCACTGCCCATTATACCTGTGGCGGGGTCGTCGCCAATGCATCAGGACAAACCGATGTAACCGGTCTATATGCTGCAGGAGAGGTGGCCAATACCGGGCTGCATGGCGCCAATCGCCTGGCCAGTAATTCACTTCTTGAGTGTGTGGTAGTAGGCCGAAAGATCGCTTCACAGTTAGCGAGACAGCTGACCAATGCAAGCCCGTTAGATACAGAAAGCTCAGATAACCCAGATGAAAGCACCCTTGCTGAGTCAGTTACTCATACTAAATCGCCTTCACTGACTCAATTCATCGTCCCTACTGAGCACCTAAATTCATCTGTTGAAATAACAGACCTCTCATTATCACCCGATGATTTTAATTTAGAGCAGCAGTTGACTTCATTAAAACAGCTAATGACTGATAACATGGGCATCAAACGCAATGAAGCTAGTTTAAAGCAGGCATTAGACCAATTTATTAGGTTAAAACAGCAGCTATCGCTACTACCAACAGATCCGGTAGCAGACCAAAACTCATCATTAAATAGATTCCGCTTTGATCGTTTATTGACCTTGGCTTCGCTGTTATTGCAATCAGCTCTGACCCGAACTGAAAGTCGAGGCGGTCATTATCGAGAGGATTATCCTAGCGTCACCCACTCACCTGCAACCAGTATTGTTACCCCTTTAAGCAGCCAAGTTGGCGAACTCTCAAGTAATGTAAAACAAACTGATAATATCGCTGAGCTTAAACTGAACAAACAAAGCAGTTCTAAACGGGCTGTTTTGGTAGCCAAAGCTTCCTAGCTCTTGTCTTGAATATTAGGAATGGGCAATCGAGACTCATTCCTTATCTTGTCCTCACTGCCGGTTATGATAGTGAGGTAAGCCCTACCTTTTCATACCAAACAACCCTCACCTCTCAAGCTATGGTAGAATCGCTATTTCTTCGCTATGGCTAACGGTAGACTTTTGTTTTTTTTCAAACTTTAGCACACACCGCAACCATGACTTGCCCTCACTAATCAGCCTGTGTGTCCTCTCATGCAAACACCACAAAACTTAGACAATCTCATCACCCTTATTTTAGTACTAGCCCCTCTATTTATTGGTTTTGCCCTGCCATTAAATAAAACCCTTGTCCAGCTATCTGAAAAGATGCTGGGTTATTTGGTGTATGTCATTTTGACGCTTATTGGCATTGAGTTGGCACAAGTCGAGGGGCTTGGTAGCCGAATTACTGACATTCTAATGTACGTCAGTGTGTTGTCTGTATTGACTATTGGTAGTGGTCTGGCCGCTCTCATGATGTTTGACCGTTTTTCACCTTGGACACCAGCAGGAAAAAACAGCAATGCGGCTCCCAAGGTCAGTATTCGTGGCAGCTTGTTACAGGTCAGCTGTGTGATTATCGGCTTTGTGATTGGTATGTTTTTGCCCGAGGGTTATAGACCGCCAGCAGATAGCATGACCGTCCTGTTGATGATACTTATTTTGTTGGTTGGTATTGGCCTTAAGGGTTCAGGCATCACCTTAAAAGAAGTACTGCTAAGCAAACGTGGTATGCAAACCAGTGTTATTTTCACCCTTGCGGTACTAATGGGCGGCGTTGTATTTTGGCTGATCTTTGATGAGGTGTCTTTGACTCAAAGCTTAGCTTTGGCTTCTGGCTTTGGTTGGTATTCGCTGTCGGCTATTGTAATGACTGATGCATATGGCGCGGTTTGGGGCAGCGTGGCACTGTTTAATGATTTGGTGCGTGAGTTCTTTGCGCTGTTGTTTATACCGTTTTTTATGCGCAAAACCCCTTCAGCAGCGGTGGGGCTTGGTGGTGCAACCAGTCTGGATTTCACCTTACCCATCATTCAACAATCAGGTGGACTTGGCGTGGTGCCTTTAGCCATTAGCTTTGGCTTTATTATTAACATTGTGGCACCAGTATTGATGGTAGTTTTCTCTTCTTTTGGATAATCAGTATTTAACTGCCCTCTAAGATGGTAATCACCCAAAAAAAATAACACCGCTCAAACGCAGATTACTCGTCCTAAAAACGCAAAAAGGTATGGTTTGTTGGTCAATATTAGATCTCGAAACCATACCCTTTTTTATGATGGAAATTAAAGGATTAAGACTTTAACTTTCTTTTATAAGTGACCTTGTTATTGATTGAGATCTTGATTCTTTTTTTCTTAACCATTCTCTCAATCACTTTTTCGACCAGCTTTTCATCATCGGTACGCAAGTGACTAAGCAAGAAGTTTCGTAACGCTTTTTTCTTAATAGGACGCTTGTTAGCCGGTTGTTTTTTTAGCAACTTAACGCCTTTATGGTACTGCTTTTTAACTTCTTTTTTTGCTGATTTTTTTGCTGATTTTTCTTTTTTATCCTGCCTGTCCTTCTTGTGGTCTTTGTCCTTTTTACGGTCTTTATCTTTTTTATCCTTCTTGTGCTTTTTGTCTTTTTTGTGCTTTTTCTCCTTTTTTTCTTCTTTACGCTTCTTATCTTTTTTGTGATCCTTATCCTTGTCTTGTTTTTTATCTTTTTTACTAGATTTCTCTAACTTCTCTTCATTAAGTAATTTATCTTCATCTTTGTCACTCATGATGCACCTCTCCTGATCATATTAAGTTAATAACTCTGTAAAACAAATCACAACTAAATTCCGCTTTATCCCCTTTTACTACTGGGCTAGCGGACCGAACACTACAAATTATTTAAATGATTAAACGGCTATTTAAAATAACGACTGAAATTAGAGATAAAGGTTTTCATTTAGAGCCCACTCGCCTTTTGAGTGAAGAACCTCATCAACGGTTTAATCTTGCCCACTTGATACATACCCTCGCTGCGTATTTGCTGCACAGGGCGAAGTGCCGCAAAGTCACCCGCGAATAACCAGTTCATCAATGAGAAGCTGTGCATCATCACACTGTTATGCGGACGGCGAGCTCGCTCGTAACGGCGCAATGTGGCCAGCTCACCCCAGCATCTACCGCCACTACGCTCATAATCTGTCATCAACTCTTCCACCAATGCGGCCACATCAAGCATGCCTAAGTTCAGTCCTTGACCTGCTAGCGGATGTACGCCATGCGCCGCATCTCCGACTAACACTAAGTTTTCTTTGACATAGTGCTTGGCCTGCTGAGCGTTAAGCGGGAAGCTTGCAATAGACTCAAGCTGCTCAATATCACCTAACGCATACTGACTGGCAGCAGCAAGCTCTCTTCGCAAGGTGTCATCATCCTCTTCATTTAACTGCAGTAACTCAAGGGCTCTATTACGAGGCAGACTCCATACCACCGATTGCCAATGTTGCGGATTGGCCTTATCGTCTTCAGTGACATCGGCTAAAGGTAATAAAGCTAGCGTGCCCGTGGGTAGCATAAGTTGTCTTGCAGTGGCACGGTGTGGCTGCTGAGTCTTAATGGCACAGCAAATAGCGGTTTGATTGTAGTCTAAAGTATCCAATCCAATACCCGCCTCACGTCGCACCAGTGATCCACGACCATCAGCACCTATAAGCAACTTACCTTGAAGCTTATCGCCATTATCCAAGTGCACCTGATAGCCTTGTTGACTGCCTAGCCAATCAAGCAAAGTGACCTTATGGCCGGCTACCAAGGTCAGGTATTCACTGACATCCTCTGCCGCCATACGTTGATACAAAGCATGCTCAATAACGAAAGGCTCAACCATACTGCCCAGCAATTGCGGCACATACTCATCGCCGAAATTTAGCTCACCCTTACCGTCTTGCTGCCACACTTGCATCTGAGTGTAATCGGCCTTGCGCCCTGACTGAGCAATCAATTGCCACGCCCCCACTTGCTTTAACAGCTCAATACTAGCAATACTGAGAGCAAAGACTCGGGCATCACGCTGCAGTAACTTTTGTTGCCACTGCTCTTTGGTCAATTCAGGGCGGGCATCGATTAAAGTCACTTTTTGCTGTTGCTGTGCCAATTTCAATGCCAAAGTCGCACCGACTATGCCGCCGCCAATAATTAGGGTTTGTGTCGCAGTAGTTGTCGCCATAAAGCCGCCCAATGTTTCAAATAAAATCAGTTAAAATTAAAATTGCTACCATTCAAGTTTGCAAACTTTAGGACTTAAGACCCATCGCATAGTTGGCCACCAGTGGCTTCACGTTAGGTAGCTTATCAAAAGCAATCAGGGCCACGTTACGGGCCAGTTTCACCGCTGGATTGGGATGAGTAAAGCCATGCACCACCGCATCACAGAAGCGGATCACACGCTTTTGGTCTTTTTGACGGGCACGCTCATAAGCTTTTAGCATAGAGCTCTCGCCAATATCTTCCCCACGTAATACTTGATTACCCAGCATTTTTGCTAACACATGAGCATCCCGCATACACAGGTTAAAGCCTTGACCGGCAACTGGGTGCAAGGTGTGCGCCGCATTACCCATGATCACCACGCGCCCCTCAACCTGTTTGTTTGCCAATACACGAGTTAATGGATAAGCACCCCGTCTTCCCGCCTCAACAAAGGTCCCCGCTCGTTGGCCAAAGGCTTTTTGTAAGGTGGTCATAAACAGCGCATCATCCTCAAGATACTGCTGCTCTTCCCCACTTTTACAAACCCAAACCACAGAACGTCGGTAGCCGGCCTGTACCGGGTTATTGCCATCACCTTCTGCATCCGTTAACGGCAATACGGCTAAGGGACCTGCCGGGCTAAAGCGCTCAATAGCCACGTGTTCGTGAGGCTTATCGGTCTGCACAACCCCGACAATAGCAGTCTGTCCATAATCGTAATCCTTGGTTCCAATACCTAGTAAATTACGCACTGTAGAATCTCGACCATCACAAGCTACTAACAAATCAGCGCTCAAGGTTTGCTGTTGCTTAGTATCGGTATCATAAGTCAGGGTCACTGAAGTTGCTGACTGCTCAACATCAGTAACGTTTGCTCCATCAATTAAGTCAATTAATGGGCTTTGCTGCACTGCCAATAACAGTTTACGACCCAGCCAAGCGTTCTCCATAACCTGACCAAAAGACTCTACTTTCTCCTCTTCTTTATTCAGCTGAGCATAGCCAAAGCTGCCCTGCTCGCTAACCTGAACTGAGTCAATACGACAGGCCTGACTTTGTAACTGATCCCACAGATTAATCTCTTGGTAAATTTGTACTGTGCGACGCGACAAAGCGGTATTACGGCTGTCTAAATAATGGGTTCTTTTGGCATCTTCTTTGGGGCTAAGTTTGGGATATTTATTACGCTCCACTATGGTGCTAGCAATGCCCTGAGCGGCCAGTAATAAAGCAAAAGACAACCCCACATGACCCCCACCAGCAATGATAACATTTTGCTCGGTAATGGCATTTTGATTTGTCTGAGGATTTACATCATTTATTACAGGATTATTTTCAGTTTTATTTGTCATGGATTACTCTTATTCATTTGGCTTGACCTACTCCCACCACCAAACCTAGCGGTTATGGTTGGGGAACCTTTGCGACCCATAGTAACTTCAATCTAAGATTGTGTCACCACCTTTCGCCATGCCACCTACGCTGATAGGTATAGCCATGGAGGAACTCTTTACACAGTAGCAAGTCCTGCTACATCAGCTAACGCCTGATGGCGTATATTATTGCTTGCATTGATATCACGGTCATGGTGCGTTTGACAGCTAGGACACGTCCAATGACGCACCGATAACGGCAGACTCTCTAATTTGTGATGACAATGCGAGCAAGTTTTAGAACTAGCAAAAAACCGATTTACTTTTAGAACATTTTTGCCGTACCACTTAGCCTTGTAAGTAAGTAGAGTAACAAACTGTCCCCAACCGACATCATTAATCGCTTTGGCAAGTTTACGGTTCTTTACCATATTTTTCACCGCTAAATCTTCAAGTGCATAGCTTGTCGCTTGGTTTTCACAGATAAGGCTATGGGTGATTTTGTGGTGTAAGTCTAAGCGTTGGTTGCGTACTTTTTCATGAATACGAGCAACCGCTAACTTTTGTTTTTGATAGTTTTTACTGGTCTTTTGTTTACG
>ERZ808040.2078-NODE-2078-length-12004-cov-5.195020_pt1 | contig 12004 bp, 12 predicted proteins | sample MGYA00380191_ERZ808040 | MGnify/ENA primary metagenome ERZ808040 (study PRJEB31490, sample SAMN06133395) | mouse gut metagenome | isolation source: J6 | host: mice | place: China: Chengdu | collected 2015-05 ... | reverse complement strand
GCAACTTCTGTCTCCTCCTGTGTCTCTTTGGGACTGGTATTTGCATAAACACCATTGCTAAACATTACAACTGCAAGGCCTACCCCTGCAATCACTCCTGCATACCTTAATTTTTTTATCCTGTTCATATTCTAATCCAATTCTTCTTTTGCTGCGATCTGCCATGCAGCCAAAACCTATCAACAGTTTCTGAATTTTGTTACAACTTTATTACATATTAATTACAAATTTAATATAACATTCTCCATGAGATCTGTCAATCACAAAATTCATCTGCACAGATGCCAAATTTTTCCCTCCTCGATATCCTTTGCCATCTGTCTCTTTAGCGCATCAACCCCGTCAAAGCACATTTCAGGGCGCTTGAATTTCAACAGATAGACCTCGAGCTCCTCTCCATAGACATCTTCGTCAAAATCATAAATATAGGTCTCAACACCCATCACGCAGCGGTTATCCACAGTTGGCTTTGTTCCAATATTGGTAATGGAAGGATGTTTGATCTCTTCCCTGCCGGGAAGACTTACATAAGAGTAATAGACACCCTTTGGCGGCAATAGCTTTTCTGATGGCGGCAGCAGATTCACTGTCGGCATTCCGATCGTGCGCCCAAGCTGCCTTCCATGTATGATTTCCCCGCCCACTTGATAAGGCGTACCCAAAAGATGCGCTGCCAGTTCCATGTTCCCCTTACGCACTTCCTCGCGGACATAGGAGGAACTCACCTCTTGACCTTTATAGGATACCTTCTCTATCAAAAGAACCTGATAACCGCAGTCCGGCGCCAGCTTTTGCAGCAGTTGATAATTTCCCGCCCCCTTTTTCCCAAAAGAGACATCCTCACCAGCAACCACGCATTTCGCGCAAAGCCTGTCAACTAACACCTCTTTTACAAATACTTCCGGCTCCATATCTGCGATTTCCTGATAAAAAGGATACTCGATCAGATAATCAACACCCGCCTTCTCAAAAATCCTGCGTTTTTCCTCTATCGTAGAAAGCTCCCTGACCGGAGACTTACTGAAAAATGCAGCGGGGGATGGAACGAACGTAAATATAACGGACTTGAGCCCCATTTCCTGCTGCTGTCTCAACTGCCCCAAAAGCTTTTGATGTCCTCGGTGAAAACCATCAAACTTCCCGATCGCTGCCGCTGTCTTCTCTTCTATATAAAATTCTGTCGTATTCTCTATGATTTTCATGTCTTTTATCCCATTTGCGATTATAAAAACATCTTAAATGGTTTCAATACTCCCTCTTTTTTTACAAATATATACACTGCCTTAAACATTTGATTGCCATTATATACGCGAAGCATTTCTCCGTCCTTCAACAACTCAGGGGAATCAACATCAAGCTGGTGCGGATACAGCTTATTTCCATTCAAGAGCGCTCCCTCAGACGCACTCTTGACAACTGCCGCCTTATATTCCATAAAAACACTGTCCGGTGCAACAACATACTTTTGATATGCCCCCTGCTGCATGAGCTCTTCTACCTGTGACAGCGTGAGGGCATCTTCTATTCGGAAATTCCCGACTCTCGTGCGCTTCAACTGTGCCATCACAGCGCCGCAGCCAAGCCGTTCTCCGATATCCGCGCACAGTGACCGGATATATGTTCCCTTCGAGCAGCCTACCACGAAGCGGACTTCCGGCACATTCATCTCTACAATACGAAGATAAGCGATATCGACATGGCGCGGCTGCCGCTCTACTTCCTTGCCCGCTCTTGCAAGCTCATATAGTTTTTTGCCATTGACTTTCAAGGCAGAGTACATTGGCGGAATCTGTTCATATCCGCCGACAAAGTGCATCATCGCGCGCTCAATGTCGGCTTCGCCCACTGTCACCGCAGATTCCGTCTGTATCGTACCGCTCAGATCTTGAGTATCTGTCGTTATGCCAAGCCTTAGGACGGCCTCATATTCCTTGCTCTTGTCTGTCATCAGATCACAGAGCTTTGTCGCACTGCCAAAACACACAGGAAGAACCCCGACTGCGTCAGGGTCCAATGTTCCTGTGTGTCCTATCTTTTTCTGCTTCACAATGCCGCGGAGCTTTGCCACAACGTCATGCGATGTATAGCCAGCCTCCTTATAGATATTCATTATTCCATTGATCATTCCATATCCTCATATTCCTTCATCTGAAGTTCAATCTGCTTCGAAATATTGTTGATCGCATCATGAAATGTTCCATTGATATTACAGCCGGCAGCTCTCACATGACCGCCGCCGCCGAAAAAGGCTGCGACCTTGCTGACATCCACATACTTGCAGGAGCGCAGGCTCACCTTGTACTCAAGATTTCCTACCTCATACATGAAAATAGCACACTCAACCCCTTTGGTGATGCGAAGCTGATTGACAATCCCTTCCAAATCTTTGGAAGTGGCACTATAAAAATCAAGTGTCTTCTTGTCAATGGCGCTGACAATACATTTTCCTCCCATGAACATAATGCTCTCAAGAAGTGCTCTGCCCAGTAGCTGGTTCTGTGCATAAGTCTTTTCATAGTAAGTCTCGTCAATCAGCGCCGGGAAATCAAATCCGTACTCAATCAGCTCTGCGGCAATCCTAAGGGTCTCTGGCGACGTATTGGAGTATTTGAAAATACCCGTATCATGCGCAATGCCTATGTAGACTGCCTTGGCGATCTCCTCGTCCATATACTGCTTTTCAAACAGATTATATACAAGCTCTGCTGTAGAACTGAAACCGGGAACCACATAATTTACATCCCCGCATCCCCGCTCATTGCTGATATGGTGGTCAATATTAATACGTTTTCTGGCGTTGGCAAAAATCTCCTCCGCCTCTCCAAGCCTTGACTTCTCACAGTCAAGTGCAATAAATACATCTACCTCGCCATCGACATGACAGCTGCTGTCAATCTCGTCAAATCCTTTGATACACGCAAATACGCCTGACGGCTCCTCCAGCGACACGGTCACGTTTGCCTGCGGCAGCGCTTTCTTGAGATACAGATACATTGCCAGACAGGAACCCGTACAGTCACCGTCTGGTCTGATATGACCTGATATAAATATTTTCTTTGCATCTTTACATTCTTCTAACAACTGAAATTTTTCCATAATCATCACTACCCTTATATGAATCCCTTTATTTTTTATTTTATCTGTCCCTGTACATAATACACAAAAGTATCTGGGAAGTCAAATATTCCCAGATACTTTTTATTTTTTATTCATGATTTTCATCTACATGCCGTTCATCGTCTATGCGGTTGATCTCATCAATTTTTTGGGACATAGACACCCCGTAAGCAATCGACTGATCTAGGATAAACCTGATCTCCGGCGTGTTCCGCAGATTGATCTTCTTTGCCAAGAGACTCCTGATATAGCCCTCTGCGCTCTTCAATCCCTCGATGGTATCCCTCTGGGAGTCCTCGTCGCCCAAGACACTGACCCACGCTTTGCAGGTCTTTAGATCAGGCGCCACCTCCACTGATACCACGGATGTCATCGGATTGATACGCGGATCTTTGATCTCACTTCGTATCACTTCTGCCAGAACACGATGCACTTCCCCGTTTACGCGGGTATTTTTGACACTGTTCTTTCTCATTTTCCTGTTCTCCGTTATTGTTCAACTTTTTATTTCAACTTTTATCTTGGTACCTCTACCATAATATAAGCCTCTACGATGTCCAGCTCCTGCATACTGTCATAGCCTTCGAATACAAGACCGCACTCAAAACCTGCCTTGACTTCCTTGACATCATCTTTAAACCGCTTGAGGGATGCAAGCTCACCTTCATAAATCTGTTCGCCTTCACGGGTAATCCGAATCTTGCATCCTCTCTGGAATACACCGTCGAGCACATAAGAACCAGCGATATTGCCAACGGCAGATGCCTTGAAAATCTGACGGACTTCTGCGTGGCCGATCACCTTCTCCTCAAATACAGGGTCCAGCATTCCCTTCATCGCTGCCTCGATATCCTCGATCGCCTGATAGATTACCTTATACAATCTCACATCGACACCCTCGCGCTCAGCAGTCGCCTTTGCCTGTGTGTCAGGGCGCACATTAAATCCGATAATAATCGCCTTTGATGCCGATGCAAGGCTGACATCGGACTCATTGATCGCGCCGACACCGCCGTGGATACACTTCACAACAACCTCTTCATTTGACAGTTTCATAAGACTCTGCTTCACGGCCTCCACACTGCCCTGTACATCTGCCTTAATAATCAGATTCAGTTCCTTGAGATTTCCTGCCTGAATCTGCGAGAACAGATCGTCGAGGGACATCTTAGCCTTAGTATCCTCAAGAAGCTTTTCTTTATTCTGAGCCACAAAAGTCTCCGCATAATATTTTGCTTCCTTATCATTCTCATGCGCAATAAAAATCTCTCCGGCATTGGGCACATCGCTCAGACCTAAGATTTCCACAGGTATAGACGGGCCTGCCTCTTTGACGCGCCGTCCTTTGTCGTCAACCATTGCACGCACTTTGCCGCTCGCGGCACCTGCCGATACAAAATCGCCAACTTTTAAAGTACCCTTCTGCACCAGAATCGTAGCGACAGGCCCGCGTCCCTTATCCAGCTCTGCCTCAATGACAAGTCCTCTCGCACGTCTGTTTGGATTTGCTCTCAGCTCAAGTACCTCTGCTGTCAAAAGAATCATTTCAAGCAGCTGCTCGATTCCTTCCCCGCTCTTAGCAGATACCGGAACAAATACTGTACTTCCGCCCCAGTCCTCTGCGATCAGACCGTACTCTGTGAGCTCCTGCTTCACGCGCTCAATGTTCGCGCCGGGCTTATCAATCTTGTTGACAGCGACTATAATCTCTATGCCTGCGGCTTTCGCATGATTGATCGCCTCCACGGTCTGCGGCATGACGCCATCATCCGCCGCCACGACAAGGATTGCGATATCTGTCGAGTTTGCACCGCGCATACGCATCGCCGTGAACGCCTCATGTCCCGGCGTGTCAAGGAAAGTAATTTTCTGTCCATTGACATTGACGGTATACGCACCAATATGCTGTGTGATACCTCCCGCTTCCTTGTCTGTCACGTTGGTCTTTCTGATCGCATCCAAGAGAGAGGTCTTGCCGTGGTCTACATGCCCCATAACACAGATGACAGGAGATCTCGGCACCATATCCTCCTGATTCTCATCCTCCTCTTTCAAGAGCTCCTCAATGACGTCAACTTTTACTTCCTGCTCGCAGATAATATCATACTCAATCGCAATATTTTCCGCTGTCTCATATGGAATTTCCTGATTGACCGTCACGATCTGTCCCTGTAAGAACAGCTTCTTGACAATCGCAGACGGCTGTATCTTCATCTTGTCAGCCAGCTCTTTGATCGTTAGGCTCTCTGGGAGGGTGATCACCTTAATCTGCTCTTCAACTGCCTCCTGCGCTTTTTTCTCAGGCTTGATAAACTTACCGGGCTTATTCTTACCCTTGATATTCTTAATATTCTCGCTGTCCTCTTCGTAAATCAGATCTTTGCGGTTCCGCTTATCTTTCTCCTGACTGATGCGGCGCTTTTCCTCATCTCTATGCTTCTCGGCATCCTTAATCGGACTTTCTGGCACAAAGCCGCCCTTGGCACTCTTGTTGCCAAATCCTCCTTTATTGTCGCGGCCGCCATTAAATCCCTGTCCGGGTCTGCCGCCCTGACGCTGCCCGTCATTTCTGTTGTTATCACGGCGCTGTCCATCATTTCTGTTATGATCTCTGTTATTGTCAAAGTTACGCTGTCCGTCACGGCGCTGCCCGTCACGGCGCTGTCCATCATTTCTATTATCTCTATTATCTCTGCTGTTGTCACGGCGCTGTCCGTCATTTCTATTATCTCTGTTATTGTCTCTGTTATTGTCACGGCGCTGCCCGTCACGGCGCTGTCCGTCTTTATTATTGTCTTTATTGTTGTCAAAACTGCGCTGTCCATCGCGGCGCTGGTTTTCGCCCCGGTTCGCATTGTCTCGCCCATCCGTTTTCGGCGCTGGTTTTGCCTCTTCAGTCTTTATGACAGGAGCTTCACTCTTTGCAGCAGCTTCTGGTGCCTTCACAGGGGCTTCACTCTTCTCAGCCGCCTCTGGTGCCTTTACAGGAACTTCAGGCTTTGCTGCTGCCGGTGTGATTACAGTCTCTTCCTTCTTGGGCTGTTCTGTGCTCACAGCCTCCGCCTTGACAGGCTCTGTCACTACAGGTTTCTGTACGGGCTTCTCCACAACAGCCTCCGCCTTGGGTTCCGCTGCTGGCTTCTTCACCTCGGCATTTGCAGGCTTGCCCTGCGGTGCTGCCTTTTTATCGGAATGCGCAGTTTTCCTTGGGATCTGTGCGCCTCCCGGCATCTTGGAATTGTGAGGATTGCTCACAAATATAATGCTCTTTTTCTTTTTTACCGTCGTTCCCTCACCAGTCTTGGCAGGCGCCTTCGTCTCTCCCGATGTTGTGGTTTTCTCTGTCGTCTTAGGTGCCTCTTCTGACTTAGCAGGTGCTTTCAGCGTCTTCCTCACATCTTCTACCTGTCGGTCCTCTAATACACTCATGTGGCTTTTTACCTCTATACCTTTATTTTTTAATAATGCAAGGATTTCCGCGCTCTTTACGCCGATCTCCTGTGCCAGTTCATACACTTTCATTTTTGCCATATTACTCCTCCTCACCCTCACGATTCACAGATTGATGACTGTTCCAATTGCCTCTCTATAGATTTTGCGAAGTTCTCATCTGTAATTGCAAGAGATGATCGCATAGCCTTACCGATTGAACGCCCAAGTTCCTCTTTTGTGCCAAAAAAATATCTTGGTACTTCGTAAAACTCACACATATTGGAAAACATCTTCTTGGTATTATCCGATGCATCCTCCGACACAATAACGAGCCATGCATTCCCGCTCTTAACACTCTTGTCAGTTGCAAATTCTCCACTCACTACCCTGCCTGCCTTCATTGCAAGCCCCAGCATGGAATATACCTTCTTTGAGTACTGCTCATTCAAATACTTCTATCTCCTTTGTCAGACTGTCATATATTTCATCAGGTACCGGCATCTTGAAGGCCCTGTCAAGTCCTCTTGACTTTCTCGCCTTCCTCATACATTCCGGGTCAGGGCATATGTATGCACCTCTGCCATTCTTTCTGCCTGTCGCATCCAGAATGATGCCCTGCTCGTCTGTGCGAAGCACCCGTATCATTTCCTTCTTGCTCTTCATCTCGCCGCAGCCGATACACTGTCTCATCGGAATTTTTTTTGCCATTTATGCCTCCGTCTCCTTCTCCATGCTGTCTGGTTCTGTCTCGGCATCATAGCCGTCTTCCTCGATTTCGGCATCGTCATATTCGATGCCGTCATACGCACCCTCTTGGGTGTCGTCATACTCCTCCTCTACATATTCGCCTTCTTCGTACTCCTCTTCATAATAGACATCGCCGTCCTCATCAAACATGTAATCCTCGTAGCGGAATCCCTCTGCGTCCTTCGCCTGTGTCTCGGACTTGATATCAATCTTGTATCCTGTAAGTCTTGCCGCAAGTCTGGCATTCTGTCCTTCCTTACCAATGGCAAGTGAGAGCTGGTAATCCGGCACAACGACCTTTGCCGTCTTCTCATCCGGGTCTGCAAACACTGCTACGATCTTGGCTGGTGAAAGCGCATTTTGTATAAAGTTTCCGGGATTTTCGTCCCAGTTGACGATATCAATCTTCTCGCCGCGCAGCTCCTCGACAATCGCATTGACTCTGGCACCGTTCATGCCGACACACGCACCCACCGCATCGACATTGGGATTATTTGTCCTGACTGCAAGTTTTGTGCGGCTTCCCGCCTCTCTGGCAATGCTCATGATCTCTACTGTGCCGTCCTTAATCTCTGTCACCTCTGCCTCAAAAAGCCGTTTTACAAGCTCGGGGTGTGTTCTGCTGACGAGGATTCTGGGGCCCTTTGGCGTATTCTTAACTTCCAGAATATATACCTTGATACGTTCTGTCGGCTTGAACTCCTCCCCCCTTACCTGTTCTGCCTCATTGAGCACTGCATCTGCTTTTCCGAGGTTAATACTGATATTCCTGCCTATATAACGCTGTACAATCCCTGTGACGACATCTTTTTCTTTCTCAAAAAACTGGTTGTATACGACACTTCGCTCCTCCTCGCGTATTTTCTGTAAAATAACATTCTTTGCGTTCTGTGTGGCGATGCGCCCGAACTCTTTTGATTTGATCTCTATATTGATCGTATCCCCGATCACGGCATTCTTTGAAAGCTGAATTGCATCATCAATACAGATCTGTGTGACATCGTCCTCTACTTCATCATAGGTTGCTACGATATCCTTTGTGGCATATACCATAAAATCACAGGTCTCCCTGTCTATCTGGACAGTGATATTGTCTGCCTTTCCAAAATGATTCTTGCAGGCTGTCAGGAGGGAATTTTCAATTGCCTCAAACAACGTTTCCTTGCTAATCTCCTTCTCCTTCTCAAGAATATTCAGCGCTTCCATTAATTCCTTATTCATTTTTCCTTTACCCTCCTAAACTAAAAATCCAGTGTTAATCTGATAATTGCTATATCAGATTTGGCAAAGACCCTATCCTTTGTCTCTGAACCACTCTCCACCTCTATCGTGACGGTATCCTTGTCATACGCTTTGAGGATACCAACAAATTCTTTATGCTGCTCAATTGGCTTGTAGGTTTTTATTTCTACCTCCTCGCCAAGACTCTTTTCAAGGTGTCTGTCCTTTCTCAATGCCCTGCCAAGTCCCGGACTCGACACTTCAAGAATATAGGCATCTGGTATAAAATCTTCCTGATCTAACTTGTCAGAAAAAGCGCGGCTGACATTCTCACAGTCAACGATACTCACGCCCTCCGGCTTGTCAATATAAGCCCTCAGATACCAGTCACTTCCCTCTTTCACATACTCAACATCATAAATCCCGCAGCCGTTTGCCGCCACAATGGGCGCAAGCAACGCCTCTGCCCGTTCTTCATAAAAATCCTTTTTCGCCATTCATTCACCTCATATATGACTTCCCATTAAAACAGGAAATACGCCATATTTCTTGTTATCATGAACAAAAGAGTGGACTCACAAGTCCACTCTTTATCATCTAGCATTCATTTAACTTATCACTATTTTAACACCGTACTCACTAAAATGCAACAACTTTTTAGAATTTTTTTCCTATTAATTCATAGGAAGTTTATACACTTTTTGTTCCTGACCATCTAATTTGGGTGTTGACCTGTCCTTGATCGTCTGATAAGGTCTAAGCTCAGCAATACTCTTGTACGCCGGTCTGATAATCTTATCTACATTGATCAGCTCCTCCATGCGGTGCGCACTCCATCCGACAATACGTGCGATCGCAAAGATTGGCGTAAACAATTCCATCGGAATATCCAGCATACTGTATACAAATCCACTGTAAAAATCCACATTCGCACTGACGCCCTTATAGATTCTGCACTTCTCTGCAATCACCTCCGGCGCTAACCGCTCGATCATCGAATACAATTCAAAATCTTTGTGATGCTTCTTCTCATCGGCAAGCCGCTCTACAAAGGACTTAAATACCAAGGCTCTCGGATCAGAAATCGAATAAACGGCATGTCCCATACCATAAATCAATCCACTTCTGTCAAATGCTTCCTTGTTCAGCAGCCGGTACAAATATTTCCGCACTTGATCTTCATCGGTGGTATCATCCACGTTTCTGCGGAGATCCTCCATCATCTGTACCACCTTGATGTTCGCTCCGCCATGCTTTGGCCCCTTCAGGGAAGAGAGCGCCGCAGCAATAACCGAATACGTATCAGACCCTGCACTGGTGACAACTCTTGTCGTAAAAGTAGAGTTGTTGCCGCCGCCATGTTCCATGTGAAGCACAAGCGCAGCATCGAGCACCTTCGCCTCTGTCGGGGTATACGACATATCCGGGCGCAGCATCCTGAGCAGATTTTCCGCTGTAGAAAGCCTTGGGTCTGGTCTATGTATATACAGACTCTCGTCACATTCATAGTGATTGTAGGCATGATAGCCATATACAGAAAGCATGGGGAACACGCTAATCAACATCAGACTCTGGCGGAGCACATTGTCCAGTGACATATCAGCTACGCTCTCATCATAAGAAGCCAGCGTCAGCACACTCTTTGTCAAAGAGTTCATAATATCGTGGCTTGGCGCTTTCATAATGACATCCCGCACAAAATTCGTGGGCAGCGTCATACTGTACCCCAATGTCTTTTTGAACTCCATCAATTCATTCGCAGTTGGAAGATTACCGAATAATAACAGATACGCGCACTCGTCAAAACCGAACCGGTTCTCTTTCTGAAAACCTCTTACCAGATCAAAGATATTATAACCTCTGTAATAAAGCTGCCCATCACACGGAACGCTCTTCCCGTCGATCTCCTCTGAAGACTTGATCAGGGAAATATTGGTGAGTCCTGACAGCACTCCCTTTCCGTTTTTGTCACGCAGCCCTCTTTTTACACCGTACTCATCAAACAAATCTGGTTCAATGGCGTTGTTGTCCACACATACTTTTGAATACTTATGCGTAAACTCCTTAATACTCTCGTCACTCTTTAATCCCATTCACAACACCCTTTCTTATTATATTTCTCAATTATAGTATGTCTCATTGAATATTATACTTTAAATTGAGGAACATCACAAGCGCATAATCGTGAAAAATTGATGAATTTTTATAATTCGATGAATGGGCTGCATATACAAATAAACTTGCAATCACAATAGACACTCTATAAAATATAGAAAAAGGAAGGTGATCAAATGAATGTAATGCCGATAGAAGATATGAGCAAGACCTATTTAGAACATTCGATGGTTATTCATAACTTTGTTATCAAAGTTGGAAATCAAATAAAAGATCGTCTTTGTCGTGTATTCGGGCATAGCGTTCAATATCAGTGGCGTGAAAATGATGATAAGGTAGTTATTCCAGATGTATCAATTATTTGTAATATGAGAGACAGAAAGAATGTTTCTTTTACTGGCATACCACGTTTTGTAATGGAAGTATTGTCAGATGCAACCGAAAACTATGACCGAAACGAGAAAATGGATATATATAGAAAAGTCGGTGTTTCTGAATATTGGATTGTGGACTGGAGAAAGAAACAAGTTGAAATCTATATGTTTGATTGGAAAGATGATAATACAAGTTATTCATATCTTTACAAAACAGTTACGATAGAGAATAAGGACAATTTACAAATTGTGATGTTTCCTAATTTGCATATATCGTTTGATGAACTATTTGATCTTGAATAGGGTTAATTTATAATTTTCCCCTATATCATAAAAGGGTGCCAAACCGATAGACTTTGCACCCTTTTTATTTGCTACTATTTAATTCTACTCTTTGATCTTGTCTAGTTCCGTAAGATTAACACCCGCCGTTGTTAATATCACTTTTAATTCAATGTAGCGTTTATGCATTAATTCATATGTTTCAAGATCGTTATTCTTTTTTGCTGATAACATCCAGTCTTGTAGCCTTGAAAAATCAACTACAGAATCTCTAATAATATCCGACATACTAGGCATATATATTCACCTCCCAATTATGAAACACATCATTATATCATCTTTAGTATAGCATAACCGGACAGCAAAGTCTATCAATTTTCTAACACTTCACTATTCTTCAGACGGCATACCTAAAGAATCAAACTTGTTATTGTATACCTTTCACTGGTATTCTAATTCTGGGTAATTACTTGTATCAGCTTTTTTGATACGTTGTAAACTTACATAATAATTAATTATGACTTGCTGTACCATCTTTTCACCGCCTTTTAATTGCCTATTTGGGACAATAAAAAACACCGCAATACCATTTACTTTGTATTTGCAGCGTTTTATCGGGTTGGGCTGTTTTAAACAGTCAACAGCTCGTAGGGGAATCGAACCCCTGTTTTCGCCGTGAGAGGGCGACGTCTTAACCGCTTGACCAACGAGCCATA
>ERZ808040.2077-NODE-2077-length-12005-cov-6.682176_pt1 | contig 12005 bp, 17 predicted proteins | sample MGYA00380191_ERZ808040 | MGnify/ENA primary metagenome ERZ808040 (study PRJEB31490, sample SAMN06133395) | mouse gut metagenome | isolation source: J6 | host: mice | place: China: Chengdu | collected 2015-05 ... | reverse complement strand
TCATCGACCGCCAGCTGGAGCGGGCCGCCATCACCACCATCTCCGGCTACGCCAAAATCTTTGAGGACGCCAGCCGGGTGCTCTCCGTCTGATGAGCGGGGGCAGGCGGAAAAAATCGGAGCGGGCGGCCGCCGCCGCCCAGCTCCGGGATGAGGGGCGGCACCCCTTCCTCCAGCTGGATGGATATGTGCCCCTCCACAGCGGGGAGATCACCCTCTACCGGGCCGTCCGGGAGGCCGTCCCCGTGGTGGACGCCGCCATCTGCAAGCTGGTGCGGCTGTGCGGCGGGCTGAGGGTGGCCTGCCGGGACCGGGACGCCCAGGAGGAGCTGGACCGCTTCCTGCGCGCTGTCCCCGTGGGCCGGGGGCAGCGGGGCATCCAGGCCTTCCTGGACCAGTACCTGGACTCCATGCTGGTGTGCGGCCGGGCGGTGGGCGAGATCGTCCCCAGCCGGGACGGCCGGGACATCGCCGCCCTGCTGTGCGCCGACGTGAGCCGGGTGGAGATCAAAGAGGGGGCCAGCCCCCTGGACTTCACCCTGTGCGCCCGGGACGGCGGCGGCGCGGTGCGGGAGCTGCCCCGGCAGGAGCTGCTGCTGTTCACCCCCTTCCAGCCGGAGACCTGCGCCCCCTACGGGGTGTCCATGCTGCGGTCTATGCCCTTCCTGGCGGATATTTTCGTGAAAATCTTCCAGGCCGTGGGCAAAAACTGGGAGCGGATGGGCAATGTGCGCTTCGCCGTGGTGTGCCGGGACGGAGACGGCGGCGACCCCCGGGAGCGGTGCGCCCAGGTGGCCCGGGAGTGGTCCGCCGCCATGCAGGCGGGACGGGACGGGGCCGTCCGGGATTTCGTGGCCGCCGGAGACGTGGAGATCCGCGCCATCGGCGCGGACAACCAAATTTTGGACAGCGAGGTGCCCGTCCGGCAGATTCTGGAGCAGCTGGTGGCCAAAACCGGCATCCCGCCCTTCCTGCTGGGGCTCAGCTGGTCGTCCACCGAGCGGATGAGCAGCCAGCAGGCCGACATCATGACCAGCGAAATCACCGCCATCCGGCGAAGCCTGGAGCCGGTGGTGGAGCGGGTGTGTGAGCTGTGGCTCCGGCTGAAGGGCTTCGACAGCCGGATGGCCGTGGACTGGCAGGACGTGAACCTCCAGGACGAGGAGTCGGAGGCCAGAGCGGCGCTGTACCGGGCCCAGGCCAGGGCCATGGAGGAGGAGAATGAACATGGAGATCAATAAGGACGCGGCCGTCAAGGGCATCGGGACCCCCGATGGGGAGGAGCTGGCCCTCATCAACGCCCTGGCCCGCCGGGAGCTGGGGGCGGACGAGGTGTACACCTTCGCCCTGCGCCTGTGCGACAACGACATCGACCGGGACTTCGAGCGGTTCGACGACGCCACGCTGGACCAGCTGGCCCCCCTGTTCGTGGGGGTGTCCGGCGTGTTCGACCACCAGTGGTCCGCCAAGGGGCAGACCGCCCGCATTTACCGCACCCAGGTGGTGGGCGGGGACGGAACCCTCACCCGGGACGGGCGGCCCTGCCGCTGGCTGAAGGGCTGGGCCTACCTGATGCGCACCCCCGAAAACACCGCCCTCATCGCCGAGATCGACGGCGGCATCAAGCGGGAGGTCAGCGTGGGCTGCGCCGTGGACCAGGTGCTGTGCTCCGTCTGCGGCCAGGAGCTAGGCTCCTGCCCCCACGAGAAGGGGGAGGAGTACGATGGCCAGCTGTGCTGCGGCGTGCTCACCGGGGCCTCCGACGTGTACGAGTGGTCCTTTGTGGCGGTGCCCGCCCAGCGCAGGTCCGGCGTGGTCAAAAGCGCGGGGAGGCGGCTGGAGGACGAGGCCCGGCTGGGCCGGAAGTACCTCAAAAGCCTGCGGCGGGAGCTGGTGCGGCTGGCCGGCATCGCCGAGCGGTCCGCGGACCACGCCCTGCTGGAGCGGGCGGCGGCCAAGCTGGACGAGGAGGAGCTGCTGGGCTTCCTCAAGCTGTACCGGGAAAAGACGGACCGCCTGCTGGCCCCCGGCGTTCAGCTGAGCTACGCCCAGGACGAGGGCCCCCGGGAGAGCGCCGACGGGGCCTTTCTCATCTAGGAGGGCGGATATGACGGAACAGGTGATGGAGCTGGTCCAGGCCCTGGGCGGCGCGGGACAGGACGAGGCCCTGCTGGAGACGGTGTGCGCCGCCGCCTGCCGGACGCTGGACCAAAAGCTGAAGGACGGCCTGACCCCGGAGGACTGCCAGGGGGCCTACCCCCTGGCGGCGGCGTGGCTGGCCATGGACTGGCTGCGGAGCGGCCGGGGCCTGGAGGGCGTCACCGCCCTGTCGGCGGGGGATATCTCCGTGCGGCGGGAGCCGGGAAGCGGGGACGGTGCGGAAAAACTGTCCCGCCGGGCCATGGAGCTGATGGGACCCTATCTGCGGGATGAGGCGTTTGTGTTTCGGGGGGTGAGCGGTTGATCGAGGCGTTTGAGTGGGTCATCAGGACCTATGGGCAGGAGATGGTGTGCCGGAACGAGGACGGCGCCGAGGTGGGCCGGGGCATGGCCATCGTCCAGCCCATGACCAGGGCGGACTGGCAGTACACCGCCGGGGCGCTGGGCAGCTTCTCCCAGGACCGGTTCCTGGGGCTGGCTGAGCCCGGCCTGCCCCTGGACAAGACCGGGCCCGGCGGCTGGCTGGAATGGGGCGGCGCCCGGTATGAGGTCATGACCGTGCGGCCCATCTGGGTGGGGGGACAGGTCACCCACCTGTGGCTCGCCCTGCGGCCCTGCCCGGAGAACGCGCCGTGAGCGGGGCGTTCGGCGCCCTGCGGGAGCGGGTGGCGGAGCAGCTGCGCCAAAACGGACTCAACGCCCTGGCCGCCATGGACTGCGCTCCGGCCTCCCGATGGCGGGAGGCCGCGGCGGCGGTGGCCCTCAGCGGCGTGGCGTGCGCCCCGGGCGGGTTCAGGGACTACCTGGGCGTCCGGAGCGACCCGGCGACCGGGCGGGAACAGGAGCTCTACGGCCGGCAGGCGGAGATCACTCTGACCCTGGACATCTTCGCCCCCCGGGACGGGGGCGGGGACGCCTGCCAGCGGGCGGCGGAGATTGCCGTGGAGTCCCTGCTGTGCCAGGGGGCGGCGGGGCTGACCGCCCTGGAGGTGCGGACGGGCCGGGTGGAATTCCTGGAAAAAGAGGGGCTGTACCGGCAGTCGGTCAGCTGCCGGTGCGGCGCGTGGCTCATCTCCCGGACGGGAGAGGAGGCCGGGACCTTTGTGGACTTTGAAGTGAAGGGGAAGATAACATGAGCGCGGTGACCAGACATGAGAGACCGGGGGTGTATTCCTCCTATGAGGCGTCCAGCCTCACCGCAGCCGCCGCAGGCGGCGGCTGCGTGGCGGTAATCGCCGCCATGGACGGCGCGGACGGCAAAAAAAGCTATCAGTGGACCAGCTACAGCCGGGCGGCGGCGGACGTGGGCGACTGCCTGCTCAGCCGGATGGCCCAGCTGGCCATCCGCAACGGCGCCGGGGTGGTGTACGGCGTGCCCGCCGACCAGAGCTATACGTCGGCCCTCGCCACCGCCGCCGCCATTGAGAACGTCGACGTGGTGGTGTGCGGCAGCACGAATTTGACGGTGCAGCAGGCCCTGAAAACCATGGTGACCGAGTGCTCCGCCGCCCGGCGGGAGCGCATCGCCGTGGTGGGCGGAGCAAAAGAGGAGACGGTGGAGCAGCTGATCCAGCGGGCCGGACAGCTCAACTGCGAGCGGATGGTGCTCACCGCCCCCGGCGCCGGGGACGGCTCCGGCGGGGCCCTGTGCGCCGCCGCCGTGGCCGGGGCCATCGCCGGAGGGACCGACCCCGCCCTCCCCCTGGGGGGCGCCCAGCTCTATGGGCTGGGAGAGCTGGAGAGCCATTACAGCGACGGCGACATCGACCTGCTGGTCCAGGGCGGCGTGACCCCCCTGGAGACGCTGGCGGGGTCGTGCTACGTGGTGCGGGGCGTCACCACCCGCACCAAGACCGGCGGCGCGGTGGACGCCACCTGGCGGGAGCTCACCACCATCCTGGTGGTGGACGAGGTGATCCCCGGCATCCGCAACGCCCTGCGGGCCAAGTTCAGCCGGGCCAAAAATACCGCCCAGAGCCGGGGGGCCATCCGCTCCCTGACGGTGATGGAGCTGGAAAAACGGGTCAGCCGGGAGATCATCGACAGCTATGAGGACGTCACCGTGTCCGCCCTGGAGGGCGACCCCACCGTGTGCCTGGTGGAGTTCGCCTTCACCGTAGCCCACGGGCTCAACCAGGTGTGGCTGTCCGCCCATATTACAGTATAGCGTGGAGCAGGCGGCTGCGAGGGAGCTTGGAGCGAAGCGAGGCCGAGCGCAGGGACGCACAGCGGCCCGGAGACCAGGCCGAGTCGGAGCGAAAGCGACCGAGCGCCCAGCCGCCTGTGAGCGTGAATGGGATAGCGTTCGAGCCGTCGCGAGCAGCGCGGATGGGCCAAATCAAAAAATGGGGCCCCCGCGAAAGCGCTTTTCAGCTTTCGCGGGGAGAGGAAGGACAGCGAAATGAGCGATTTTTCGCCGCAGGCGGAAATGAGCGATATGCAGCTTGTCCTGACGAAGCAGGCGAGACGTGAATACAGGATACAAGGAGGAACTACAATGAGCGCAAATTTTAGCGCCGGGCTCAGCGCCGCGGGCTTCCCCACCAGCTCCGACATCTGGCTGGAGCTGGACGGCCAGAAGGTGGCCGTGGTGCAGAGCTACCACTGCAGGACGGCCCGGAGCTCCTATTCCGTGGAGGCCTTCGGCGAGGAGGAGCCGGTGGCCACCGTCCAGGGGCCCCAGAGCTACGTCATCCAGCTCACAAGGCTGTACGCCACCGATCAGGCCATCGCCGACGGGCTGGATTTCTACAGCATGAAAAACTTCTCCCTGGTCATCTGCAAGCCGGACCGGAAGGTGATCTATTCCGACTGCCAGTGGAGCGACATCGAGGAGGACGCCCAGCTGGGCAAAATGGTGTTGGAAAAGCTCACCCTGGTGGCCGGACGCCGGATGGAGACAGCGGCCTGATGGGGGATACCGGGTTTTGGACCGGCCCCCGCCGGATCAAGGTGAACGAGGGGGCGCTGCGGCTGCTGTCCGCGCGGGAGGTGCTGGAGGCCCGCCGGGAGGGGGACGCCCTGGCCCGGGACGGCCGGGAGCGGGCCCTGTGCCGCAACGCCTGCCTCATCGCCCGGGCGCTGGAACGGCATGGAAAACCCGTTTTTGACGGCGGGGAGGCCGTCCTGGACGCCTTGAGAGTGGAGGATATCGCCCGGCTGGCCGGCGCCTGGGCGGCGTTTAACCGGGACTGCAACCCCTCCCCCTTGGACGGGGAAGAGGAGACCGCCCGGCGAAAAAAAGCCTGGAGCACGCGCATTATGAGCGCCTTCAGTGGCGTGTGCTCCGCCTGTTTGGCGCTCTGCCCACCGAGGAGCGGGCAAAAAACATGACCGACCGGGATTACCTGTGGTGCGCCCTCAACCTGGCGCTGGACCAGGAGGAGGAGCTGGCCCGGCTGTGCCCCGACTGCCGCCGGAGGGCGGAGGCGGAGCCCTGCCCCGTGTGCGGCGCACCCCGGGAGAGCTGGTCCGTCAACGCCGGGTTCGACTGGGCCCGGTATCAGGAGCTGAAGGGGGGCGGCGGCGGTGGTTGACCGGCTGGAGGAGCTGCTGGCCCTGCTGGAGGACGAGGACGAGGAGGAGCGGGAGAACGGGCTGGAAATCCGGTGGGCCAAGGGCGCCGCACGGCCTGCCCCGGAGGAGGAGCCGGGACCGGAACCGGAGGAGCCGGAGGCCCCAAGGGGCCGGAGCGCCCTGGACCTGCGGCCGGCCGGAGCGGCGCGGGGGATTGACTCCGCCGCACAGGCCGCGGCCGCGGAGCGGCGGACGTTGGCGGAGGCGCTGAACCGGGCCGCCGCGGCCCCTCCCCCGGCGGCGGAGGCCGCCGGGGGGCGGAAGGCGGCGGACGGGGCCGGGGACAGCCTGGAGGCCGTCCGCCGGGAGGCCGGGAGCGGGCTGGAGGAGCTGTACCGCCGGACCGCCCTGGCCGTCAGCCCGGCGGCCCCCGCCCTGCCGGTGGAACAGGCTGGACGGGTCCACCCGTCGGAGGAGCCGGGACGGGCCGCCGCCCTGGCCGTGGACGAGCTGGACCGGGCCGTGCGGCGGGACAGCAGAAGATACGACGGCGGCATGTGTATTTATTGAGAGGGGGAGGCCGAGATATGATCCTCGCGCCGATGCGGTTCAAGGGCTTTGTGTGGCCCCACAATCCCAGGGTGTATTCCATCGCCTACGACCGGAAGGTGGCGGTGCAGAAGATCCCCTTCGGGCGGTATCACCTCCAGAGCCTGGGGCAGACCCGGCGGGTGCTCCGGGGAGAGGGTGAGTTCGTGGGGGAACACGCCTACGACACCTTCAAGGAGCTGGCAACCGTGTTCTATGAGGAGACGCCCGGCGTGCTGGTCCACCCGGTGTGGATGACCACCACGGCCTGGTTCACGTCGCTGGAATTGCGGCAGGAGCCCCGCCGGGACTACGTGGCCTACTCCTTTGAGTTCTGGGAGGTGGTGGACGGCGCGGGCGGCACCAGGCTGTCCGCCCGGCCCACAGGCCCGGAGGGCGGAGGCGTCCGGGAAAATGGGGAGGAGGCCCTGTGGCACACCGTGGCCCGGGGAGACACCCTGTGGGAGCTGGCCCGGCGGTACGGCGTGGAGCTGAGCCGGATCGTGGAGCTCAACCCGTCCATCCGCAACCCCAACCTGATCTATGCGGGACAGAGGGTGAGAATCAAATGATGAAATGCTGGGTGAGGCTGGGCGGAGGCGGGGTGCTGGCTCTGCCCACCGCCGTCAGCTGGCGGTTCTGCTACGGCACCGGAACCCCCTGCGACAGCTTTTTCCTGCGGTGCCTGTGGGAGCGGGGACAGGAAACGCTGCTGTCCGCCGCCTGCCGCTTTTTCGCCGAGTGGGAGGGGGAGCGGGTGTTCACCGGCGTGGTGGACGAGTACGCCGTGCGGTGCGGAAAGGACGGGCTGTACCTGGAGCTGGCCGGACGGGGCATGGCCGCCCTGCTGCTGGACAACGAGGCCATGCCCGCCGAGTACCAGCGGGCCACCCGGGCGGACATCCTCGCCAACCATGTGGCCCCCTACGGCGTGGAGGCGGAGGGCGGCGCGGGCCTGCCCGCCGTGGACGGCTTCACCGTGTCCAGCGGGGAGAGCGAGTGGAGCGTGGTGCAGCGGTACGCCTGCTATTACGGCGGCGTGGTCCCCCGGTTCGACCGGGAGGGGCGGCTGGTGCTGGACCCCCACCGGGATGGAGAGATCCTCCGGATCCGGGAGGGGGACCCGGTGACCGGCTGGGAGTACCGGGAGGAGCGCCACGGGGTGCTCAGCCGGGTGGCCGTGCGGCGCCGGACCTCCCTGGGGACCCAGTGGGTGTCCGACCCGGATTTCCTGGCCCAGGGCGGCTGCGCCCGGCGGGTGATCACCGTGCCCAACACCACCGGCACCGCCGCCATGCGGTACACCGCTTCCTATCAGCTGAAGGCGGCCCGGTCCGGCCGGGTGCGGATGCGCGTCACCATCGCCGGGGCGTTTCTGGCCTGGCCGGGTCAGCTGGTGTCGGTGGAGCTGAGGGACTGCGGGGCAAACGGGCGGTACCGGACGGCCCAGACCGAGGTGTCCTGCGGCGGCGAGGGGCTGACCACCACCCTGGTGCTGGGAGAGACGGATACGTTTATTTAGGAGAAGCGCGGAGCCGTCGCGAACAGGCGAAGCGTGACAACAGGGAGGACAACATTATGTGGCTGAGCGGACAGCAGAAGCAGCCCGCCGACCCGGGAGAGGGCCAGACCGGCATCGTCACCATGAGCGGCGGAGAGCTGGCGGTGATGCTGGACTGCGAACGCCGGGGCCTCCAGCTGTACGGCCCGGCGGGCTACCGCTGGACCCCCAGGGTGGGCCAGCGGGTGCTGGTCATCCAGGGCAAGGGGGAGGTCCCCTGCGTGGTCGGCATGCGGCAGGACGGCACGGTGCCCGAGAAAGTGGACATCAGGGCCGGACAGCTGACCGCCGGAGGCGCGGCGGTGCTCATCAGCGGCGGGTCGGGCGTGACCCTTTCGGGGCCGAGGATCGACCTGAACGGCGAGGTGTATGTCAACGGTGAGCGGCTGGAGGATCTGATTTACAGAATCGTCATTGCCATTCTGTCGGGAATGGGCTAGACGGACGGAAGGGGACGGATGAGATGAGCCTTCTGCTGAAGGACAGGGATTACGTGGCCGACGGAAACGGCGGCGTGGTGGTGGCGCGGGACGGGGAGGCGCTGGTGAATGAGGCGCTGTTCCGTCTCACCGCCCGGCGGGGGAGCTTTCCCTTCCTGCCGGAGCTGGGCAGCAGAATGTACCAGCTCCGGCGGGAAAAGCCCTCGGCCTGGGGGGCCCTGGCCCGCCAGTTCGCCGTGGAGGCGCTGGCCGGACTGGACGGCGTGACGGTGGCCGGAGCCGAGGCGCGGCAGGAGCGGGATGTGCTGACGGTGACGGCGGAGCTGCTCTGGCAGGGGACGCCGCTGTCTGTGACGGCGCGGTTGGAGGGATGAGAGTTTGATGACATTGGAGGAGATCTATCAGGGGCTGGCCTCGGAATTCCAGAGCCAGACCGGCCAGACCGCCGGGGGGAGCAGCGAGCTGGCCGTGCGGTTCTACGCCGTGGCGGCCCAGCTGTACAGCCTGTACGTCCAGGCGGAGTGGACCCGGCGGCAGTGCTTTCCCCAGACCGCCCAGGGGGAGGACCTGGACAGGCACGCCGCCCTGCGGGGCGTGTCCCGGCGGAAGGCCGCCCCCGCCGTGGGAACGGTGCGGTTTTACGTGGACGAGGCCCGGGAGGTGGCCACCGAGGTGCCTGAGGGTACGGTGTGCATGACGGCGGGCGGCGTGCGGTTCCTCACCGACGGGGCCGGCGTGGTGCCCGCGGGCCAGCTGTACTGTGAGCTGCCCGTGACGGCGGCGGAGGCCGGGACGGCGGGCAATGTGGGCCAGAACACCATTGTGTATATGGCGCTGCCCCCCACCGGCATTGTGGCCTGTGCCAATCCCGAGCCGCTGTCCAACGGCCAGGACCAGGAGGCGGACGAGCCCCTGCGGGCGCGGGTGCTGGCCACCTTCCAGCGGCTGGCCAACGGCGCCAACAGCGCCTTCTACCGGCAGGCGGCCATGTCCTTCAACGGGGTGGCGGCGGTGACGGTGCTGCCCCGGAACCGGGGGGTGGGCACGGTGGACATTGTGCCCGCCGCCCCCGGCGGAATGCCCGGCCAGGATCTGGTGAGCGCCCTTCAAAACCATTTCGACGGGGTGCGGGAGATCGCGTGCGACGTGAAGGTGACGGCGCCCACGGCGGAGACGGTCAACGTGTCCGTCAAGCTGTGGGCGGAGGCGGGCCGGGAGTTCACAGGAGTGGCCGCGGCGGTGCGGGAGCGGCTGGAGAGCTGGTTCAACGGCGAACGGCTGGGACAGCCCCTGCCCCGGGCCCAGCTGGTGTCGCTGATCTATTCCGTGGACGGGGTGGCCAACTGCGTGCTGGTGCAGCCGGCGGCGGACCTGCCGCTGGACAGCGTGACGCTGCCCGTGCTGGGAACGCTGAGCATTGAAAACGGCGCGGCCGCCCAGCAGGAGGCGGCGGGCTCCGGCGGAGCGGGAAGCGGCGGTGAGAACGCGTGACGCTGAAGTATGAGGACTGCCTGACGGCGCTGCTCCAGCCCCTGGGGGTCTATGACCTGCGGCCCGGCACCATCAACCGGGGCGAGCTGGCCGCCTACGGCAAAAAGCTGGACGGGACGGCGGCAGAGCTGGACCACACGGCCAGGGAGATGAACCTGGCCACCGCGGAGGATTTCGGGCTGGAGCGGGTGGAGGCGCTGCTGCCGTACCGCCCGGTGTGCGAGACGGTGAAGCAGCGGCGGGAGGCCCTGGCCGCGCTGCTGCGCATCAACGGCGACAGCTTTACCACCGCCGCCATCAATGACACCCTGCGGGGGTGCGGCCTCAACGCCCGGGCGGAGGAGGCGGACAGGCCGGGATATGTGAAGGTGTACTTCCCCGACGTGGCGGGCATACCCGAGGGCTTTGACCGGCTGCGGCTCATCATTGAGGACATCCTGCCCAGCCATGTGGACATCACCTATGTGTTCTGGTACAACACCTGGGGCATGGTGGCCCAGCGCCACCCCACCTGGGGGGACGCCGCCGCCGCGGGGCTGAGCTGGTACGGCGTGGCCACCGAAAACGACGGCTTCGGAGACGAGAGCTGAGGCCGTGGCCGGCCCCGCAGCCCCGCGGGACCGGCCAAAATTTTTTTGGAAATTTCACAAAAAGGTGTTGACAAACCCCGGCTTATATAGTACAATACAGACAGAAAGGAAAAGGTGAGTCCGATGTACTAAGAAAGAACGCACCAACCACTTTCTGCGATTGGGAAACGCAAAGTGAAACGAAGCCTCGGCTCGTTCCAAACACGCTTATGAAAGCGACGGAAGCCAGATTCAGTCTGAAGCCTACCATTGTTTGAGGAAACAGAGAGACAAACGTTTCAGGCGAACCCCCAACGCAAACCCATCCGAGGAAGAATCGGAAGAAAGCGAAGGTAACAGCCCTTGGACAATCAAACCCAGAAGTGAGCCCCCAGCCGCGAGAATAGGACGGCTGGGGGCTTGGTGTCGTCGGGGCAAGCTCCACATCACTCGCTTCCGCCGTTGGCGAAAGCTCGTTCGTTCCGCTGCCCCTCCTCTCCCCACATCGTCGGCACAAACTGCGCGCACTTGTTTCCGCCGCTGGCGAAAACTCGTTTGCTCCGTTGTGCCTCCTCTCCCATGAAGCCAGAGGGCGGCTTCATGGGAACTCGGGCGGCGGCTTTGCGGGGGCCCCGGTTTGCGCGGCGCGTATAGAAGCGCGACGATAGGTGCGCAGGGGAGCTTGGACCGCAGCGAGGACAAAAGCCCAGCCGCCGCCCGGCGGAGGCGGATTTTGTTCGAGGCGGAGGGAAAGCGACCCGGCCGCGCACCCAATCGGAGCGTGACAACGTCGGGGCAAGCTCCGCATCACTCGCTTCCGCCGTTGGCGAAAGTTCATTTGCTTTGTCTCGGCTTTCCGGGAGACAGCGGGCATTCCGACGAAAAAGCGGGGCGTTCCTTATGAAAAATTAAGGAGTACATCGGGGAAAAAGACTTGCAAAATCAGAGATTGTCTAGTATGATTGACGTTAGTATGGTGGTATACCCATAATGGGTATTTTAGATATGACTACGCGGGGCGCGTTTGGGGCAGACTTGCCAGCAGACGGAGTCTCCACGGGATCAATACAGGAGTGAATGCTATGTTTGCAAGAGATATCGGCATTGATTTGGGCACCGCCAGCGTGCTGGTCTATATCAAGGACAAGGGAATCGTCCTGCGGGAGCCCTCCGTGGTGGCGCTGGACAAAAATACCGGCAAGCTGCTGAAGGTGGGCACCGAGGCCCAGCAGATGCTGGGCAAAACCCCCGGCAACATCGTGGCCATCCGCCCCCTCCGGGACGGCGTCATCTCCGACTACGACATGACCGAGCGGATGCTCCGGGAGTTCATCCGCAAGGTGGCCCCCGTCCACCTGTTCAAGCCCAGAGTGGTGATCTGCGTGCCCTCCGGCATCACCGAGGTGGAGGAGCGCGCCGTCATCGACGCGGGCATCCAGGCGGGTGCCCGGCGGGTGTACCTCATCGAGGAGCCCCTGGCAGCCGCCATCGGCGCCGGGGTGGACATCACCCAGCCCGACGGCCACATGGTGGTGGACATCGGCGGCGGCACCGCCGACATTGCCGTCATCTCCCTGTCCGGCATCGTGGAGTCCGCCTCCATCAAGGTGGCGGGCGACGCCTTCAGCGAGGCGGTGGTGAAGTACATCCGCAAGCGGCACAACGTGCTCATCGGCGACCG
>ERZ808040.2076-NODE-2076-length-12008-cov-3.176850_pt1 | contig 12008 bp, 3 predicted proteins | sample MGYA00380191_ERZ808040 | MGnify/ENA primary metagenome ERZ808040 (study PRJEB31490, sample SAMN06133395) | mouse gut metagenome | isolation source: J6 | host: mice | place: China: Chengdu | collected 2015-05 ... | reverse complement strand
GGGTTACCCATGTGAGAGTAAGTCATCGCCAGCTCATTATTCGAAACACCCCCTGCTTATGCAGGGGGTGTTTTTTTATGTGCGAGATTTATAGTAAAATTAAATATAGTAAAAATAATATTCTGAATTTACTCAAGGTTATTTGCTGTTTTTAAATCAGCCTGATTATGTTTTAATCATTAAAATTTAAAGCCTAGGAATCTGCGTGTTTGAGGTATTTACACAGCTCTGTGGTGGAATCGGTTTATTTTTGCTTGGTATGACTTTAATGACCGAGAGCCTTAAAGATATTGCAGGTGAAACATTAAGACAATGGTTAGGTCGGTTTACTGGTTCTCCTTTTAAAGCAATGACTTCAGGTATTGCCTTGACCTTGATTGTGCAATCCTCCACAGCCACGACTCTAGCAACCATTGGCTTTGTCAGTGCAGGCGTACTCTCTTTTTCGCAAGCCATTGGTGTAATTATTGGCGCCAATATCGGTACAACCAGTACTGGCTGGATTGTGGCTTTTTTAGGTTTAAAGTTTTCTATTGGACAAGTGGCTTTGCCTCTCATTGCCATAGGTGCTTTACTTAAAATATTAGCACATGGACGTACAGCGCTTACCGGCTTGGCGCTTGCGGGATTCGGCCTGATTTTCTTTGGAATTGATTTGCTTCAAGTAGCAATGTCAGGTGTCGCAGAACATCTCGATCTTTCAATTTTCTCGACCGAAAGTTTTGCTGCAAAGCTGTTATTGGTACTTTTCGGTTTGGTCATGACTGTGATTTTGCAGTCCTCTAGTGCCGCCATTACAGCGACACTTGCTGCATTAGCAAGTCAGGCGATTCAGCTCGATCAAGCGCTTGTGCTCGTCATTGGCCAGAATATTGGAACCGTTGCAACTGCAGTACTGGCAGCCATCGGTGCAAATGCGAATGCAAAACGAACTGCTGCTGTGCATGTCTGTTTTAATGTCGTGAGTGCAATTTTTGCATTTTGTATTTTGGTTCCCTTGTTTTTATGGCTGTATCAACCACAGTATTTTTTATCTGGTTGGGATCATGTGGTCATTGTGGCAGCTTTTCATACAGCCTTCAGTGTATTTGGTGCCTTATTTTTTATGCCATTGATTCGCCCCTTTGAACAGCTGTTGGTGAAATATATTCCGGCACATGAAGATTCATTATTACAGGCCTTAGATGGAGCCAGTTTGGCAGTGCCTGCGGTCGCAATTAATACGGCAGAACAAGTGATCTTTAAAACCATATTGACCCAATATTCCTGGATTCTAAAAGCCATCAAGTCAGCAGAATTGGTTTCGGCCAATGAATTAAAACAGCAAGACGAATTAATTTACAAATTACAGGATTATTTAGAAAAAATTGTTGTGCCTGAAAATAGCACTGATCAAAGTCGGCTGTTTAGCTTATTAAGGATGATGGTTTATCTGAAAGTGTTGCGTAGTGATTTGGAAAATCTAAAGCATGTTGTGAGTATTCGTACCCAACCCGCGATTCATCAACTTGCCTTGGATTTTATCCAGATTCTGGAAAATGCTGGAAATAGCATGCTAGATACTCGCTCATCTGAAGATTTGAGCCAACTGTATATTGAAATGGGACATCTAAAACAGTGGAGTAAACAGCATCGTAGCGAATTACGTGAAAAAACTAATATTTATGCCTCAACGTATCAGCTGAATGCAGCCAAAACTTTTGAGTTATTGGCTGCTCAGCGTTGGTTAGATCGCTTAGTTGCGCACAGTTACCGTTTGATTAATGTACTCAATGAGCGTCAGCAAACACTTACAATGCATCAAATTGACGACGAGCATGTTTAAGAGCAGATCTGAGACCTTCTTCCAGTGTTGGGTGATAAAAAGGTTTTGCCAGGATTTGATGAATATCCTGATCTGCATCAATGGTCCAGGCCAGAAGATGGCCAAGATGTTCAGCTTGTGAACAGAAGAGTTCTGCGCCTAATAATTTGCCTGATTTTTTATCAATATAAACTTCAATACCACCTTTATTTTCAGCAAGAACCAGTGCACGTCCTTGATTTTCATAGGAGGCAAATCCTCGAATAAACTCAATATTTTGCTTTTCTAACTGTTTAAAACTTTGCCCGATAATCGCCATTTCCGGGTGAGAGAATACGATTGCCAGTGGGGTGAGTGCGGGAATCGGTTTAATTTCGGGATAATTTAAACAGTTATGAACCACTTCTTTACCAGCATGAGCAGCTTCGTGCTGAATGGGGGCATCAGGTGCGGCATCACCCACTATAAATATCGGCATATCTGCGAGTTGTTTGGTTTTTTTATTGATAGGCAATTTTTTGATATCAGCAAAATTAGGATCTAACTGATTTAAACCCAATCGATCCAGATTAGTCTGACGGCCTGTAGCACCCAAAATATATTCAACTTGAATAGTTTGAGCTTGATCATTTTCAGTAAAATTAATCTGGATATGACCAGCTTGTTTTTTAACTTGATCTGGCAAGATTTTGAACTTGATATTGAGTTCTTTACTCAATTGCTCCTGTGCCAGCTTTTGTAAAGCAGGGCTGGTTAAGGCACCTACTTTTTGGCTACGAGCGAACAGGGTAGTGTCTACGCCCAGTCGTTGCATGGCTTGTGCCAGTTCAATGGCAATCACACCGCTTCCGATCACTGCTAAAGACTTGGGTAATTGAGAAAGTTCAAATATCTCATCAGAAGTTAGATATTTATCTCCTAATTCTTCTTTGAATGTTTTATCGATATTAGGTCGTGAACCAACCGCAATAATGAAGCTTTTAGCCTGATAAGCTTGTCCATTGACTTCAACTGTATGGGCATCAATAAACGTTGCATGACCAGAAATTTTATGTGAAGCCTCCCATCGATCAACGCCTTTTAGGGTTGCGCGAATGAAACGTTCTCTTAAGCTATGTAGACGTTGCATCACACCTGAAGTATCTACTACAGCATCATGTTGTAAAGCGAGGTCTTTCGCGGATTGAATGTCATGCATGCGATTTGCAGATGAAATCAGAAGTTTGCTTGGCATACAGCCGACACGTGCACAGGTTGTATCCCATGGGCCGTCATTAATAATTAAAATATTTTGGGTGTATTTGATGGCTTCGTTATAAGCACTGATCCCTGCAGTGCCTGCGCCAATAATGATGAGGTCGTACATAGAATGATTACCAATTCTCAAAAGTAGTTATTTATCTTTAAGATTTACAATGTTTATGATGTAATTTATGTAACTAGATTGCTTATTTTTGCTAATTTAAGTAAATTTTGTATAAAAGCCAAAAGCTATTTTTTATGGCTGCTTAACTATTATATTTAGTGGGAAAAATTATGAGTTTGTTTATAAATTTAAAAAAATTAGGGGTAAACACAACAGTTTTAGCGACCTCAATTTCTTTAGTTGCTTGCGGAGGGGGCGGTAGTGACGGGTATTATGATAAAGGGAATAATAGTCAACCAGGAACAGGTGGATCTAGTGGTGAAGGAAATGAGTCTACAGATAATAGCGCTCAAATTCCTGAAAGCTTAAATATTGCCTTACAAGATCAAAATGGTCAAAGTGCGATCCAAATTGTTGATAACTCTGTTATTCAAATTGCAGTTCAAGTATTAAATGCAGACAAAGGGGGGGTTTCTGGGAAGAATGTACGTTTATCGATTGAGGATAAAGAAAATATTGGAGTGACAAGCACAAATTCATTAGTGTCCACTGCTGATAATGGTTTTGCTATTTTTGAACTTAAAATTCCAACGATGAATATTGAGTCAGGTAAAGTACAGTTAACAGCGGTTGTTGACGGTACTCAGGTGAAACAGGTTTATACGCTTAATATTAAAAAATCAAGTGTTATTGTCAGTGATTATAATTTAGAAGTACCACAAGGCCTAACTTTAGATTTACCTAGAGGTTCTGCTGAATTTTCTGTACAAGTCACAGATAAAAAAGGTGGGTCAAAAGCAGGTCAAGCAGTAGAACTGGCTTTGCCAGCTGAAATGCAAGGAATGTTTGTAATTGCTAATGGTTCTTCGATTCAAACTGATAATGAAGGAAAAGCCACTTTTAAAATTGTAGCAAATCAAAACTTAACATCTGAACAAATTAAAAAACTGGTAAATAGTTCTAAAACTTTAAATTTTAAACTTATTGATGAATATCGTGCTGAGAGACATGCAGTAACATCTTTGACATTTAAAGATATTTCAACTGTAGTAAATAAGCTTGAAATCATTAAACCCGATCGTGCAATTTCAGCTAAAAATGGTAAAGCTATAATTCGAGTTTATGCTAAAAATACTGATAATAAAGATTTAGCCGGTCAGAACGTTCGTTTAGAAACCAATCAATCAAGTCGCCTCGTCACTCTTGATAAATCAGAGGCTATTACAAATTCTCAAGGATTTGCTGAGTTTATTTTAGAGAGTAATTCAGATACTCCGATTGCACTGTCGCAAGAAGGAATTGAGCTTAAAGCTACTTATATTGATAATTCAAAAGTATTTGCAAATGTCACTGTAGATGTGGTTACTTCTGATGAAAATGCAGCAGATCAAGAGGCGATTCAACGCTTAGAAATTGCATCCTCTTATAAAATCAATGCGATGTCTGATGGCGTCGAAATTAAAGTCAAAGCGATTGCCAATAATGGTAAAGCAGCTGAAAAAGGTAAAATCAAACTTTCTTTAAATAGCGAAGCTGTAGCGAATGCTGTTAAGTTTGAAGGTAGTAGTGATGGTGTTAACTTTGACTTAAATGAAAGTCAAACCGTTGGTAAAGATGGTTATGTAACTTTCAGAATTAAAACACCTGCTTCTCAGACTGCTACAGCTGTTGAAGCTTTGAAGGCTTCAGGTATTACAGCAACATTTACAACAGAGAATAATATTACGAGCAGTATTAAAATTGTAGTTGAAGATGAAGTAGTTGCTACTGAAGCCGTCAAATATCTTTTAATTGATCCAATCAATGAAAACTTCGATCCTACCAAAAATCAAGAAATTACCATTAAAGTAAAAGCGATTGGTGAAAAAGGTGGACCACTTAAAAATGAAAAAGTGGTGATTAAGTCGTTACTTTCAGATGATCAATTAAATAAATTAAGTTTAAGCTTACGTACTGCCGCAGAAGTTTTAACAGACGCAGACGGTTATGCTACCTTTATTTATGACTACAAATATAATAAAACAGCAGAACAACAAGCTTTAGCGAAGCAAGGTATTACATTTACTGCAACAGCTTTATCTAATCAAAAAAATCAAACCATTAAAGTTAACTTTAATACAAAGAGTGTGAGTGACAAAGTTGATCTAGATTACTTTACTTTAGATACAGATGGTGTGGCACAAATTGGTCTTAGCCAAGAAACAGAAATTGTTGTACGTGCTCAAGCTATTGGTATTGATGGTAAAGCATTAGCTAACCAAGAATTGTCAATTGGTATTGATGAAACCGCAATTTCTAATGGCGTGTCATATGCAACAGCAACGAAGCTTGTTTCAAATGCGCAAGGTAATGTTGAATTTAAGCTAAAAGTAGCAGCTCGAAATCTGACAGAGTTAAATACGCTCATTGAAAAGGGGGTGACAGTCGCAGTTATTTCCTATCGTAATGATGGTTCTCGACATGTGATTACACGTAAAGTTGAGCTAGCTGCAAACTCAATTATTGAAACCGGTCCAAGTCAAGTCGATTATCTCATGGTTGATCCAATCTTGACTCGTTTTGACTATACACAAAATCAAGAAATCACGGTTCGTGTAAAAGCGTTGGACGTAAATGGAAGTCCATTAGCGAAAGAAAAAATCCAATTAAAATCTGCTTTAACGAATCAGCAGATGCAGAAGTTAGGCTTAAGTTTTACAACCCAAGCAGAGCAAATCACGGATGCATCTGGTTATGCAACATTTAAACTAAGTTACCAATACAACGCAACGCCTGAACAAGAAGAGCTTGCTAAAAAAGGTCTTACTTTCAATGCTTTATCAAATGGCAAAGTAAGCAATATTCAAATTAACTTTAAGGCACCAAGTGATACGGTTGACTTGAGCTTCTTTACTGTTGATACAGATGGACAAGCGTTAATTTCTACCGCTACAGATACACCGATCAAGATCCGTGTCAAGGCAATGGGTACAGATGGTAAGGTTTTAGCCAACCAACGTATTAGTATTGGTATTGATAATACTGCAGTTTCAAATGGTATAACGTATACAAGCGCTAACAGCCTAGTTACAGATGCATCAGGTAATGCTGAGTTCGTTTTAAGTGCCAAACCAAAGAATAAAGATGAACTAAATGCATTGCTTGCAAGTGGTGTGACAGTTGCGGTTAAAGCAACTGCAAAGGATGGTTCTGAATATACAACCTTAAGAACAATTAAGCTTGTTGAGCAAGAGCAAGCTTCACAAGTCTCTTCACTATTAATTGATCCGTTGCAAGCTGCATATGACTATACGCAAGATCAAACAATTCAAGTGCGAGTCAAGGCGATTGGTCAAGCAGGTCAATCTTTGCGTAATGAAAAAGTCAGCTTAACAACGGTCTTTAGTGCGCAAGAATTAGCGGACTTAAATATAAGTCTAGTCGGGGATGCAACTAAACTGACTGATGATTATGGTTACGCAACATTTACGTTTGACTATAAATATAATGCACAGTCTCCTGCGCAGAAGAAACTTCTGAACGGTTTTGAAGTTACAGCAACTGCAAATGGTAAGAGCAACAATACCATTATTAACTTTAAAGAACCGGTAAATGAACAAGAGATCAAACTTGATTATTTAGTTGTGTCTACAGGTGGTCGTGCAGTTATTTCGACGGATAATCCGATAGAAGTTGTTGTAAATGTTACAGCACTAGCAACCAATGGCACTGCATTAAAGGACCAATCAGTCAAAATTGAACTAGATGAATCAGAGACCAATCGTGGTATTTCATTTAATTCATCGACTGAAGTATTGACCAATGCTCAGGGACAGGCATCTTTTAAAGTCAAAATTGCGCCAGAAAATGCATCGGAATTAGAAGCGTTACTTGCAAGTGGACTCAATGTACGTCTTTCTGCTCAGAGAGCAGATGGATCTGCATATAAAGTTTCAAGAAAAGTTGAACTTTATAAATCAGAAGCAGAAGCACCAAGTGAGGTTGATTATCTCATCATCGATCCAATTAGTGTCTATGATTACAGTAAAAACCATACGATTGCTGTGCGTGTAAAGGCTATGGGTGAAGATGGAAGTGCATTACGTAATGAAAAAATTACCTTGCGTCCTGAAAACATATCAAGTGCAGAATTAGCAAAACTGAATTTAAGTTTAAATGGTGCTACTGAACAATATACCGATGATCAAGGTTATGCTGTTTTCGAATTTAGCTATAACTATGATGCCCAATCGACAGAGCAAAAACCGCTTGCACTTAAAGGCGTAAACTTATTGGCGACAGCCAATGGTAAAGAGCAGCGCACAGTTATTAACTTTGCGGAAACTCAAACCAATACGCTTGATTACTTGGTCATCGATATGATCGGTAAAGCGGTGATTGATATCGATACAGAAAAAAAAGTTGCATTGTCGGTACTTGCAAAAGGTACTGATGGCGCAGTATTGGCAAATCAAAATGTTCAAATTGAATTGACCAATGAAAATGGAATTAATCTTCTTACCGCTTCATCTGTTGCAACGGATGCAGAAGGTTATGCCAAATTTGAATTCAGTGTGCATCCGAAGAACCAACAGGAATTAGAAGCATTATTGGCAAATGGCGTAACAGTGAAAGTGTTATCAGCTGTCGCCGATGGATCTGTTCGTCAAGCTCAACGTAAAGTTGAATTGGTACAAGCTGAAGAGCAATTTGAATCTAAAGTTGAGACTTTAGTCATTGATCCAGTATTAAACTCATTTGACTATACTCAAGATCATAAGATTCAAGTACGCGTAAAAGCACTAGATGTCGATGGTGGCACGCTTAAAAATGAAAAAGTTGCGATCACCACGGATGTTCAAAATAAGTTAGCACAGTTGAACTTTAGCTTAAATGGTGCCGCTGAACAGTTTACAGGTGATGATGGTTATGCAACGTTTGTATTTGAATATCAATATGCAAATACCACAGTACAGCGTGATATCTTAAATGGTGTGACTGTAACAGCAACTGCAAACGGAAAAACGCAGACAGCAAAATTGAACTTTAGAGAGTCTTTGACTTCAGAAGCTTTAGATTATATCTCTATTGATACAGATGGTTATGCTGCGATCGAAGAAAACGTACAAACTGATATTACAGTTAAGGTACGTGCAATAAATGTGGGTGGTACAGCACTTGCCAATCAAGATGTAACAATTAGCTATAATGAACAAGCGCATAAGAATGGTATTTATTTACTTGATCCAACAGGTGCGAACATTGGTGCGCAAACCTTTTCACAAAAAACTGATGCTGATGGTTATGTGACCTTCACCTTTAAGGCATTGCCACGTAATAAGGTCGAAGTTCAAAACTTGATTAGTGACCTTGAGTTAGGTGATTTACAGGTTACTTTAACAGCCAAACGTGCTGATGGTTCGAATTACGAAGCTTCTCGCCGTATTGATTTAAGAGCACCTAATGTGGAATCTACACCAGCAGAAGTTCTTATCGATCCAATGCCACAAGCATTTGATTATTCAAAAGATCAAAAAATCATTATTCCAGTAAAAGCGTTATCAGCAGATAAAGGTGCTTTACAAGGTGCGAAAGTAACGATTGATACACCAAATTTAACCCTAGAACAGTTAAAAACTGCTCAGTTAACCTTAACTGGTGAAGCAACTAAATTCACCGATGCCAATGGTTATGCTTATTTTGAATTTGAATATAAGGTTGCAGGTACACAAGCGCAGATTGATTTGGTCAGCCCAGGGGTTCGTGTCACAGCGACCACAACGAATGGCAAAACGGCTATTCAGACCTTGAACTTTAAATCGCCAAATGCGGGTCAGATTTTAGATTACTTTACCTTGAATGCATCTGATTATGTAGTTGCATTGGATGTGAATACACCTAAGACAATTCAAGTGACGATTAATGCAAAAGATACTGAAGGTAAGGCATTTGCAAACCAAGTTGTTTCACTTGGTCTAAATGAAGCTGCTTTAAGTAATGGTGTAAGTTTCAATACACCATCTCAAGTCATGACAGATGATAAAGGTCTTGCAACATTTGAAGTGATGATTAATCCGCAAAGTGAAATTGAAATTGAAAATTTAGCTGCTAATGATCTTGAATTTACAGCAACTGCACGTCGTGTGGATGGATCTGAATATACTTTAGTTCGTAAAATTGAATTGGAGAAACCTACTGTTGTTTTGCAAGATTTAGCGAATTTTATTTTTACGACCGTAGATGATCAACCATTAGATACGATTTCTGTGCTTGGTGGTGAAACGCGCGTTAAGATTAAAGCAGTTGATAAAGACGGTAATGCTATTGCAAATACACCAATTGCACTTGCCTTGTCTAGCCTTACTTCTAGCCGTGTGTCATTAAGTAATATACCAACACAAACCAATAGTAAGGGTGAAGCAGAGTTTACTGTTACTGTTGCTGAGGGAGGATATGAACCTAGTCTAATCAAAAATGGTATTGTCTTTGCCGTAGTTGGTACTAAATTAAATAATGGTGATCGTCTACAGCAAACAAGCTTAATTAGCATTACTGCACCTGCGAATGCCTTAAATCCACGTTTAACATCAGATGTGGAAACAGTGACAGCTGGGCAAACAGTTAAAGTGTATGCAGCTATTAAAGATGAAATGGGGATTAATACCGCAGCTGGTACACCGATGCGATTGACTCTGAATCCAGAAGCTATTGCTGCAGGTGTTAAACTGAGTGCTGAGGGAGTGGTAATACAAGGAAATGGTTCAGTGCCAATTGACTTGATTATTCCACAAGGTATTACATCTGCTATTTTAAAATCTATTGTAGTAACAGGAACTATCCGTGATCCACGTGGTAATGAAATTCCGACGAAGCTAAATTTTGCAGTTCAAGATGTAATTAATCCTTATACTTTAACTATTAATTCATCTAAAGATTGGTTAAGCGTTGATGGTGATAAAGCAATTATTACAGTATATGCAAAAAATATTTTAGATGGTAAAGTTGCCGAAAATCAAAATATTACGCTTAAAGTTAAAAAGACGAATAGTACGATTGGACGTAGCGTTGGGATTGTAAATGAGGATGAGGGAGATAATGGCATTGTAGATACTTATACTATTACTACTGATAAAAATGGTAATGGATTCTTTACCTTACTTATTCCAACAGATGCGATGCAAGATGGGAAAGATGCATTAATAGCAAGTGGAATTGAACTAGAAGCAAGTTTAGTCGATCCAATCAATCAAGTAACAACTTCTCAGATATACCGTTTAGGTGTCAATGAGCCTACTAATACTAATCCCCGATATAGTTTACGTATTGCCTCTGTAAAACCTACTTTAGATGTACGCAGTGATAGTACTTCGGTGACAGTCACCTTATTAGATCAAAACGGCGGAGGAGTGGCTAATAAATATGTCACTCTAGGTATTAATAACTTTATAAATAATGGTGCGATCATTGTCGGTGCTTCAGGCTTAACTACTGATGTACATGGTCAGGCAACATTTACTGTAAGAGTGGATGAAACTGCTCGTCATCAAACTTATAAGGCGGCAGATTTTATTAGAGAGGATCTAGAATTATTTGCAAGTTTCTCGGATGCAGAAACAATATCCACCTCTAATGTGACATTAAATGTCTTCAAAATTGATGTGATTCCATCTCCTGATGAAGAGGAACAGCCAGTAGGTCATTTAACATTTGGCCGTTCAGCTGAACTCGAAAAATCAGATGGTAATTATTATACTGAGTCCATGTCTGCACAATTAGTAGATAAAGATGGTAAGGCATTAGCGAATCGTGATGTTACGCTATCAATTAACTTGTTAGGTATTAATAAAGGTACATATACTCCTATTAAAGTAGATGGGAAACCTACACGCCTTAAAGATACTACCGCAAGTTGTTTTGGGGCAAACTTACCGGCTTCTGCACAAATTGCAACGGCATTTGTTTTACCACAAGGTGGAAGTTCTAATGTAATAACTTATAAAACTGATGCTACTGGTAAGTTTGATTTCCGAGTACGTTATTTAAGACAGTACGCTGGATGGCAAACATTAGATCTTAAAGCAGTAGTAAAGATCAATAGTACTCCTATGCAGAATCTTGAATCTACATTGTATTATCCTTTAAGTATACTTAAAGACGATTATGAGTCAGAAGCTGGTCAACCTTTCGATACTAGCCCATATGGAACAAATTTGAATTGTAACTAATAAAAAAAACAGCGCTTCGGCGCTGTTTTTTTATGGGAACTGAAATTTAAAAAATTAAATCGAAGTCCCCACACTCACACCCACAGTCGGCTTCAAATTCATTGAACTACAGCCAACAAAGGTCAAGCTCAGACATAACACGACCAAAATTTTATTCATGAATCAATCCTTGAGATTTAGCCTGATTGAACAAAGTTACTGAACGTGTACCGCTCCGGCAAACCATCAAAATAGGTTTAGGTAGCTCATTATAATATCGAGCAAATTCCTCAATATTGGCCTGAGAAAGCTGGCCACTCACCACAGGCTGATAAATTACACTCACTTGAGATTTCTCCGCAATGGAGCGTAATTGACTCACCGTGACATTATTGCCAGTTTCCTGATCCGGCCGATTGACAATCACAGATTTGAAACCTTGCTGAATCAATTGCTGAAACTTGCTTAATGTCATTTCACCTGACACACTCAGCGAAGAGGTCATTGCACGGCTGAGATCATTTGCGGCAAAACCAAGTGAGCTGACACTTAAACAGCTTGCCAGTACTACAATTTTCCAAAAAGACTTAGTCATCCAGCAGGTCCATCTGTTTTGCCAGTTGATATAAATTATTTGAGCGATTTCCAGTACGGC
>ERZ808040.2075-NODE-2075-length-12009-cov-13.907057_pt1 | contig 12009 bp, 4 predicted proteins | sample MGYA00380191_ERZ808040 | MGnify/ENA primary metagenome ERZ808040 (study PRJEB31490, sample SAMN06133395) | mouse gut metagenome | isolation source: J6 | host: mice | place: China: Chengdu | collected 2015-05 ... | reverse complement strand
TTTTTAGTTTGGCAACTTATAGGATACCATAAAACCATATGGAAGGGTTATTTTTTTATTGATAACTTACAACTCACCAGACTTAATATAGTCTGCTTTTTATTGTCAGATTTTCGATTCCGATGATAATTTCTTTCGCTTGTTGATATTTGTGCATGTCCTACTACATCTTGTACAAGTCTCTTATCTACTCCATTATCTAAGAGTATGGAAACATATGTTTTTCTGAGTTTATGTGGAGATTTTTTCTTTATATTGCACTTTTTACAAATATAGTATAGCCTTTTCCTTATTTGCATCGCTTTAATAGCATGTCCATCTTTCCAAAAGACATATTCATGATTCCCACTTAATAATTTTATTCGTCTGATAATGCTGGAAAATTCATTTGGAATAAATACCGTTCTAACACCTGCTTCTGTTTTAGGGTAATCTCTAATCTCATACACGTTTATGCCATTATTATCTTTATATGACACTTCAGTTCTATGAATTTTTATTGTATTGTCAACAATATCATCCCATTTAATGGCAACCAGTTCTCCGACACGTACTCCAGTACAAAACATCAACACTATTCCGAGATTTAAAATATCAGGTTGTTGCATGATTTGCTGTAAAAGTAATTCTATTTCGTCATCGCTGAATACTTCTTCATCGTCTTCTTTTATGACTTTATGAAAAGCTTTTTTGGGAAGTTCCATATCATTGATCGTTTGAGATATGCTCCATGACACATACTGTTTTTCCTTTGCATATTTAAAAATGCCATAAACAAGTGTCCTAAGATTGCTATATGCTTTTGCTGTCAAAGAATATTTTACAATTGCTTTTCTCAGAAAAGGTATTATATCTTCTGGGTTTACTTCTTTTATTCGTACATCCGCAAAGCATGCATCATCTTCAAAAAATCTTTTAAAGTCATTTTCATACCTATTAAATGTGCCAATGCAAATATCTTAATATTCTAATTTTCTTTCCATCCACTCATAAAAAATATCTTTTATAGTTGGATTTTCTGTTTCAATTTTCCAATATGCAACAACTTCATCTTCTACTTCATTTTTAGTACGCCTTTTTAATAGTTTTCTTCCCTTATCTTCATCAGGAATATAAGTATACCATTTACTGTCTTTCCCTTTCCATATTTTATATGGATGTTTGTTTAATAGATTTTCTCTTTTTTTCATTTCAATTTGCTCTTGCACAAATGACATATCTATCATACCATTATCGATAGCAAATTTCAATAATTCAGTCGGTTTTGCTTTCTTTTCTATAATATATCCTCCCTATATTGTCAAGTGATTTTCCTTAAAAAATCAAGGAATTTTTAGTTCTATATCTCAGATGAATGAGCCAAGGAGATGGACATTTCTCTGTATCTGGTACGAAAATAGAGGGTATAGGGTATACGAAGTAGAACGTCCTTGTTTTCGCTCTACATGGCCTTGTGTATACCCTTCCTTCTACGGCAGCGTACCTCCCGTGTCTACCAGGATCACCGTCTCGCGGGTCCTAACTTCCTTCGTTCCGCCTGTCCATAACCAGGGTGCCGGCTTAGCTCCTTTACAGGGTCCTGCCCTATGGAAAATATTCCTGCCGGCTACCGGCTCATTCTTTGTATAAGTCTTACTGACCTGCATGGTTCCCGGGCTGGCACCTTACGGTGGACGTTTCCCAGCCTGTTCCACATACCTCCCAGCCTTTCCTGTCATGGCTGGACTCAACTCCCGGCACCTTCCGCCAGAGGCTCAGTCCAACCCTGACAGGGTATTACCTGTTTTTATTCCCGCTGCTATGCTGCCTGTGGCCTCCTGATGTCACCAAGCAGCTTCTCCGGGTCATGCTCCACGCCTTTTGTAAGGATCGCGTAAAATATCCTCAGCACCTTACAGGCTACCGCCACCACCGACTGCATCTTTTTGAGCGGGTTCTCCTTCCGCGTCCGGTAATACTCATGTATCTGGCGGAACTCTGCGTTCTTTCCCACCAGCGATACCGCAGCCTCGTACAGCACATACCTCAGGCGTTTCCTTCCCCGGTAGCTGATACGGCTTTCCCCGCTGTGCTTGCCGGAATCATTTGCCACAATGGCATATCCCGCCAGCTTCTGCAGCTGTTTGGGGTTATCAAAACGTTCTATGTCCCCCACTTCTGCTATAAAACCGCTCACTGTTACCATCCCGATCCCCTTGATCGCCAGCAGGTTATCTATATACGGGATCTCCTTGAGCTTTTCTTCTATTCTCTGGAGCAGCTCCTCCATTCTTGACGTGTATACATCTATGTCATTCAGCAGATTTTTCAGTTCCATCCGCGCCGCTTCCGGCCCTTCCTTACTCCCAACGCTGTGCTCTGCGGCCGATACCAGTGTCCTGGCCCTTTTCATCCCGGCGCCCCTCAGCTTCGCGTCCCTCCAGATCTGGTTCACGCCTTCCGCCCCCAGCCTTATGATGTCTTCCGGCAGCGGTGCAGCCTTCAGTACCATCCTCCCGCTCACCGCCTTCAAGTCCCCGTAAACGTCTTTGTATTCAGGGAAGTAGATGGCGAACCATCTCGCCAGGCGGTTCTTAATCCTCGTGAGCTCCTCCTGCGTCTGGACGCGCAGGTTCGACAGGCCCCTGATCTCCGCATAGATGCCGGATGGCATGTAAGGGTAAGAGAACCTCCCCTCATTGACAAGCGCAGCGATCGTCTTAGGATCCTTCCGGTCGTTCTTGTTTGGATTATTGTCATCCAGCTCTTTGGATTTCTTCACATGATGGGGATTCACATGCACCGGCTTCATGCCGTTATTCTGCAGGAATTTCCCCAGGGCGAACCAGTAGTGGCCCGTCGGCTCCATGCCGGGGATTACGGCGGTCTTGCCGTGCTTTTCTGCAAGTTCCTCCATCCATGCCTTGAGTGTCTGGAAGCCGGCCTCGGTATTGCTGAATTCCAGCGGTCTCTTTGTGTATTCGTAGTTGCGCCAGTCAAATGCCCTTGCGTAATGTGTCTCGCTTCCCACATCAATTCCTACGATCAAAGTTTTTTCAGTTATGGATGCAATTTTTGCGTTTTGTGTGTTACAATTCATCTTGGATACCTCTCTGTTTAATAAGATTTTTACTAACCGTGCAAAGTCAGCAATCTTATTTTACTCTGAGGTATCTTTTTATCAACCACTTTTCTTGGAATTCCCTATATTTGAATTATACAGGAAGCTCCTATCTGGAGCTAATGCTCATGGATATTATACTTTATTTACTTCGGCTAATCATTGTATCATACACTGAATCAAATACTTTTCCCATTGATTGTGATCCTGCCTGGTATGATATCAGAATCTATAATACTGTTAAATTTTGCTTCCTATATCCTCTGCATTTCCCTCAAAAGTGCAGAGGATATTAATTGCTGCTATTTATTTATAGTATACTTTTTATCTGCTAAATTATCAACAGCTGTTTTGTATATAACCATTTAAATAGCACGAACCAGAGCAAACTTGTATGTTCATAACAAATCTGCTCTGGTTCTTCATTAATTATTTACTGTTTTCATTTTCCGTAACTACAAATGTTATTTTTTGATTTCCACTATAATTTCCCTTCCCCTTTACAATAATTAAGGCTTCTTTGCCAACCTTCTTATTATTCTTATAAATTACAGAGTAATCTACACCGAGTACTAGTTTTATACCATTAACCCTGACGATAACCTCGGGTTTAGCACCGCCCTTTTGCAAAGCCGTATTCCCTTTTATCGTAATACAATCCGATGGAAGTTTTGCAGCCTTGATTTTAAAGGTCTTCTTCAGAACTCCTGAATATTTCCCATTCCCTTTAAAGATTGCGGTTGCCGTTCCTTTAGCATTTGTATTGACATATGAAACTGTATAATCTGTACCTTCTTTTAAAGTCTGTCCTTTGATTGTTAATACTGTTTTGGGAAGAGTGTTTCCATATGTTGCAGCATTTATCTTTACTTTTGCCTTGATAATACTGGTGGTCTCTCCATCAAGAATTATATATGGAACGGTAAAGCTCCCTTCACAGTTATTTTTTCCCTGAACGCATATCTCATACTTGCCTACTTTGGCAGGTGTTTTTACAGTGATACCATCTTTCTTATATGTAAGTGTATAATCTTTTTTGGGCTTAAGGATACTTCCATTCACTACTACTGGTATGTATGCCTTGCCCTTTAGATGAGTATCAGTAAAGATCAGATTATCACTGGTCAGCATACACTTCTGAATCGTAAAAGTAGTGGAAACTGTTCCTTTATAGCCATTTTTGCATTTAACCGTAATCTTAGGCGCTTTCTTCTCAGTAGATTCCGCCGCCCTTGTGTTATTTTTGAAGCTGACAGTATAGTCCCATCCCTGCCTGAGCCTTTCATTGCCATAATATACATGTACTTCAGGTTTGATTGGTTTTCCATTATAAGTATAATCCTCAATCTCTGCAATCCAGAGTCCATTCTTATCTCCCTGTGCTAATGTATCTCCTGGCAGTACTCCTTCGTAATTATCTTCTGCTATCCAATTTGCATATAATGTTAAATCTGATTGAATCGTATCCCTGCTAAAGTTCCATGCTTTAGAGTATGCCTTGTCTATGTACCATCCTGTAAATACATATTCGCTTGCCTTTGGCATCTTAGGTTCTGTTATTTTGTCGCCATATCTCAACCCCTTATATGATTCTATTGCACTTCCATGACCTTGCATATTGAAAGTTACAGAATACAGAATTTCTTCCCATTTAGCATACAATATTACATCGTTTTCCACAGTATCTGATGCAAAATCCCATAAGTTTTCACAGGAAGGCTCTTTATACCACCCTCTAAAATGATACCCTGGCGCTGTCGGACTATCAGGCTTTGATATCCTAGAACCAGCTAATATATTTTTCATATCTGATACAGCATTCCCATGCCCCTGTGTGTTAAAAGTAACATTATAATAAACAGGTTCATCAACAATCACTAATTTTCCATCAATGTAAGAAGTTACTTCATAGTTCATTCCGGTCTGTGCATCTTTCGGGGTAATCCTGTAAGTCCCTTTTGTGACTGTATCATTTGCAGAACAGTCATACGATACATTAATGCTCATTCCCTTATCAGACTCACACAGACCTTCTACGCGATATGAGAACACTGGCGGGAAAGCGCTTCCTGTATAGACCGTCAAATCCTCTGCAGAGATCCTTAAGTTTCTGGGAGTAATTACAAATGGATATATGCTTTTGCCTATATACCCCTCATCATTCTTACCGACTGAAACCAGTAACTCATATTCACCGGCATTCTGAGGCGCTGATGATGACTCATAAAGCGTTCCATCCCTCTGTGTTCCACAATACATATATTCGATGGGTACATCATATACTGTATCACCATCTACTGTCACGAGATGTACACTTCCGCTGGCTGAAAAGGCTGCGCCATTATATACCATATCTTCTATCTCAAGTCCCGAGATCGTCAATAGATTTCCGCTTATACGCATATCCTCAGGTATTTCTAACACATTATAGTCAAACATTACATTCGTAAGTAATGCATCATTGTACCAGCCGATATTGACAGCATCCCATTGCTCTTGTGTACCAGCATAGTACACATTTCTTAACGTCTCCTCATTCCCGAGAAAAGCCGCCTTTTTGATATCCCTAATTGCTACCGGCAGATATAATTTATTTAACTTACAACCATTAAATGCTCCAGATTCTATCAGCTGCATAGAATTTGGAAATGTAACCATTTTCAGGTTTCGGGCATTGGCAAATGCATAATCCGCAATCTTAGATACACCGTCCCTGACTACATAACAATTCAGTGCTGTTGCGGCAGGAAATGAAACAAGCGTTGTGTCTGTATACAATACACCATTTTCATCACTTGTATATTTCTTATTATTTTCATTTACCATAATCATTTTTAATGAACTATTGTTCGAGAAAGCGCCAGGCATAATGCCTTTTATGGATGCTGGTATTTGTATCTGTGTTAATTCTGTGTAGTTGAATGCGTACTGTCCAATCGTTTCACAATTATTAGAAATATTGATCCTCTGTAATGCCGAATCGCCCCAAAATGCCCAATAACCAATATAAGTAACAGTGTCAGGCATGATAATCTCATTTATATAAGGATTGTTACTGCACGCGTTAGATGCAATTGTCTTTACACCATCTGGAATCTCAAATTTATATTCCTGTTTTGCAGGCGGATAGTAAATCAATACGCTCTTATCCTTCGTATATAATGTGCCATTATACACACACAGATTCTCACTATCCGTTGGAACTGTAATAGTTGATATATTATTGCATCCATCTCCAATGATTCCGCCCAGACCTTTTGTATTGCTCTCTGCTTCATCCGAGATTATCAGCGAAGCTGGAAGATTTACACATTCAAGGTTTCGGCAGTTAACAATACTTTCTGGTTCCATATTGACCAAACCTTCACTGAAAGTAATACTTTTTAGTGCAGTATTATTTTTAAATGCACCTTGGCGTATGCCAGATATTTCATAATTTCCAACCGTGGCGGGCAGCGTCAGATTTTCTTCAATTCCTCTGTATGATGTCAGATATGCTTTCCCGTCAATTACTTCATAACGATAATCACCTGATGAGTCCAGATGATTGTTTTCGGATGCATCCTTGGGTGTATTATCATCTGAACTTGTATCCATCAGATCCATGCCGTCTTCTTCACTCCGATTTAATTCCATCAGCTCCGAATCTGAATCGGATGTATACATATATGATGCATAGCCAGTTTCGCTGTTTGATGTGATCGTATTACGATCCACTATCCGGCCATTCACTATGGCAAATACATTCCAATACCAGTTAGAACCAGCACTCTGGTTGCCTGGAACATTATATATCCTGATAAGGCTACTCCCCTGATATAACTTAATCTGTGCACTGGAAGTAGTGATCGTTCCATCACCCGCATAATGATACACATAATAATAATATGGTTTTGCCGTTGTAGGGCTCAGGGTAATTGTCTCTGGTCCAAAACTTGTCACATCATCTACATCAAGATTGCAAACATTTACGCTGCCATCATTCTGCGACATATAACCATAATATACATGGAACAAACTTCCATCTGTAAGTGTTCCCACAACATGAGAATCCAGATCCCTGGGATGTTCTCCCCATGTCAGAACAATTTGATAATCCCCTTCAGCTGCCCCGGTAGATATCGTACCATCCTGTCCCGGATTATTTTCAATCCCTGCAATTACAACAATATTAAAACATGTAGATACATAACCCTCCTTAGATGCCGCAACAGTGTAATTGCCAGCTGGTAAACCACCCATCATAACACCATATACATTGTTACATTCACATTGATAGTGTCCATCTGAATCGGTAGTCATAGTTCTGAGAATATCTCCTGAATAAAAATTATTCCATCCAGAACGCACATCCAGCCTTACACCTTCAACGGGATTTCCTGTCAGCGCATCCCTTATCATTCCGCTGAATCCACCTTGCTCTGCATCCTCGTCATTGCCCGGTACCAATCGAACTGTTTCCATATATGTCGTCCGGCCACCCGCTATCTCTTCATTATTCGAAAATGATATATATCCTTCTTTTGAGACAATAACCGCATATCTTCCCGCTGGAACTGTAAAAGAGAAACCTCCATCTTCTGAGGAAATATCCGCGGCAACCGCTTCATCCCCATCGTAAACGATAATGTCCGCACCCGCGATAGTCTGTCCTGTATCCGAATCACATACATTGCCAACAATACGCCCATCGCCATTACCCGGCTCAAGGATAATCTCCTGTGCCCTGCCATTTACTGTAAATGACTTATTTGCCGCACGGCGGTTGATCGTTCCACTCGCCTGATATGTACCATCGTAAAGATATGTCATAAATACAGTTTTTCCTGACTCTGAGAAGCTGCTGTTATTCTTGGCGAGATTCACTTCAATATCGGACAATTCGGTGCCTGCTTCATTCTTTGCCTTAATAGTAGTCCGCCATGTTTTATTTTTACATTCCCCTCCTCCAAATGTTAGCTTTCCTTGGTAAATGCTGTCTGGATCATTTATTATAGAAATGAAAAATGCTCCCGGTCTTGTATTAAGGAAATTAATCCATCCCTCAAAATTTAACAAGTCTGCATCATAAATTACTCCCTTCCATTTCTGGGTGATCTGATATGTCGCTTTTAGGTTTACTGTAACAAACCATTTTGCAGAGCCATCTACGCAAAGCGTACATGCATGTTTTGACTCCTCATTTGAAACCTCAAATCCACATTCTACCGATGCACTAACTTTAATTCCTGCCTGCATACTAAGTGTGATTTCAAGAACCTTCTCCAAAAAGTGCGCGCCTAATTCAATTTGGGGACCAATTTTTATTTCTACCTGTGCCTCTGCTGAAAACTTAACAGACTTTTCCTTTTTGTCCACTTTCTGCATTCCGGTTCTGGAATTATATTCAAATCCATTCGTTGTTTTTAATTTGGCCTCAGCATGAACAGCTCCGGCAATTTCCCACTCCATAGGCAAACTCGGTTTTAGCTTGACCGTCAATCCCGGAACCGGAGTTCCTATCGTAAGCCTTCCAAATGAGAGTTCCTTTTTTGCTTTATCAACCTTATCCTCATTGCTCTTCTTTATTTTAAAATCTACCGAAAGTTTAATCTCAGTCTCCGATACAACAGAACAAAATAGATAGTCTTCAGCAAAAAGATGAGCATCGTATGATATTTCAATATCGACATTAAATGTTCCTGAAAAACTGCCTGTTAATTCCAGCTTATCATCATACTCTAATCCAATAGTCCTATTAATAATAGTTGCACTACCGCTACCGCTTACATTTACCAGTTCTAACTGAGGTTCGATCACTTCCTCTTCCTCGGTTTCTTCTTCTGACTCCTCTGTACCCTGTTCTTCTTCTGTGGTTGTCTCCTCCTCCGATAATTCTTCAGCAGTGTCCTGGCTAGTAGTCTTATCCTCTGAAGATGTCTCTTCTGTCACAGATGATTCCTCTATAGAAGAAGGTTCCGCCGAACTCTGCTCCTGCGCAGACGGCTCCTCTGTTGCAGACTCTTCCTCAGAAGACTGCTCCTGTATGGATGATTCCTCTGTCTGTGTATTTATGCCAACTGTGGATGTCTGGCTATCATATGAACCGCTAAGTGTTCTGTCTGACCCTGCCATATCCTCTTGTTCTGTACTGCTTTGCTGCGTCTCTATTTCTGTCTCTATGCTGCTTTCTTCTTTTCCGCTTTCATACTCCTTCTCTGTCTCTGTTGCACTCTCGCTGCTTTCTTCTTTTTCACTTTCGCTTTCCGCTGTCTCTGCACTGCTTTCTTCTGTGCTGTTTCCACTTTCTGCTGTCTCTTCTGTACTACTCTCATGCTGTGTACTTTCTGTCTCCTCTTCCTCCTTACTGCCTTCTGTCTCACTTGCTACGTTTTCCGTCTCACTCTCTGTGCTTTCCGTCTCTGTCTCTGTACTGCTGCTCTCCTCCCCGCTTTCATCAGTTTCCGATGAAGCACGCTTTGGCAAACCGCTCTCATCCTCTGCTCCGCCGACAGTCATTCTTGTCTTGATCACATCATAAAATTCAGATATAACACAATCTTTGTCAGGAATCAAGGTAACCGAACCATTCGCATTATCCTCAGATTTTTCTTTTATCTTAAATAAGTATGTAGTCCCACTGACATAGACTTTATCCCCGCTCTCCAGAGAAGATATGGTGTCATCTGTATTTGTAAACATATACTCATAATCTGGGAACAGCTCATTTACGTCTTCACCGTCTACCCCAGCTTCGTGTACTTCCAATGTATTGACTATGTCTGTCGACTGGATTATCTTTACATCCTTAGCGATGACGCCGAAATTATCTGTTCTGTTTTCATAGCCATCACGCTCACTGTCAGCACCGAAAATGATTACATCCCTGTTTTCATCCAGAAAACTGCCGACTGTCTGCTCTGAAAATTCATGATACGCAGCAGTATACCGAATACAGAGATAGGGCTCGCAAAGTTCCTCTGAGTTTTCATCTAGTAATACTGCCTTAATCAGATATTTATCCGGCAGCTCCTGTTCCACAGGAATTTCAACAGCCTCCATCTCGCTGTGTCTGGGTGTCTGTACTGCTACTGTGAACAATTCTTCGTCATTTTCAGCCGAATAATCAGGTCCAAATGTATCTGCAAAGAAACTGACAGCTAATACACAAGATGAATTTACGTTAATCGTCGATATTACTTTTCCGCCTGCCATCTCAATACCCGAAACGGAATAAACCGTATCTCCACCCGCTTCCGCTGAGTAGATCATATCTGTACTGCCATCCGGATCCCCCCATCCAGCATATAAGACCAGACTGCTTGTGACAGATGTCGCAAAATCATATGGTATCGTCGCTCCTATGTCTGTATACCAGCCTGTAAAACGGTACAACTTTCTCTCTGGGTCGCTGCCAGGTCTCTTTACATTATCACCCACTGTTACATACTGTGCCTCATATACATCATTTGACCCGTCATTCATAAGAAACTTAATCGCGAACTCCGTATCAGGGTCAGGCATTGAAGCAGTGCCATCTGATGTATAGCGAATCCACTTGGCATATAATGTCAGGTTATCCGTCACTGGCATATCGAAATCATACACATTTTCCAGCGCACCATCACTGTACCATCCATCAAATAAATATCCCATACGAGATGGCGCTGCAGGCTCCTCGGCACGTTCTCCTGATCTTACCAGCTGTTTCTGTGCCCCTTCATCCGATGTTATGCCTGCAGAATTAAACGTGACTGTATGATAGAATGTATAATCCTGATCCAAGCTGTGATTCCTCTGCTCTTGTACACTGACATGTTCAGCTGCATACCCTACACTGGGAATCATTCCAGATGTCAAACATACCACCAACAATATGCTTAAAAATTTTCTTAGCTTCTTCATATCGCATCCTCCTTTGTAAATTTATACTGTAATATCTTCATACTACATTAATTATTTATATTATACAAGCTTTATTATTATTTTATTTATTTTTTGTTTATATTTAACTATATTCTATATAAAAATGTTACAATATATATAACTTAATACAGCATATTGTAATAATCAATCAAAACACTATCTATATTTGTACATGTGCTTGCGTGGAAGTTTCCTACCGAAATAATGGCGAAGAAATGATCCTCTTTTCTGATAACCGCTGCGGCTGACAGTTACATTCCCTGGCGGTCATACCGATTTCCATGCATTCCTTTATGAGCAAAGCTATGTACTTGGACTATGAAAAGGTAAACGGTGGATAGCATGTACCTATACAAAATCCGAACCATCCTGTATCATAGAGTCAGGATGGCTCGGATATACTTTTATTACTATTCTTTTCAGGCTTACGGCAGTGTTCCGGGAGATTTGGCGACCATGGAAGCAGGTCTTCACAAAAACTCCGGTCAGTGTCATCCATATGCTTTGGGATTTCTGTCAGGAGATATTCAAAGTATTCATATGGTCTCAGGTTATTTGCTTTGGCTGTTTCGGCTATGCTGTATATGATGGCGCTTGATTTCGCTCCGGTAATGGTATCGATCATTACCCAGTTTTTCTTTCCAATACAGAAACCACGGACCGACTGCTCGGCAGCGTTGTTGTCCATCGGAACCTCGCCGTCATCCAGAAATACTTTCAGGTATTTCTCTTGGTTGAGACAGTACATGAATCCTTCATGGGTTTTGCCTTTCTGAGGCACTTTGGGAATATTTTCACGCACCCATGTAAAATAAGCCTCCACCAGTGGTTTTACACTCAGACGGCGGCGGTTGTGTCTCTCCTGCGGGGAAAGATCCTTTAGCATTCTTTCTTCGCGGTATATGGCCTGTATCATTGTCAGTGCTAGGTACGCAAGGCTGTTTTTGCGCCTTGATTCCGGCAGCGCCTTGACTGCCTCGTCAAACCTGCGGCGTGAATGCGAC
>ERZ808040.2073-NODE-2073-length-12020-cov-3.258562_pt1 | contig 12020 bp, 9 predicted proteins | sample MGYA00380191_ERZ808040 | MGnify/ENA primary metagenome ERZ808040 (study PRJEB31490, sample SAMN06133395) | mouse gut metagenome | isolation source: J6 | host: mice | place: China: Chengdu | collected 2015-05 ... | reverse complement strand
AGCAGTAGAAAGAGGGGTCGATTTCTTTGACTGTGTATATCCAAGCAGAAATGGAAGACATGGGCATGTATATACAAAATGGGGTAAGCTAAATCTTTTTAATGCCAAATATGAGTTAGACCATATGCCAATTGAAGAGGGCTGTAAATGCCCAGCATGTAGGGCATATAGCAGGGGATATATCCGCCATTTATTAAAGGCAAAGGAAATGCTTGGGATGCGCTTATGTGTGCTCCATAACTTGTATTTTTATAACCATTTAATGGAGGAAATTAGGGAGGCGATTGAGGAAAACCGATATGCTTCCTATAAAAAAGAAAAGCTCTATGGTTTTAGCCAAGGGGCAGAAAGATAAACAGGAGGAAAAAGAATGTTAGCTTTAACAGAAACAGTAAGTGTATTTGGAGGCATTGGAGGATTGCTTCTCTATGTTGCTTTTTTTGGAATTATTTTTTATTTAATGTTATACCGCCCGCAGAAAAAACAACAACAAAAAACGAAGGCAATGCTAGATCAGCTTGAAGTAGGCGATAGTGTCCTTACAACAAGTGGTTTTTATGGGGTAGTAATTGATATTACAGATGATACAGTAATTGTAGAGTTTGGAAATAACAAGAACTGTAGGATTCCTATGCAGAAAGCTGCAATTACACAACTAGAAAAACCAGGTGTATAAATGTTGGCTTGCACAGCCTGTCCTTTCTTTCTAAAAGGGCAGGCTGAACCTATGTAGGAAGGTGTTATCATGGTAGTAGAAAAGCAAAAAAAATCAAAAAGTTATGAAATGGATATGTGTAATGGCCCAATTATGGGGAAATTGCTGATTTTTGCGTTGCCTGTTATGTTATCAGGCGTATTGCAGCTTTTATTTAATGCAGCAGATATTGTAGTAGTTGGGCAATATGCAGGAAGTGATTCTTTAGCAGCAGTTGGGTCTACAGGTTCCTTGGTAAATCTATTAACCAATCTTTTTATTGGGTTATCTATTGGCACAAATGTATTGACCGCTAGGTATTATGGTGCTAATAAAAAACAGGATGTAGAAGAAACCGTACATACAGCGGTATTAACAAGTGTTATTAGTGGCTTTATTTTAGTAGTAATTGGGATGGCATTAGCAGAACCGCTTTTGATTATGATGGGTTCCCCAGATAACGTATTGAAAAAATCAGCACTATATTTAAGGATTTATTTCTTAGGCATGCCAGCAACGATGCTGTATAATTTTGGAAGTGCGATATTAAGGGCGATTGGTGATACAAAGCGCCCATTATACTTTCTTTCTGCAGCAGGGGTAGTGAATGTTATTTTAAATTTAATCTTTGTAATAGGATTCCATATGGATGTGGCTGGTGTAGCAACTGCTACTGTATTATCCCAATTTGTTTCTGCTGCCTTAATTGTCAGATGCTTAATAAAGGATAATGGAGTATGCCATTTGGACTTAAAAAAATTGGCAGTAAAAAAAGATAAATTAATAGGGATTATCCGTATTGGGCTTCCCGCAGGCATGCAAGGGGCTATCTTCTCACTTTCTAATGTGGTGATCCAATCATCGATTAATTCATTTGGTTCAGTCGCTATGGCAGGCAATACAGCAGGGGCTAATATAGAAGGGTTTATTTATATGGCAATGAATTCTTTCTACCAGACTTCTATTAGCTTTACCAGCCAAAATTATGGGGCAAGAAAATATGAGAGGATTAACCGTATTTTATATGGCTGCCTTATTTATGTTACTATTGTAGGGGTAGTAACCGGAAACTTAGCATATTTTCTAGGAAATAAGTTATTGCGTTTTTATTCCCCAGATGCAGAAGTAATCCAATATGGGCTGCGCCGTATGAGTATTATTTGTACTACTTATGCTTTATGCGGCATTATGGATACCATGGTAGGGAGTATCCGCGGGTTAGGGTATGCGGTTATGCCAATGATAGTATCCTTATTAGGGGCATGTGGCTTGCGTATGCTATGGATTTTCACTATTTTTTCTACACATAGGACATTAGAAGTATTGTATATTTCGTATCCTGTGTCATGGGCAATAACAGCGGCTGCCCATTTAGCCTGTTTTATTATTGTAAGAAAAAAACTAAAATAAAGCAGTTATTTTAATAAGCCCTTTTCTAGGTAAGCAAGTGGAATAATAAAAACTTGTTATCTAGGAGGGGCATATTTTATGCCTAAAAGAAAGTTTGGTTTTTGTCGAATGAATTAGCTTGCCATTTTTAGGTTTCTACCCTATACTAAAGGTAAGTGGAATATCTTCTAATTTATATCTTATATTCAGGCGGTTCGCCATATTTCACACAATAATTCACATGCGTAACGTAACTGTTGACAAGTAACACAGGAGGAGAAGAATGGAGAAAAAAAGATTAGGTACATATGGTTTGCTGCTGTTTGTTATTATTTTAACAGGGAATTTACTTTTGCAGCCATTAAAAGCAGCAGAAAGCCAATATGGTATTTGGTGCCCTGGTTGTGCTAAATGGCAGGATCATTTGAAAGGAGTTGTGGAAACGAAGTCTATTACCAAAACCGAATATATAGATGGCAAGGTTCATTATGGGAATGGGGAAGTTTCTATTGCTTGCGCAGAATGTAATAAAGAGCTTTTGCGTGTAAAAAATTGGAAGGAAACAGCACATTATAGTTCAGAGACAGATGAAGAAAGTACAAGTTGGTGGGAAGACTATGAAGTTGTGTTGTATACTTCAGATGCCATATTTCCTCAATTAGAGGCACACCTAACAGGCAGGAGCGATGAGGATGAAAGTTATCGGGTTATTGCAGATAGAAACATATTCCCAACGAATGGGTATGGATGGACAGAATACGGGGTGTTCCAAGAGGCGGCACAATACGGGAAAGATTTATATTATTCATTAGTAGATTGCTTGACATTAACACAGAAGAGCAATAAAAATAATCAGATAAAAGCCCTTTATACTATTACAGATAGGGAATTTACTTGGACAGAATGGTATGATTCTGGATTAGCTACAGATACTTCAGGAAATGTAAGTTCTGGTTTAATCCGTTATTTTGGGAAATTTGGCATACAGGCATCAAGGCAAAGCAGCTTCCAAATTACCTTTTATGCAAATGGCGGAGAAGGGAATATGGAAAGCTTTATTGTACAGAGTGGGGCGAATACATTGCCAGCCTTAAGTTTTACTAGAAAGGGTTATTCTTTTTTAGGCTGGGCAGCTTCGCCAGATGGCCCTGTATTGTATGTAGATCAAGCGAATATAGAGGTATCCTCTGATATATCCCTCTATGCAGTATGGAAGAAGGATAAGGAACTGCCCACCCTTACGGTAACAGGTGAAGCAGAAGTAAACATTTATAGAGGAGGGAACTTAGTAGAAGGAGCCGTATATGCTGGTGATAAAGTAGAAATAATACAAATAAAAAAACAGGGGAGAGAGTATGCAGACTGTTATTTTTCTGGCGGCGTAACAGATGCTTTTTGGGATAATAGTTCTGGAAAATTAAGTTTTACTATGCCAGACCAAAATGTATCAGCAGAAATCATTTTTAGGGATTTACGCAGCTTAGAAGTAAATTTGCGCTCTTTGTTTTATGAAACTTATCAAAAAGCCCCTTATTGGGATGGGAAAAATTTTAACCTAGATTGTGATCCGCCAATTACTGTTACAAATGAAATGTTAGAAGTAGCAGCAATTTTCTACCATAATGGGACTGGACAGACAGAAAGGCGTATACAGACAGATTTTACAGTAGTAGGCAGTAACCAGATTCTTAGTTTAGGGGAAAATACAATTACAGTAGAGGCCGATGTATTAAAGGATGGGTATTTAGTAAGGGGACAATGTATCCTTCAGGCAGATTCTTCTTCTTTAAGTGATTTAATGGAGCAGACTAATAGTAAAACATATACAGAATTAAAAGAATTTGTTACAAATTTAAAAACAAGGCTTTCAGAATGTGAAGGAACTATAGAAGAACTTACCTCCCGCCTTACAATATCAGAAGAAGAAAGAGAACGGTGTAGCTTATTACTTGCGGAGTCTGTTGCGGAAGTGGAGAAGCTAACAGAAGAATTAGGGCAAGCAACAGAAGAGCTTTCTGGCATGAGGGAAGAATTAGAGAATGTAAATAAAAAACTTGTTTTAATGCAGGAAGTAATGGAAGAATTAACTGGGAATACAGAAATTGATGCCTCAACAGCAGAAGAATTAAAAGAAAAATTCCAAGAACTAAAAGAAGAAAATAAAGGCTTGGAAGATAAACTATCTGAGCTAGAAAAGGAAAAAGAAGGCTTGGAAGATAAAGTAAGCGGCTTAGAAGAAGAAAAAGCAGGCTTAACAGATAAGGTAAGCGGCTTGGAAGAAGAAAAGGCAGGTCTGACAGATAAGGTAAGCGGTCTGGAAGAGGAAAAGGCGGGTTTGAGCGATAAAGTGAATGGCTTGGAGGAAGAGAAAGCTGGTTTAACAAAAAAAGTAAGTGGTTTGGAAGAAGAAAAGACAGGCCTTTCAAGCCAACTTGTTAGCCTTCAGACAGAACAGGGCAGTTTAGAGGCACGATATAAGGAATTGCTTTCTGTTAGTGAAGGATTAGTGAAAGAAAGGGACCAGCTTTTACAAGAAACAGAAAAACTAAACCAGGCAAAGCGGAAGCTAGAAGGACAGAAAAAAGAGTTAGAATCAGATATTGATTATTTAAAAGATAGTAATAGTGAATTTTCAAGACAGTTAAAATATAACCAGGAAGAACAAAAAATATTATTAGAAGAATATGAAAAGTTAAAAAGAGTTATGCAATCTTGGAAGCAAACCAGAAACAAAAAGAAGAAGATTACCAAGTACGTATTTCTGCTATTAATAAAAATTTAGCCAGTATAAAAAAGGAAAAAGTAGAATTAAATAATCAATTATTAGAGTTGGAGAAAGAAAAAGGCGATTTAGTGACAAAGTGGCAGAAAGAAAAAACAGAGCTGACGGCTTCAATCCATGTGTTACAAAAAGAAAAAGAGAAAAGGGCAGAAGCACAGCAAATAATACAAAATCAAGAAAAGGAGAATGGAAAATTAAAAGATAACAAGCCTGAGGACGGTTTAGGGGAAAAAGCCCAAGAAGCAGATTTAAAGGAAGAGCAGAAATTAGAAGAAAATAAACAAGAGGGATTAGCAGAGAAGGTTGAGGAACCAGAAACAAAAGAACAAGAGGCTTTAGGAGAAGAAACGGTTGCAGAGGAAAGAATAACAGAATACCAAAAGGAGCTTTCAGAGCAGGTTCTACAAGAACAAAAGGAAACAATGGAAAAACAGGGATTTGCTAGAATTATAAAAGAGAAAGAATTTTTGCCTGGTGTTTGTATTATGTTGGCAGCAATGCTTCTTGGAGGGTTGGTTTTATATCTTTTCTTAGAGCAAAAGGAGAAAAAAACAGATTATACTTGTGAGTAAATAAAAAAGCCTGCTAATAAATAAGTTAGTGTTGGCAGGCTTTGGTTTTTTTGGAAAGAATTTAAGAAACTTGTTTGACTTTGCATAAAGATAAGTTTACAATAGAAAGGGAATTACCAGAGAGAAAGGAAGAAATAAAGGAAAGATAAATTTGGCAGTAAAGCCTACTAGAAGGGAAGTTAGAAAATGGCAGTAAAGCAAGTAGAACGGAAAAAAAGATGGTATAGAAAACAGAAAAGACAATTGTCACAGACACAGACAATAGCAGTAGGGTTCTTGATTATGATATTAATAGGGACAGGGCTACTTATGCTGCCTATTGCAGCAAAAAGTGGTGAGCCAACATCTTTTTTTGATGCTTTATTTACTGCAGTAAGCGCAGGATGTGTAACGGGGCTTGTAACAGTTGATACTTGCACACACTGGACAATATTTGGGCAAATTGTAATTTTATTAATGATCCAAATAGGCGGCTTAGGGTTTATTACGATTGGTATTTTCTTTTCTATTTTGCTTAGAAGGAAAATTAGCCTGAGAGAAAGAGGGCTTATGCAGGAAAGTGTCAATACCTTGCAGATAGGTGGCATTATTAAGCTGGCACATAAAATTATTAAGGGAACTTTTATAATAGAGGGGATTGGCGCATTAATCCTTGCGATTCGTTTTAGTTTTCAACTAGGCATTGTAAAAGGTATTTATTATGGTATATTCCATTCTATTTCGGCGTTTTGTAATGCAGGTTTTGATCTAATGGGTTATCAAGAAGAATATATTTCCTTAGTCCCATATTCTGCGGATATTGTTGTGAATATAACAATTATGTTGTTAGTAGTCACAGGTGGAATAGGGTTTATTGTATGGGATGATGTGACAAAGCATGGGTTGAAGTTTAAGAAATATATGTTGCATACCAAGATTGTATTAGTATCAACAGCATTTTTGTTATTTTCAGGTGCGTTTCTTTTCTGGGTTTTGGAGAGAAATAATATACTTGCAGAAAAAGGAATATTAGAACAGATATTGTGTTCTATGTTTGCTTCTGTAACAGCTAGGACTGCTGGTTTTAATACAGTGGATTTAGCAAAGCTTACAGATGCAGGGAAATTTTTAAATGTAGTGTTAATGTTTATTGGAGGAAGCCCGGGATCTACGGCAGGTGGTATTAAAACAACTACTATAGTTGTGATTTTAATGTATATTTGGTCTAATATGAAGCGGACTTATGGTTGTAATTTGTTTGGCAGAAGGCTAGATAGTGAATCAATTGTAAAGGCAAGTGCTGTTTTTTGCACGAATTTATTTTTAGCTACAGCAGCAGTACTATTTATTTCTGCAGTACAAGTATTGCCAGTGGCAGATGTATTGTTAGAAGTATTTTCAGCAATTGGCACGGTTGGCATGTCAACGGGCATTACAAGGGAATTGTTATTGCCGTCACGTATAGCCATTATAATATTAATGTACTGTGGGAGGATTGGAAGCCTGTCGTTTGCACTGTCCTTTACACAGAAGAAAAGGATTGCACCAGTACAGCAGCCAGTAGAGCAAATTAATATAGGATAAAGTAGATAGAGGGGAGCTATAATATGAAATCGATTCTGATTATTGGATTAGGAAAATTTGGGCGCCATCTTTGCCGGAACTTGGCAGAGCTTGGGAATGAGGTTATGGTAGTGGATCAAAAGGAAGAAGTATTGGAAGATTTACTTCCTATTGTCACCAGCGCAAAGATTGGCGACTGTACAAATGAGGAAGTATTAAGAAGCCTTGGGGTAGCAAATTTTGATCTTTGTTTTGTCTGTATAGGGACAAATTTCCAAAGCAGTTTAGAGATTACAAGCCTAATTAAAGAAATGGGCGCACGATACGTGATTAGCAAAGCAAATAGGGATATCCATGCTAAATTTTTACTAAAAAATGGGGCAGATGAAGTAATTTACCCAGACCGTGACATTGCAGAAAAGCTTGCTGTACGCCATAGTGCAAACCATGTTTTTGATTATATTGAGCTTACAGATGATTATTCTATTTATGAAATTCCCCCTCTTACAGAATGGCTTGGAAAAAGTATCCGCGATGTTAATTTCCGTGTAAAATACCAAGTAAGTATTTTAGGGACAAAAAAAGGGGAAGAAGTAAAATTATTGCCTTCTGCAGACCATGTTTTTGCCGCTGATGAACATTTAATGGTAATTGGCAGAGGGGAGGATATGGACAAGATATTGAAACATTTATAATAATGGCTGTTGGCTAAGGAAAAGAGGCTGTTGCAATAAGGGCGTTTTGTCTTTATGCAGCAGCCAATAGAAATATTATCTGCTTTTTATGGTTTTTTGAATAGCAATAATAGTAATAACAGCACTAATTACTGTAACAATAATACCTGAAACCCCAACAATAATTTTTATTTGTCTTAATAGTTCTTCATGAGTTTCCATAAATATTACCTCCTATATGGTCTTTATAATATATCGTCTACTGAAATATCACTATAATTAAAATAACACTGAATAAGAAAATCGTCAAATAAAATCTTTCTTAAGAAGGAATAGTTCTTTAATCAGTTTTAAAGAAAATCCGTGACAGAACCCTGCTTTGCATGATATAATAATTAGGATATAGGCAGGGCTAGGATAGTAGATAGATTATTTATGCTGCCTGGGAATATACTAAAAATGACAGTTTATAAGGAGGAAATAAGTATGGGAGTTCTTTCACGTTTTAAGGACATTATGTCTGCAAATATTAATGCACTTTTGGATAAGGCAGAGGATCCTTCTAAGATGATTGATCAATACCTTCGCAATTTGGAAAGCGATTTAGGCAAGGTTAAGGCAGAAACGGCTGCAGTTATGGCAGAGGAAACTAGATGTAAACGTGTTTTGTCTGAATGTATGGAAGAAATTGAGAAAATGCAGAAATATGCAGAAAAAGCAGTATTAGCTGGGAATGATGCAGATGCACGCCAATTTCTAACAAAGAAGGGGCAGCTTGCAGAAAAGCAGGCGGGATTACAGCAGGCATATGATTTAGCAGCAGATAATGCGGCTAAGATGAAGCAGATGCACGATAAATTAGTAAATGATATTTCACAGTTAAATGCTAAAAGAGATGCTATTAAGGCAAAGATGGCAGTTGCTAAAACACAGGAAAAAATGAATAAGATGGGAGCAAGTATTGATGGTGCAGCAGCAACTTTGTCAGCATTTGACCGTATGGAAGCAAAGGCAAATAAGATGCTAGATGAAGCAAATGCTATGGCAGAGTTAAATAAGGGAGCAGATAGTGATATTGATTCCTTAACAAGAAAATATGAAGAAACACCTTCTTCTGGTGTAGAAGATGAACTTGCAGCATTAAAAGCCAAGATGGGCTTATAAGTACAGAAAAGGAGAGGGATACATAATGGGATTGTTTAGCGGCCAGTTGGCAAATGTAGTAGAATGGGAAGAATACCGTGACGATATAATATTTTGGCGTTGGGAAAATGGAGAGATAAAAAAAGGGAGCAGGTTAATTATCCGTCCTGGCCAAGATGCGATTTTCTTATATAATGGCAAGGTTGAGGGAGTTTTTACAGATGAGGGAAGTTTTGATATTGAGTCAGATATTATCCCATTTCTTTCTACATTAAAAGGTTTTAAATTTGGCTTTAACAGTGGGATAAGGGCAGAAGTCCTGTTTATTAATACAAAGGAATTTACAGAAAAATGGGGGACAAAGAATGAAATTAACATTCCAGCCCCTAGCCTAAACCTTCCGGGAGGGCTTCCAGTCCGTGCTTTTGGTACATTTAGTTTTAAAATTAGTGATCATCAGGCATTAATTGATAAAGTGGCAGGTGTAAAAAAGATATTTACTACGGCTGATGTAAAGGAGCGTGTAGTAGCTAAGCTGGATCAGCTTTTAATGAAGTGGATGGTAAAGGAAGGAAGGGATGCCATTCATTTAATGGCAAGTTCAGATTCAATCGGTAAAGGAATCCGGGAAGATTTGGATATGGAAATTAGTAAAATTGGGATTAGTATTACTGATTTTTCTATGCAGAGTGTAAATTATCCAGAGAATATCCAAAAAATGGTAGAAAAGGCTGCTTCCCAAAGTATGGTTGGGGATATGGGCAGATACCAGACAATGGCTATGACAGATGCTATGACAAGTGGGAAAGGCGTTGGCAATGCCAGCGTAAATATGGCAAATAGTATGGCAGGGATGCAGATGGGCATGATGATGGGGCAGCAGATGGCAAACCAAATGGGGAATATGATGAATAACCAGAATGGGAATGTGGGTGCTGGAGCTTATGATACAAAGGGGGTAGCACCAAATTTCTGCCCGAATTGTGGAACAAAGACAGGAGGGGCAAATTTCTGCCCGAACTGTGGGACGAAGTTAGTATAATAAGAAGAAAGGTTTGTGCATGAGTATTTATGAAAGTTTAAATCCGGCACAGAAAGAAGCGGTTCTTTATACAGAAGGGCCGCTTCTGGTTCTTGCCGGGGCAGGTTCTGGGAAAACCCGTGTGCTTACACATAGGATTGCATATTTAATAGAAGAAAAAGGGGTAAACCCTTGGAATATTATGGCGATTACCTTTACAAATAAGGCAGCAGGGGAAATGAGGGATCGGGTAGACAAGCTGGTGGGTTATGGTTCAGAAAGTATTTGGGTTTCTACGTTCCATTCTTCTTGTGTCCGTATATTAAGGCGTTATATAGACCGTTTGGGATTTGAGCATAATTTTACGATTTATGATACAGACGATCAAAAAACCATTATGAAAGAAGTCTGTAAGCGGTTAGATGTGGATACAAAGATATTTAAGGAACGGGATATGTTGTCTGCTATTTCAAAAGCAAAGGAAGAAATGGTGACACCAGATGAGTTCCGGCAAAATGCTGGCAGTGATTTTCGTTTAAAAAGAATAGCAGATATTTACCAAGAATACCAAAAGCAGTTAAAAAAGAATAATGTACTGGATTTTGATGATTTATTGTGTAAAACAGTGGAATTGTTTGAAAAGCATAAAGATGTGCTAGAGAATTATCAAAACCGTTTCCGGTATATTATGGTGGATGAATATCAAGATACCAATACAGTACAGTTCCGTTTTATTAGCTTGTTGGCAGAGAAATTTAAAAACCTGTGCGTAGTAGGGGATGATGATCAATCTATTTATAAATTCCGCGGGGCGAATATTCAAAATATTTTGGGGTATGAAAAGGTGTTCCCAGAGGCAAAAGTGATTAAATTAGAGCAAAATTACCGTTCTACTTCTAATATTTTAAATGCCGCTAATATGGTAATACGGAATAATAGGGGAAGGAAGGATAAGACACTTTGGACACAACGGGAGGAAGGAGCAAAAATTAGGCTTAACCAGTGTGAAACAGCGAATGAAGAGGCAGAACGTGTTGTTTCTGAGGTAAAAGAACTAATCGCTAATAAAGTATACCACTATAGCGATTGTGCTGTTTTATACCGTACAAACGCGCAGTCCCGTATATTAGAAGAACAATTTGTCAGGGCAAATATCCCTTATAAAATAGTAGGGGGCATAAACTTTTATGCCCGGAAAGAAATTAAAGATTTACTTGCCTATTTAAAGACAATTGATGGTGGAAGGGATAATTTGGCTGTACGCCGTATTATTAATATACCAAAGCGTGGAATTGGGCTTGCTTCTATAGATAGGGTACAAGACTATGCAGAAGAAAATAATGTAAGCTTTTATGACGCGCTCCGCGTAGCAGAGAAAATCCCTTCTTTGGGAAGGGCTGTAGCTAAAATAGAGCCATTTGTAAACTTAATACAAGTATTTCGGAGTAAGGTAGGGATTTTGTCTTTAAAAGAACTTCTAGAAGATGTATTAAAGGAAACAGAGTATACAAAAGAATTTGATGGTGAGGATGCGGAAGAAGTAGAAGCACGTATGGAAAATATAGATGAATTAATTAGTAAAATTGCAGACTATGAAGAAAAAGAAGAAGAGCCTACATTAAGCGGTTTTTTGGAAGAAGTGGCATTAATAGCAGATATTGACAGTTTGGATCAGTCTTCTGACCGGGTAGTCTTAATGACTTTGCATAGTGCAAAAGGCTTAGAGTTCCCTAAAGTATTTTTATGTGGCATGGAAGAAGGGATATTTCCAAGTTATATGTCAATTAATTCAGAGGATAAAACAGATGTAGAAGAAGAACGGCGGCTCTGTTATGTAGGGATTACGCGTGCTATGGATAGTTTAACGGTTTCTTTGGCAAAACAGCGTATGATCCGCGGTGAAACGCAATGGAACCAGCCTTCCCGTTTTTTAAGGGAGATACCATTGGATTTATTGGATGGTACGCAGCGTAGAATTGTAAATATGCCAAATACTATGGGGATTTCCAAGCCTAAGCCAGTGCCAATGCAAAAACCAAAAGTATTACAGCCAAAGAGTTTTACAGTAACATCTTTGGCAGGTTTGGATTATACTATAGGAGATACTGTGTTCCATGTAAAATTTGGTACAGGAGTTGTAACAAATATTTTAGAAGGCGGATGTGATTATGAAGTAAAAAAAAAAAAAAAAAAAGCTGGGACG
>ERZ808040.2072-NODE-2072-length-12022-cov-3.182252_pt1 | contig 12022 bp, 6 predicted proteins | sample MGYA00380191_ERZ808040 | MGnify/ENA primary metagenome ERZ808040 (study PRJEB31490, sample SAMN06133395) | mouse gut metagenome | isolation source: J6 | host: mice | place: China: Chengdu | collected 2015-05 ... | reverse complement strand
CGCCCCCGGATTTGGTGGCTGATTGCAGTAGTATGGCGTCTGTTCCGCTTGGCACTTTGCACTTTCTTTCCAACGATAACTAGAAAACGTTAAATGGTTAGAAAACGATTGCGGCTCATTAGGAAATGCTTTTATAGATTGTATTTTCAGATAGGAGACTATTATGTTACATGATGAATTTCAGATGAATGGGCGTAAGAAAGCCCGGAAATGGTAATGATGCAGGAACAGGATAAACGTGCCGTGGAATCTATATGCAGGTGTGGACTTGACATTGAATGCAATTGGCATAGAGATGATGCCATGAGATAAATTGCACCATGGCAATCGAATCATAAAGAGAAAGGGTATTAAATATTTTATATTTGGGTCTTGTTGGGTATTCCAGCAAGACCCTTTTAAGATGGCAGTGTCCTTTTTCATGGTTAAAAATTCGCAAAGTCTATTGGAAGCATTAAAATGAACGGTTTCAGAAATTAGGTGGTGAAAAATATCAGATTGCAATTTGTCTATTGGGTATTGTAATTTCTATGGTATAATAAATAGGCAAATAATGTATTTGAGTGTCGATGTATTCAGATAAAAGGAGTATGTACGGTATGATAGAAATTTTGGAAATGGCAATAGACCAGTACTGGTTATATAGAAATAATGTGCTTTGGGGAATAGGCATAATTTTTTTATGCATTATTATAGGAGAAATTTGTCGTTGTAAAGAAAATAGAAGATATACTATAAATAAGCTGTTGCAGAAGTCCATTTTTGCGATTGACTTTATTGTAATAGGCAGCATACTTTATCTGTTAGGGGTGACAATGCCAATAGAGTATGCTTATTTTAATGTTATTGTTTTTGCTTTTGCTATGGGAGTAATTATTATTAATGGAATTGTTCAAATGATTATGTTTAGAAAAATCGTCACTCCTATGGCTCATGGTTTTAAATATATCCAATATATATTATTTTTTGAACTGTTTTTGTTAGCGGCAACATATCGCTTAGAATTCATAGAAGGGATAGTTGGATTGTTTGCAGTTTTAATCTGTCAGATAGTAATTTTTGCTATTAGGAAATCCAAGGCAGAAGAAAGAGAAATATCGAAAGAATCCGATTATCCTAATCCTAATTTATATTTTACGAGAGAAAAGCAATTGGAAAAGTTTGTCGCAATATTAGAACAGCAAAAGAGTGAGCCTTATGCAGTTATGATATCGGGCGAATGGGGAAGCGGGAAGAGCAGTTTCGCAAAAGCCTTAGAAAGAAAATTAGATCAAGATGATTTTATCTGGGTTCGTGCGGGAAGTGAAAAATCAGTTTCTGATATCATGCTGAATATTGCGGAAGAAGTATTGGAAAAACTGAAAATGAACAATGTTTATATAGAAAATAGTGATTTGATTGAAAAGTATTTTGTGGCATTTTCTGGTTTGCTGGAAGAGAGCGGTTTTAAAATCTTTAATAAATTCTCAAGCTTGTTTGGAATAGTTAAAAACGAGAACAGTAAGGATTACCTTAATGGGAAATTGAATGAACTGAGTAAACTGAATAAAACAATTTATTTGATTATTGATGACTTAGATAGATGTGATAAAGACTACCAAATAAAAATGTTTAAAGTTATAAGGGAAAGTACAGAACTTGTGAACTGTAAAACAATTTTTCTGGTAGATCGAAATAGGTTTCTTGATGATGAGCACAATGCAAATTATATCGAAAAATATATTAGCTATACTTTGGATTTATGCAAGGTGAGTTGCCAAGAACTTTTGGAATACCATGTTGGAGAATTTTTAAGTAATGATTTTTTTGAGGGATTGGACGAGACACTATTAAAAAATAGAACGATACCTGAGCTTCAAGGTTTGGTGGGCGATTTTCTTCAAAATGTAGTAGAGAAGTTAAATGGTGAAATTAAAAAGGCGGAAGAAGAGTTTGAAAAGAAAGGCGAAAAAGAGAAAGAAGCTGAAAGGCAGCATGTGAAAGATAAAGTTGAAGATATAAAAAATACAGTGATTGAAGTAGAAAAAAATATTTCAAATTCCAGAAAAGTTAAAAATTATCTTAAAGGTGTAAAAAGGGATATCTTTAATCTTAATGCTGATATCGGAAGGTGTAGTGGTGAATTTAGAAGTGAAGATTGGATCAGAGGAATTATCGAAGTTCAATTTGTTAAAAACATTTTACCCGATTTGTTTACAGATATAAAGATGTGTTCATGTATTGAAGAATTTGGTGAAAAGTACAAGGGTTACAGTCTTGATATAATATGGGGAGTGTATTTGGAGCTTTGGTTGAACAGTGAAAAGAAAGTGGCGATATTAAATAATATAATTTACAATTTGGATGTTATTGATTTCTTGCATATTAAGACACAGCGAGAAAAGTATATAGAGGAATTACATAGTGGTAAAGCGGATATAAAAAATGTAAATCAGTATGTAGAATGTGCTCAATCCTATGATGATTTACATAGAATCATGGAAGTATGCGAGACGAAAAAAATTGATAAGGATACTGACAAAGAAAAGTTTTCGGGCAACATTTTAAAACTTTTATCTCAACAGTGGAGTCCTTTTAAAACATATGAGAAAGAATTTCTGAATTTCTCCAGACATTTAGTAGATTGGGCAGTAAAATCAGGGGTGTCCGAAAAGGAGAAGAGAATATATACACAGGCGGGATATTTGATTGTGAGAAGATGTATCATTGATAATTCTTTACAGTTCAGGAAGATTTTGTCTATTTTCTTTCCTGTTTCTCGAATTGAAGAAACCTGGCATGGATTAGCAGTTTCAGATATTAATGAATTTTATGCGGAATTGAAAAAAATAGATAAACAATTATTATTTAAAGGGTTGGAAGATGAAACCAATAAATTAATGTGTATAAGAAAGTATTATGGAAATTTGGAAGCTGAATTGCAAAAAGAAGATTATAAGAACTCTGGATTAGATACCGAAAAGATATTTACAGATATTAATCTGATTTTTGAAGTGTGCCAATTTTGGGATGAAGTAGAAAATACGATAGACTTAAAAGAAGATGGTGATATTGTAGAATTTAGTCGGTATTTTGATTTTAATTTTTATTCGGTGAGGGAAAATACATTTTCAGACAGTAGGAATTTGATATGTGCTATACAAATTTTGAAAAAGTTTTTTGAAAATAGGAATAGATGCTATAAATCGGATTATTCATTATTCCTGTTGAGATTGTTTTATAAAGTAGTGCTAAAATTTGAATCAGAACCAGAATGGTTTGGGGATAATGTTAAAGAAGTGTATGATATATTATCAGAAATCTATGAAATGGTTCATGTATTAGAAATTGAATCTGATCGAGATACTAAGGATACAATGGATCTTATAAGAATCTATATGTATAGGTATAAAACATACTATGAGCAATCTTGCCAGAGCGGTTCAAGAGATTAAAAAGGATTTTGGATTACTGCTAGTGCGGGAGAAATGGGATGAGGATAGGGGAGATTGCCTTTTGGGTGGCCGAGCGAGTGCTACTCGCAGAGACGTAGCCGCCAATCGGACAGACCGAAAGAACCCATGCTAGGGTAACACCGGCAGGGGATGATTTTTTTGTTTGCGGGAAACAGTGGCTAATCCCACCAGCAGTAATAAATGGAATGTCCATCGCTGGATAATTCCGTGCATGGGATAGCTTCCCCGTTTTCACCAATCAGGAATGTCCAATGCTGGGACTGGCCCGCCGCAGTTATCAGGAAATTGTTTTACTGGAAACAGCAGAGAAAATTATCGAGTAATGAGGCAGAGAAAAAGTCTCTGGAAATATGATACCATTGCTGGAGGTTTGACTCATATTACAGCCCAATACATCTCAAATGTCTCGAAAAGTATAACTATTTTTAGAATATTTCTAGAACTTGTATATTTCGAGATTTTGTAATATAATTTTAAATGTAAATGTATTTGCAGGGAGGATTGGAGATGGACTATTTGACTGTTAAGGAAGCTGGGGAAAAATGGGGCATTTCAAGTCGTATGGTAACAATATACTGCAATGAAGAACGTATTCCAGGAGCTATTAAGAAAGGAAACCTGTGGTTGATTCCCCAAAATGCTGAAAAGCCAAAAGATTTACGGAAAAAATGAGAGAAATGGAAGAGAGGAACAGGGCAGATATGTTTGTGGATGAGACAGGTTCGACAGTAAATTTTATAGATTTGTTTGCAGGTGCAGGTGGTCTGTCCGAAGGTTTCATTCAGGCAGGCTTTAATCCGATAGCGCATATAGAAATGAATGCCATGGCAGCAGCAACTTTAGAGACGCGGGCGGCATATCACTACATGATGAAACAAAAGCCATTGATGCGTTGGTATTATGAATATGAAAGAGGTAATATTACCAGAGAAAAGCTTTTTGAGTATATTCCTGATGAGGTGACAAAAACAGTCATAAATGCGGAGTTGTCGCCGGAAAACATTTCTGATATATTCAGACATATTGATGGCATCATGCAGGAGGATAATATAAAAAAAGTAAATATAATTGTTGGGGGGCCTCCATGCCAGGCGTATTCTCTTGTGGGTCGAGCACAGAGTAGCCACATGTTGGTTCCTATGAGTGAGGATCCAAGAAACGAGTTGTATAAAATGTATACGCGTTTCCTAAAGAAATATCAGCCTGATATGTTTGTTTTTGAAAATGTGGCAGGTTTGAAAACGGCCAGAAATGGCGAGTCATTTAAAAATCTGCAGGCACAGCTTCGTCGCGTTGGGTATGTGATTGAATGTCATGAACAGAATGCTGTGGATTTTGGAGTCCTTCAAAATCGCAGGCGTTTGATTATTATTGGTTGGAGAAAAGGAACAAACTACCATTACCCTGTCTTTGAGAAGATTCAGAGTAATGCGTTGGTGAATGACCTGCTTTCTGATTTGCCTGTACTTGAACGGGGAGGGCAGGAATTTACATACAGGGTTCCCTGTGCGCAGGCGAGTCGCTATGTTAAAGATAATCAGCTTCGTACACACAATGATGTTCTTACACATCATGTGGCAAGAAATAATATCCCACGGGATGTTGAGATTTACCGTCGCACGATAGAGGAGTGGAATAATGGCCATCAACGATTGAAATATGCAGATTTGCCGGACGAATTGAAAACACACAGGAATCAGACAGCATTTGCTGACCGTTTTAAAGTTGTTGAGGGTGACTGCACAAGTTGTCATACTGTGCTGGCTCACCTGTCAAAAGATGGACACTATTTTATTCACCCGGATATAAATCAGTGCCGTTCCATTTCGGTAAGGGAGGCAGCCAGACTGCAGACATTTCCGGACAGTTATTATTTTGAAGGAAACCGCACTTCACAGTATGTGCAGATTGGGAATGCCGTTCCACCAATAATGGCAAGAAGGATTGCGGAAGCGATTCGCAGTATGATAGAAAGTCAGATAAAAGAGGAAGTTGTTTGTGAAGAAATCAAAGGGAAATCGAATAAACAGGAAATCAGTGCTTAACAAAAGTCTGCTTTTTGTTATTATAATGCTGATTGTTGCGCCTGTACTTATTAATGGTGGCTTGGCTGTTACGGATGTCTTTTGCGATAAATGGGGTATAACTTTAACTGCAAAAGGATTGGACAATGAAAGTTGGCTGGATTTCTGGAAATATTACCTGTCAACTGCAATTGCCTTTTTTGGTGTGTATCTGGTGTGCGATACTGCAAATAGGGATAGAAAGAGCAGGGACAATAAAGATGATTCAATTCAGTACCTAAATCGTGTTAGTTTGGAAGAAAAAACGCTGGTTGAGGTAGTCCAGTGTTTTAATACAGGGGTAATATATAAGGCATTAAATCAACTCGGCGAAACCACAGTACAGGAGTGCAAAGCTGTTTTGCAGGTTGCCAGGGATAAGACGGATGAAGCACATATTAAATTTGAGATGCTGACTGATATTGTGGACGATTATGAAAGGTGTAGCAGATGTGAACATAATCCATGTTGGGACAGGAAAATAAAAGAGAAAGTCAGTGGCACATTTTATGATATGGAAAAGAGTTATACTGATTTACTGAATGTGGGAGACGATTATCTGAATAAAGTGGCTACAGAAAAACGTAATTTGGAAATAATGGGAATTCAAACCCGGATCAGAGATAATTTGAAAGATCAGATTTCGTATTTGCAGCAGCGAGGTGGCTCTTATGAGGAACTTGCACAAAAACAGGAAGAATTGTCAAATGTAGAGAAACAAATCGCAGAACTGAACAAAGCAAAAATGAGTCGGGAAGAAATGGAAAGGCTGCTTCAATCAGCAGAGAAAGAAATTGATTGTTTGGCTAAAGAAAGAGCCGCATTTATTGGATACTGCAAAAATTACATAAATCTGCAAAAGGGACATGCGCAAGATTTAAAGAATAATGGGGTTGTAACATATATGAAGGCGGAAGAAAATAGCATCCAAGATGATGTTTGATGATTGAATTACTTATCCCAAAATGCTATGGGCAATACTTAAGTAAAATTTTTGAGAGAAATACTGGAACAGTGTGATTGGCAAACTGCTTGGAAATATCCAAACAGCATCGGGCGATTTTCAATAGGGAGGCAGCTCGTATTCAGTCTTTTGCGAAAAACACTGTTTTGAGTTCCCAAGAACAATCCAGCTTATACAAGTGTGCAATGCAGTGTCGCTAATGCTGGTGAAAGGTATCGTCAGGGAATTAATTTAAAGAAGAACTACGTCAGGAGGAATAGGATGGAAGCGAATCTGCTTCTTGAGCAATACGGAAGATATAAAAGGCTTGCGTTGGAAGAGTCACCGTATCGATGCCTCTTAAATGCAAATATAGAACTTAACCCGCACCAAGTTAATGCTTTTTGTGCCGCAATTCAGGCATTAAAGACTGGTGGCATTGTGCTTGCAGATGAAGTTGGTCTTGGAAAGACCATTGAAGCCGGACTTGTTTTGAAGTATATGCTTGACTCGGGTGCCAAGCGTGTTCTGATTGCGCTTCCGTCCACACTTCGCAAACAGTGGGAAATTGAATTGGATGAAAAGTTTGGTCTTGAAACAACTATACTTGACCGGAATATAGTCGAGAAAGATTACTACAAAACAAAAAAATGGATTGAAGATGCCAAGGAAACGAGGATTGCCATCACATCCTATGATTATGCGTCTAAGCTCATGAAACGATTCTCGTTAGTGAAATGGGATTTTTTGATCATAGATGAAGCACATAATCTTAGGAATGTTTTTCATGGGGCAAAGAGAGCTAAGAATCTGTATGAAAAAAGTAAGGGGATTCCAAAGATTTTATTGACAGCTACTCCTCTGCAGAATTATTTGTCGGATTTACATGGACTCATTTCGTTTATTGATCCGAGGATTTTTGGCAGTGAGAAGGTTTTTAACAAAAGATATGTGACAGACAAGGACTATGACGGTCTCAAAAGAGAACTTGCCCCAGTTCTTTATCGTACATTACGGCGGGATGTCGGCAAGTATATGAATTTTAGGAAGAGGAAGTGTCGAACAGTAGATTTTGAATTATCGCCGAGTGAAGTAGAGTTGTATATGAGGGTGAACGAGTTTTTAAAAAGACCTGTATTATATTCAATTCCGACTTCAAATAAGGCACTGATTATATTGGTTATCAGGAAACTTCTGGCATCCTCCAGCTTTGCACTTATTGAGACATTTGAGGTGCTGGCAGTGCGGCTTGAGAAGCTGAAACAAGGAACGAAATCTGCAAAGGCACAAGAGGGGTTTGATCTTTTCTGGCAGTATGTAGAGGATGAACTGGATGAAAATGATCTTGCAGAGGATGAAGATGAGGACATGGTCTTTCAGAAACAAGTCATCCAAGAGGAGCTTGATGAGGTAACTAACATCATTGCTGCCGCAGAGAAAATCAAAAGCAATGCAAAAATAAGAGCCTTACAGACGGCTATAAAAACAGCATTTGAATATCAGGCAAGTGTAAGTATCCCGCAGAAGGTTGTGGTATTTACTGAATCAAAACGGACCCAGAAATATATTGCAAATGAACTGAGGGGGAATGGGTACGAGGAAGAGGATATCCTGTTGTTCAACGGAGACTTTAATGATGCGATGACGGGCGAGATATACCGTGCATGGCAGGTGAAGAATTTTGGGAAGACAAATTACGGAAGAAGCGTCGAATACAAACATGCTATTGTGGACTACTTCAAGGAAAACGCAAAGATACTGATTGTTACAGATGCTGGATCAGAAGGGTTGAATCTTCAGTTTTGCAATACAGTTATCAATTATGACCTTCCTTGGAATCCACAGAAAATTGAACAGCGCATAGGACGTTGCCACAGATATGGACAGAAATATGATGTGGTTGCCATTAATCTACTGAACACACAGAATGAGGCAGACAAACGAGTATATGATATTCTGTCCCGAAAGTTTGAATTGTTTGAGGGTGTATTCGGAGCCTCCGATGTGGCTCTCGGAGCATTGGACTCTGGCGCAAGTTTTGAAAAGACAATTCTTGAGATTTACCAGACATGTAATTCGGCGGCTGAAATCAAGCGAGAGTTTGACAAGCTGGATAGAAAACTGGAAGCCAAAAGAAATAAGAAAGCGACACAGCTCCGATCAATCCTCCTGACAGAAAGTAGTAATGCTAAAGGAGTTTCGCTTGAGAAAACAAAAGCTGATATTGATAGATATCTCAGGGAGGTTGAATATTGGACACAGATGAACGACCCGGTGGTCGATGGTAGCTTGCATTATTGGAGGATTGATAACTGGGGAGAGGAATGCTTTGGTTCGCATGGAACACTGTTTCTCGGAGCGTTTTGTGATTCCAGCAAGATTCTTTTCCCGGTTGTGTTACTATGTGATGAAAACGGAACGTATATAGATTTTGATGAAGAGGATATTGTGGCTGCACTGAACAAAGCAGACGATTCAGATGTGAAATACTTTGTTCCTACGGATGTAGAGGTAGCGGAGTATCAGAGGATTTATGACAAATTGACAGCTGAGATGATGCAAAAGTATCAAGCTGCGATTACACCCTTAAAAACATATAACAAGCGAAAGGTGGAAAACTGGGCAGAGATACAGAGAGAGCAGCTGAATATAGAAATTGCGGACATGCTTGCAGAGATTGACGAACTTAGCTCTGAGGAAGCGGTAGCCAAAGACTTTCTTGAGAAAATCGATATTCGCAAAAAGATAGATGAGAAGAAAAAGCACCTACAGCGATTCCAAGAATCGTTTCATAAAAAGGATTCTTTCATACAGGAAGAAGCTAAGAAAGAAATAAAGAATTTTGATGACCAATTCAACATATCACCAATTCTGGTAGTGAATATTGTGTTGAAGTTTTAAGGAGACGATATTATGCAAAAGAGCGGAAAACTCGAACTTACATGGGTGGGCAAGTACGATGATAAAGTTGTCGAGCCCAGAATCCTTGTTGAGGATAAGGAAAAATCATTCGGAGATCCTGACAGTGAAAACATGTTAATTCATGGGGATAACCTTATTGCGCTTCAAGCATTACAACAGGAATATGCAGGAAGGATTAAATGTATTTATATTGATCCGCCATACAATACCGGAAGTGCGTTTGAGTATTATGACGACAATCTTGAACATAGCATATGGCTAACCCTTATGAAACAAAGATTGGTACTGCTCCGAGATTTATTACGCGAGGATGGTTTTTTGTGTTGCCATATTGATGACTCTGAAAGCCATTATATAAAAGTGTTACTGGATGAGATATTTGGTAGATCAAATTACTTAACCACGTTGTATGTACATGTAAGGTATCCAGATAAAACTTTAAAATCTGATATGGATTTTCATAAGGAAATTGAACAGGTGTTGGTGTATAGGAAGGAATATGGTGCAACACCTAATTTTGATCATGACAATGTAGGATATGAAAAATTCATATACGAAATAAAAGAACTTCGAAAAGGCCGTGAAATCGAGTTGGGAGGAAAAAAAGTATTTGTTTTTGATAGAGGTGATTATCAGATTGTAAAAAAAGAAGTTGGTGATGAATATGGTCTGAAAGAAATCTGGGCAACAGGAACAATATTGGATGGGAATTCATCAGGCCGCTTTTTCAGAGATTATTTGACTGGCCGTTATGAGACTGATGGATATGGTGTATTATACAAAGTATATGGCATAGGTGACGATAGGTATGATTACAGATATTTCACTGGTCCGAAAAGAGCAAGTGCAACCAAAGGCAAGTATTATCAAGGGGTGCCTATAGATCAGCTTGATAGTGAAGTTGTTCAAAGAAAGAAACCAATAGGCGGTTTTTATGATCTTGCAGGCAATTTCGGAAATTGCCGCCACGAAGGTGGTGTGGAATTTCGTAGTGGGAAAAAGCCTGAAGCCTTGGTGGAAATGATTATAAGGTATTTCTCGAATAAGGGGGATTGGGTTCTTGATTCATTTTTAGGGAGTGGTTCCACTATTGCGACAGCGCATAAAATGGGCAGAAAATGGATAGGTGTTGAATTTGGTGAGCATGCGTATACTTTATGTAAAGTCCGCATGGACAATGTTATAAATGGCGACAAGACTGGAATTTCAAAGGAATATAATTGGCAAGGTGGGGGTGGATATCATTTTTATGAACTTGCTCCAAGTTTACTTGTTAGAAATAAAAAGTTGCCTATTTACCAAGTTAATCCAGAGTATACTTTTGAAATGTTGTGTGAAGCCATCTGTAAGTTGGAAGGCTTCAGGTATAAACCGGAAGATGTTTTTCATGGATATTCCTCTGAAAAGAGATTTATCCATATTACCGAGGAATTTGTGAATGCGAAGTATATAAAATCGATATCCATGACTCTTGGCGAAACACAGTCGTTGCTGATCTATGGAACAAAGATACAGTCTGATTTAAAATTGCCAGACAACATAGAGGTAAAACGTATACCTAAAGATCTTCTGGGAAAGTGCGATTTTGAAAGTGAGGTGAGATAAATGACAGATGTGGTTAAGAAGATTAAGCTCGCTATGAGTCTCAGAGACCCACAGGAAGAAGCACTTTCCTACTTGGATGCTATCTCACAGCATTGTGATTACAAAAAGGATTTAAAGGCAGAAATCGAGAAAATTGCCAGCGAATATTGCGAGAACCAGAATAAGGTAAAGGTTTCCGATAAGTTTGATTTCCCGTCCTTCTGCTATGCTATGGCAACAGGTATCGGTAAGACCAGACTGATGGGAGCTTGTATTTATTATCTTTACAAGACAAAGGGGTATAAGCATTTCTTCATCCTTGCTCCTGGAAATACGATTTATGAGAAGCTGAGGAAGGAATCCAATCCGGGACACCCGAAGTATATCTTTAAGGGACTTGAGGCGGAAATGGGACATCCTAAAGTGTATGACGGCGAGAATTATACCACTTATCCTACGCTTTACGATCAGATGTCACTGACTACAATGAAGACATCAGAAATCCAGCTATTCATTTTCAACATCAGTAAGATATTCAACAGCAGGACGGATACACAGTTTAATTTTCATAAATTCAAAGAAAACTTGGGTATGTCCTTTGCAGATGTATTGTCTGGCTTTGATGATCTTGTCATATGCATGGACGAGGCACACAGATATTATGCTCCAGCATCTATGCAGGCAATTAACTACCTGAAGCCGATACTTGGCTTGGAATTTACGGCGACACCGAAAAGCACCAGCAATGTCATTTACTCATATGATCTTGCCCGTGGTGCTATAGAAGGCTATTTGAAGACTCCTGTTGTCATGGGACGCTCAAATATGGCTGGGTACAGCGATGAAGACATCGAAGAAATGAAGATTCGCGACGGATTGTCCTTGCACGAACACAGGAAGACTGTTCTTCGAGAATACTGTAATGAGCATGAGGATGTCGATTATGTTAAACCAATAGTTCTTATTGCCTGTAAGGATACTATCCATGCTAAGCATATCAGGGAACTGATTGATAATGACAAGTTCCAGAATGGCAAATACAGGGGAAAAGTGAT
>ERZ808040.2067-NODE-2067-length-12035-cov-23.655795_pt1 | contig 12035 bp, 13 predicted proteins | sample MGYA00380191_ERZ808040 | MGnify/ENA primary metagenome ERZ808040 (study PRJEB31490, sample SAMN06133395) | mouse gut metagenome | isolation source: J6 | host: mice | place: China: Chengdu | collected 2015-05 ... | reverse complement strand
CCCACCCTCGAAACGCCTCCATCTGGCGCTTTGGGGGCATTTTTGTTCCAGAAAATCAGGCGCAATGGTGCTTTCCGCTCCATTGCCTCCGCCCACTCGTTTCCTATTGTGGGTCAGGTTGTGGGTCAAACGCTACGCATTTGCCTGTTGCAGATAATACTTATTCTCCGCCACCCGAAGCACGAAATCGTACCATAAACTGATTGCAAAGTGTAAATCCTCCCCCGCAAAATTTGCGCCGCTGTAAACAATAGAAGCGGCTACTCAGTCGGTTGGACAATCTTTTCCCTCTATTGGTCACCTGAATACGGCATTAGTCACTTGATTCAATCTAAACGCTGCGTTTTTACTGTATTTATAAAGTTTCCATTGCATTTTCGCAGCGAACATGGTATAATAAGGCCATGGGGGTGTCATGTGATGGAAATCGGGCAGTATCTAAAGCAAATGCGAACTCAATGTGACCTAAGCCTAAAAAAAGTGCAGATAAAAACCGGTATCAGCGACTCTAAGCTGAGCCGGATCGAAGGTTGTTCCCCCCGCTCTGAACCCGGCCCTGTAGTTCTGCAGACGCTGTCAAAGCTCTACAATTTTAATCTTGTTGAGTGCTATCTTGCTACAGGTTATTTGGACGAAGAATCACTTTCCTCTTATAAGCAGGTTTTTCAAAACACCGAACTCCTTAATCAGGATGAACGAATTCTCATTCAAAACTTAATTAATATGCTCACGAAAGAGAGGGGTTCTCATGATATATAGGCTTGGAGAACTGTTCTGTGGTCCTGGAGGATTGGCTTGGGGCGCCACTCACGCAGACATTGGAGACCCAGAGTTTAGAATTGTGCACGAATGGGCAAACGATTATGATGCGAGCACCTGTCAAACCTACCGCCGGAATATTTGCCCTAATGCTCCTGGAAGTGTCTATCATGCAGATATCCGAGAATTTGACCTCACCAGGCTGACTCCGATTGACGCTCTTGCGTTCGGTTTCCCTTGTAACGATTATAGTGTCGTTGGTGAGCGCAGAGGCATGGATGGGGTCTACGGCCCACTCTATTCTTACGGAATAAGGGTCCTCGATATGTTTCATCCGCAATGGTTTCTAGCTGAAAATGTAGGCGGTCTCCGAAATGCTAACGATGGCAGGGCATTTGCACGTATTCTTGATGAGATGCGGGCATCCGGCTACACGCTGTATCCTAATCTCTATAAGTTTGAAACTTACGGCATCCCTCAAGCACGGCATCGAATTATTATCGTTGGTATTCGTAATGACATTAATATCGAATTCAAAATCCCTTCTAATGCGCTATACGCTGAAATCGACAACACCTGCCGAACAGCAATTGAAGTGCCCCCCATCCCTGCTGATGCCCCAAACAACGAGCTTACAAAACAGTCTGCAGTCGTTGTGGATCGCTTACAGCACATAAATCCTGGCCAAAATGCATTCACCGCAGATTTACCGGATCACTTAAGATTGAATGTTACAGGTGCAAAAATCAGTCAGATTTATAAGCGGCTCGATCCAGATAAGCCTTCCTACACTGTTACCGGAAGCGGCGGAGGCGGCACCCACATATACCATTGGGCAGAACCCCGCGCCCTCACCAACCGAGAAAGGGCCCGGCTGCAAACATTCCCTGATGACTATGTCTTTGACGGAAGCAAAGAAAACGTTCGTAAGCAGATTGGAATGGCAGTCCCCTGCTTGGGTGCCAAAATAATCTTCGAAGCAATTCTCAAATCCTTCGCTGGAATTCCTTATCCGTCCATGCCAGCCAACATCGAGGAATGAGCCCAATAATAGTAATCGGAGCACCACATATGTTGCGGTGCTCCGATTTACTATTATAGCTTTTCTATAACAATGTCTGTAGGACTTGTCCACCGAACTTCAACCCTATCTCCAACATCTGCCCCTACAGCATAAAACCAATCGCCCAGGGCTTTCAAATCTCCGTCTCCAGAGAACTGCTTTGCATAGATATCACCGGCTCCAGAATTGCCCTGCGCTCTTAAAATTCCCGCAAACAGACCATCTGCCGATACACAATTAAATAAGTTCTTACCTAAAATATCAACGTAGTTTGTACCATTCTGATTCAACAAATTAAATGCCCGTGCATATGTTGCTGGAATCGGTATGTATCCTTCTCCATATACAGTTCCTCGCGAACCAGTATACCTGTGCACACCCCACTCTAAATGTGGCTGCTTCAAAACTATTGTGTAGCTGTTTCCTTTTTGGGCCATATTTCTCGACTCCTTTGATTAGTTTATTTTTCCCCTTAACAGAGGTTGCTCTTTTATTAAAATTATCTACCTATCATGTGCTAAAATCCATATAATAAGTTTCTTCGTCAAGTTTTAGAAACACCACATCTGTGCGTCCATAGCGGTCAAGATCTGCCCGTGTAACAAAAGCACCATTCGGTAGCCCAAGCCTGTTTCTAAAATATTCGCCCAAATCGCTGTTCCGTAGAGGCGTGGTAATGGCTTTATCGCTCTGCTGTTCTACTCGGAGAATTAACTGATGACGATCATCAGTGACTGCCGCAAAATGTCGCCCTTCCAACGGGAAAAAGCCTCTCCTTGCAATCCTGCTCGGGAGCGGGATGTAAGCCTCGTTCGGGTTACGTCTGGGACGCTGACCCCAGTTCAGCCCAGACTGCTGTCCAGGCTCACCAGACCGTGTAACTAAGCTGAGAGTCACCCTTTCATACTCTGGCATTGCATTAAATTCCCTGCCCAGTGCATTTTCACGATCCAGGATTGGATGCCTCGGATAAATAGCCACATATTCTTCAACTTCGTTATGATGTGCATAGATGCTTCGGCCAGTAAGCGACTCATAATAATCCATTGCCTCAGCGGGACTGCATTCCATCAGCACTTCCTGCCGGTGACTTCCCACAAAAGCACTCTGCACGAAATCCGCTGAGCCTGCATAAGCCAGCACAGGAGCTCCGTCTTTTGCCCACAGGAATACATTAGCGTGAACAGCAGGAGCATCGAAAATATAACTGCACTCAATTTTCTCAATTTCCTGCGGCTTTTCTCCCCGAATCAGCTGGATAAAGCCTTCGTGGACGCTGGCACTGATGCCGTCAAAGGGCACCATTCCGATCATCAAGATAATTCTGATGGGCACCTGCGTTCTTCGATATAGGTTTTCAATATACCAGGAAAGCATGGTAGGTGTGGCATAACCAGCAATAATATAAAGCTCATTCACATCGTTTCGCAGCGGCGAGAACAGTGCCGTCTCAGCTATATCAGCAGTAATCACTCGCACAGCTCCTTCCCTGCAATCGTTTCCAAAATTGTGCGGACACACTCATTAAGATGTTTTCTGATCTGCCATTCCCAAAACCGGAGCACTGTCCAGCCGTCTGCTTCCAGCTTAGCAGTCACTTCACGGTCCCGCTCCATGTTTCGTTCAATCTTTGGTATCCAATAGTCCCGGTTGGATTTAATCCGCTGATGCCGATTCTCCCAGTCGTAGCCATGCCAGTAATCCGAGTCGCAGAAAACAGCGATTTTATGCTTTGTTATCGCAACATCAGGCTTTCCGGTTAGACCCTTATAGTTTTTGCGGTAGCGGACACCCTCATGCCACAGAGCCTTGCGGAGTGCCAGCTCAATTGAGGTATCCTTGCTCCGAATTGCCTGCATATTCTTTCGGCGCTGTTCAGGTGTTAAATCATCCATAAGCTCTAACCTTCCACCGCGTCCTCTTCCGGCTCTCGGACATCGTAGTATACCACATGATTGGGCAGCTTTATATTCGGCACCCACAGCTCCCGGCCTCCCCAGCCCTTGCGACCAGTCACCTTGTACATGGTTAGAACCGTCCTGCTGGGAAAGGATGCCCCGAGACTCCAATCATTGGGGGACAGCAGGGCTCCAGTACCCTGAGCAACATCCCTGCCACGCCGAACAATCAGCACACCCTGAGCCGCAGGATTCTCAGCCAGAATCGTATCCAGTACAGAACTGAAGGCTTTCACATCGAAGTCCTCCGCAGAGGACACATGATTGAGAATTTCCTTCATCAGCCGGAGGCTCACCTGATAAGACGGCTCAGCCTCATCAAACGCTGCCATCAGCCTATCCAGATCCTCAATGCTGTGGTTATCAGGATAGAAGGGATAATAGTTAGTACCACCGGAAAGCATGAACACTTTTTGATTGTCCAGCACATTGGCACGGGTCGGATTGAGTCCTTCTGGATAATAAATTTTTACGTCTTTTGAGCCTCGCTCGATTTGAGCAATCATAGCGTTATTGGTGGCATTGATATCTGCAAAGAGTTTATAGAGCGGCTCATCGATGTATACCATCATCATGCCGGGATCGCGGTCATAGCCAAACATTCGGCTGTGCTGCCACATTGTGTCGGCCTGCGGCTTTTTACTGGTGCGTGTGTAGTAAATTGTATGCAGTGATGGAAATGTCACACCACGCCCTAATGTATTGCCGCCAATCACAATGTTGGAGCCGGATGAGTATTCTTTGCTGTCCACTTCTGTTTTGCCATTCATCACCAGCACTTTTACCGCATTGCCTGCAAGAAGCTCTTTTGCAATGGAAAATACTGTGGCAAAATCAGCTTTTTCAGCTTTCTGCGGCTTTAGACTCTTATATTCCTCTTCCAGTGCATCTCTAAAAGCATAATCAGCATTTTCGAGACACCAAGTCAATTCTTTTGTCACGGCCTTTGCATATCTGCCGTGGACGGCCTGCCGGACGCTCGGGTGAATCAAACAGTTACAAGTGGTGCCTCCAGAAGCTATCGTCTGCCCAGAAACCGCCAGATGCCGAATCACCATCCTGCGTTCCGGCTCAGTGATGGTTTCAAGGTAAGTGATACACTCGGCTGTTTGATTTTTCGGGAAAAAGAAATCTCCTCCGAGATAGGCACTTCCTGGCTCAAAGTAGTAGGTAAAGTATGGATGCCAGCCGGAAGACATCGTCTGGAGAAAAACCGCCTGCGGAGTTCCTGTGACCTGAAGATAAATGCTGCTGGATGCCCCGTTTTTAATTGAATCCAAATACTTATTGATTGAGGACTGCCGTCCTTTGTTCACCAGTGTGTTGAGCGAAGCGGCATCAGCCTCGTCATCAATAATAAACAGCGGATTCCCCTTCATGAAGCCAGTAGATGCAAATACATTTGCCCACAGTCTCAAGATACGCGCATTTTTCTTCAGCACTACGATAACCGGCTGCATCAGGCTGTTTTGGATAAACAGCCCCGAGTCATTTTCACCGCAGATGCAGAAGCCGGTAAGGTCAGATTTGACCCGCTCTAGTGTCTGCTGCTGAAGGACCACATTATCTGTGGTGAGCAGAACAAATGCAGGAAACCCAAAATCGGCAGCCTTGCACATGATGCCAAACATCTGACCTGTTTTTCCGGACTGAACGTTGCCAAAAAGCAGGCCGATTTCATGACTGCAGAAAGAAAAATTTTTGATGTATCGATCTCCGACTTCATCCGCTGTCCTCGCAATTGACTCGGCCAATTTAACGTTGCCGCGGTCAGTAATCGTTTTTAAATACGTTTTGAGATACTGCATCAATCATTATCCCCATTCTCCTGTGATGCCTCAAAAGACAGCATCCATACATCCAGAAGATTTCCATTTTCGTCTTCCATCTTTTGATCTGTCTTAGTGAGAATAAGCGTATTGCATCCGTAGGCATTCAGCATTTCTTTGGTAATCATGCCGCTTCGATCTGTATCCTGCTGCGTATTGTTCACCGGTGCAACCAGCCCAGCGGCTGCGAGGCGGCCTTTGATCCAGCGTCCTAAAATCAATTCGTCACCTACAGCGCTGAACTGCTTGTTGCCGTCACTAGTCGTATGTGCCTTAAATGTATAGCCGTCATCAGTTACAACAAAGAAAGTCACATTTTTCTCAGGATAGCCCTCCTTCTGTGTGATCTGCTTGCTGACAGTGAACTGAGTCTCATACCAATCTCGAGCTTTGCGCGCGCTCCTCGGTGCCGCATAGCACACGTTCAGATTGGATTTGGTGTAATGCTTCCCATCATCCATATGCCGTTCCTCGTAAGCCGGAACTTTAATGGGCAACTCAAACGAAGTCTCTTTTTTGTGGCGCTCAAACAGTGCCACTTCCGTCTGCGGAATCTGCTCCACTGTATCAACACCTGCCAGCGAGGTATTGACTTCCCGGTTCAAAGGGATATCTCCCGCCTCATCAATTCGGGCTGAGCACGCAGAAGCCTGCAATCTGCGAATCAAAGCGGCAATTTCAGCACATTCCGCTTCATCATTTGTAAAAGCGGACACTTCATACTGGCGCAGATTGCCAGCCTCCGGCTTAATCACGCTGAGGTTGGCTGACCCAATAATCGCAGATTTCGGCTCACCATTTTGATAAAAAGCATAGAGCTTCCCATGGTACTTAAAGGCCCTTACGATGCGGATTTCTCCGATGCCTGCTTCAACCCATTTGCGATTGATTGCAGATGCAGTATGGTATATCGCCTCTGGCATTCCTTCGATATAATACATACCAATGGTAAGCGAAATATGGCGCAGATTATGCTGGGAAACAATCCTGTCCAGCTCCTCCAGCGCCGCTTTGGAAACATACCCAGTTGCAATTTCAAGCGAATCAGAATGGGCCGCTTCACGATGGAACCCCTCTGAAACTGTTTCCTGACCGTCTTCAATCGGCAGCGGCAGGATATTAGAATACAGTATCTTCATAAATCGTCTCTCCTGCATTTTTCTGTTGTAAGCTTGTTATTATTTACTATATCAGATATTTCCTCATTTTTCAATCTCAGACGGTGTAAACTATTTTTGAACAGGATCTACCAATCATAAAATTACCACTGCAATATTTGGGGTTGCTAGGCATAAAACAAAAAACACCGTTACCCCTTTCCATACTTCTCCCTCAGGCTCTGGTGCCCCTCTTGATCCTCCCGCCGCAGGTCATCTGCTGTACGCAATTCCCATTTTGGTGTTTCTGCGCCCAAATCAAGCACCTGTATCGTTTCCGGGTAATGCGTTTCCGCGTCAAATGCAAAGTTACCAGCCACCATGCCTTGCCAAACAGTTCCCTCCACTGGCTCTGCCTTGCCTGCTTCATAGCTGTCCAGCTCATGGGTCATATCGATCCGCCGCAGAAACTCCTCCGCAGTCAACTTCCCATTCAGATACTCCATCCGCGCCAAGCGCGCGTTCTCGCTCCATGCGTTGTACTGGTCGTACTCCATGGGGATCAGTCCGGCCCGGTCATTCGGCGGTGCGTCCTGCCACCGCAGAAGGCGGGCATACATCCGGTCCCGCAGCTGACTGCAGATTTTGAGCGCCCCATCCTCGTCCTCCGCCAAGTTCCGCTTGAACCGTGCCCCACGTTTTTTGCAGGGAAACCCATCTGTCACCCGGTCACAGTACCGGGTGGCTTTTTTTGTTTTCGGGATAAACCAGCCCCAGCAATAATCACACCGGGTAATGCGATGCTCGTCCTGCTGGAAGTAAAGCGCCAGCTCCAACATCCGCAGTCCGAAAATGGAATTGACACTGAAAATCCTCTGCCCTGGCTCCCCACCGGACAGCTTGGCCGGGTCGCACAGCTTCCCCACATCAGGATAAACCCGGCACAGCTTCTCATACCGATCCTGCTGGGACGCCCGCTCCATTCCGTCAAAAGCCGTTTCAAAAATATTCCGCAGACGGACCTGTGCACGGATTGGTTCTTCCAGCGCATAAAGCAAGTCCTCTCCTGCATTCAGCAGAAACAACGCGCTTCCATCGTCCTCCGCCTGTAAGCTCTGGTGCAGAAGCTCTCCCAGTATGAAGAAACTCACTGGGTCAACCTTCTGAAGCATAGACGGCAGCAACAGTGCTTCCGCCACAAGGTCCTCAAAATCCGCCACCGGGATGTCCAGCCGCGCCGCGAACAGCGGATGCTCATCCCGCAGCCGTTTGATCTCCTGGCGGTATGGCCGGTAGTCGATCTCCGCGGCGGCAATCAAGTCCTTGGCGGGTGTGGTGGCAGGCAGACGCTCCACCGTCCCATCTCCATGCTGAAATACGGTGGAAAACCGTCCCGCACTTTCCTCCGCCAGAAGCAACTTGGGTTCGTAGAATACCATGCGCTCTGTGTCTCCCAAAAAGATCACTTCCTGATGTAAAACTCTCTGCGGTTATTCTATCATGGAACCATCTCAAGTGGAAGAGGGACCATATTGGGACATCAAAATTTTTACGAAGGGAGAACAAACTGTGAAAACATCTCAGTACAAAAGCTATGACAACCTGCCGCTGTTCCTCAATGCGGCCATAGTGGCAAGGGTGCTGGGCGTCGCTCCGTCCAGCGCATATGAGTTGATGCACGAAGCGGATTTCCCCACACTCAAAATCGGCAGCCGAATCGTAGTACCCAAGGAAAAGTTCGTAGAATGGGTGGAGCGGCATACCGAAGGAGGCGGCCTCAATTGAACACACAACGACAGCATGATTATAGCGGGAACTTTTTCCCTCTGCCCAATGCAGTGTTTCACCTTGGCCTCAGTCCCGGCGCGTTCACCGTCTATTCTTTTCTGCGATGCAGTGAAAACCGGACCACACACCAGTGCTGGCCCAGCTACAAAACAATCGGCAGGGCAACGGGTATGAGTTCAAACACAGTGCGGAAATGTGTCTGTGAGCTGGTGGACAAAGGTCTCATCCGCACCGAAAACACTTCTGTGATCACCAGGGCTGGCCTAAAGCGCAACGGCAGCCTGCTCTATACCATCCTGCCTTTCCAGGGTGTGCTGGACAGCCACTATCAGCAGCAGCTGAATGAGCTGAAGCTGGCCGAAGCCCAGCGCAAGTGGACCCAGAAAGTCAAGGGCAGGGCAGAAATTTTGACGCCGTGAAATTACCGCTCCTGCTCAGGGAGGCCAGTGACCTCGTCGCCCCGTGGGACACGCCGGGTTCAGGGCAGCACAGAACGCCCCGTTTGGGCGGAGGCCCACCCTCTTGGGTGGGGCAAGCATCGCGTCCGGCTATACGCCGCCCGCACTCGCCGGGGCGTTGCCCCGGCACCCCCTGCCCCAAGGGGCCCCCATCAAAGCCCAGCGTAGCGGGTTTGATGGGGAGAGGAGGCGCAGCGAAATGAGTGAGCCCTGCCGCTTGCGGCGGGGCGAGGGATATGCAGCTTGCGCCGACGAGGGAGAAAGGAGTTTAATGCAGAAGAAAAAAACCGAAATCATCACCGCCAGGATGACCCCGGCAGATAAAAAAGTCATCCACCAGCGGGCTAGGGCCGTTGGCATGACCGTCACGGACTACCTCACCACCTGCGCACTGAACAAAGATATCGTCCGGGTGGAAGGGTTGGACGATCTGCTCTCTGAGCTGAAGGCCCAGGGCCGCAATCTCAACCAACTCACCACACTGGCCAACATGGGGCGGATCACCGTCCTGCGTGGAGACGATCTTCTCAACGAGTACTCTCGGCTATGTGACACGCTGTCCGCGCTGGTTCGGGAGGTGCGTTGATGGCGACCTTCACCGCGATCCGATGCAAGAAGCAGTCTGCCAGTTCCATGCGTGGCGTGATCGACTATGTGAAACAGGAGAAGAAAACGCGCTGGGGCGACGCGCTACTGGTCACCGGGAGCAACTGCGTCCCCCAGTCCGCCTTTGTCGAGATGCAGATGACCAAGGAGCGCTTCCGCAAAACAGGAGGGACGCAGTTTTACCACTTCGTCCAGTCCTTCTCTGCTGAGGATAACATCACGCTCCAGGAGGTCAACGCCATCGGCCTGGAATTCGCGCAGAAGCAATTCCCGGACTTCGAGGTGGTAATCGCCACCCACGTTGACACAGGTCATCTGCACAACCACATGGTGGTGAACAGCGTCAGCCACAAGGACGGCCATAAGCTCCATCAGAGCTACAGCGACCTGTTGACGCACCGCAAGGTAAACGATCAAATCTGTCTGGCCCACGGTCTGCACGTGCTGGACGAGTGCGATCCCAAAAAGAAAAAGAAGCGCATGAAGCCCGGCGAGTACCAAGCGGGACTGCGCGGCGACAGCTGGAAGCTGGATCTGATTCAGGCCATCAACGAGGCGCTGGAGTACGCCGCCAGCCGGGAGAGCTTCATCGAAAACATGGAGGTGGAGGGCTACGAGGTAAGCTGGATACCGAGCCGAAAGCACATCACCTTCACCTGTCCTAACGGGCGCAAGTGCCGGGACAGCAGCCTCCATGATGAAACCTTCCTCAAAGAAAATCTTGAGATGCTGTTCCTCTACCGGCAGGCCACCGGCTTCCGCCCCCAGACGGTGGAGCCGGACGAGGGCTGGTTGGGCGAGCTGGCCGCCGGGTGGTTCCAGGTAGCGTCCGACCTGGAGCGCGACGATAAGTGGCAACTCCCTGCACCGCCCACCTGGACGGACAGCAAACAGCGCCGCCGGGAAGCGCTGAAGAAGCTGGCCATGGGTCAAAAGTTCAACGGTGACCAGCACTGGGAGCAGACGATGTGATCCCCGTAAAACCTGCGCCACAGAAAACAATAAGAGGCACGCCTGCTGTGCAATGTGCTTCGTTTGCGCTACAGTTTTTCTCCACACTGTTCCCCCGATTGTTCTTGACTTCCCGGCACTCCTTCGGCATGGTTGTGTTTGCCACAGACACGACAAAACCGAAAGGGGATCAGATTATGAACAGGAAAAGGGAAGCGATCTTTATGGGGCTCGGCATCTTCGCTGGTCTCACCCTGTGCGGCCCCGCCAGCGCCGCCGTCCAGCAGCTCACCGCCACACCCACCACCCAAGCCTTCTATGTAGACGGCCAGCAAGTGCAGTTCGAAGCGTATCACATCCATGGGAACAACTTCGTCAAGCTCCGGGATATCGGCCAGGCGGTGGACTTCGGCGTAACCTATGATGCTGCCACCAACTCCGTCCACATCGACAGCACCCAGCCATACCGGGGGGAAACCCCAACAGTACCGTCCGCCCCCACGGAAGAAAGCGTGCAGGCCGCCCTGGCGCAGCTCCGGGAAACCTACCCCACCGGGACAGTGTACCCCACACCCTACCGCTCCACCAGCGGCGGGCCCTACCACCGGGGCACCCACTGCTCCGGCTGGGCCACGCTGTGCTCGGATGCCGCGTTTGGCAACCTTCCATGGCGGAGAGTAGACAATCCAAGTTGGGAGCAAATCCGCCCCGGTGACCTGATCCGCTATGACAACAGCGGCAACGGCCACGTGGTAGTTGTAAGCAGCAAAACGGATGAGTACGTCAAGGTCACCGAGAGCAGTCTCAACAATCATGCCCGCTGGGGCGGACAGTACTTCAAGTGGTGGCTGGAGGAACAGCCTGGGTATGCGCTGTATACCCGCTATCCGGAATAGGCGTGCTCAAGCAAAAGCGGGCGGCGCTCCACACCTACGGAGCGCCGCCCAAGTGTTTTCCCCCGTGTTAGCCCCTGTGCGGCGTTTTGTGCCCATTCCACGGAGCAGGTGGCATCCGGTGCCCCTCACGTATATGAACCGCGCTGTCGGCCCCTTTGTGCGCCGCTGTGGCGAATTATAAATTGCACCAGTGTCTACAAAGAGAAGCCCCGTAGCACGCCGCAAAAAATATGTGTCTGTTCTGATAACTCTCACCGTTGGCCATGGATATTCCCGCCAGCCTGTGGTATGGTGTGTCGCTACAAAGGAGGGACGCATCATGTACGACTACATGAGGGCACTGGAAGATCGGTTCGCGCCCAGACCGAACCGTAAACAGCGCCGGAAGCTGGAAGCCAAGCGTCAGGAGGTCTCCGCCCTGTTGGACAAGGAAGGCAAAAAGAAACTGCTCCGCCTGGTGGACGCCCATACGATGGCACAGGAAGAAATTGCGCTCAGCAGCTTCGTTGCCGGCTTCCGTCTGGCCTGGGGGATCTCCATGGAGCTGGCCACCGACGGCAGTTATTCCTACCAACAGGAATGGGAGCACCTAAACCGGCTCAAGCATAATCGGGAAGGAGTTGAACACGA
>ERZ808040.2066-NODE-2066-length-12038-cov-3.205250_pt1 | contig 12038 bp, 12 predicted proteins | sample MGYA00380191_ERZ808040 | MGnify/ENA primary metagenome ERZ808040 (study PRJEB31490, sample SAMN06133395) | mouse gut metagenome | isolation source: J6 | host: mice | place: China: Chengdu | collected 2015-05 ... | reverse complement strand
GATAAAAGTATAAGATATTATGAAATTTTAGCCTGCTTTTTAGCAGGCTATTGATTTGTAATTAATATCTTCAATTTACAAGTTAAAGCAATCTGAAATGTACAAATTTACCAATTTCTATTTCATATATTGATTTATATTTTTCCAAATATGTTCATTCCATCTTTTCATCGCTTCCATTTCTTCTGGTCCCATTCCTTGGAACAGAATGGTTAAAAATTTTTCTTGTGCTTTTTTTCCGTCTTCTACTACCTCATTAGCGGCTTTGCAAATAAATAAATGTACTGTTTTATGGTTTCCTTTCTGGTATTCTTTGCGTAAAAATCCTTTCTCTTCTAATAGTTTAATGGAAAGGGAAACTTGCGATTTTGATAGATACCGGATTTCTACAATGTCTGAAGCGGTGTCAAATAGGGGATTGTTTGCTAAAAATAAAAGAATGTCTAATTCCATACGGGTGATTTTGTGCTTTTCACAGACTCCTTCTACACATTTGGAATAAAAGGCTTTCATTACGTTTTGATGTTCCCATGGGTTTAATGGCAGCATAGTTTTCTCCTTTTTGTTCATTTTAGAACTATATTACAATAGAAACGTTTTTTTGTCAAGAAAGAATGGTAATATAGTTAAGTTAGGTAGGGAAATTTTTGTAAAGCCTATTCCATATGGGAAGTGGTTATTGTATAATGGGGTTATTGGCTAAACTTAAAAATGGAGGAAGGAAAATGAATATTATTGAGAATATAAATGAAAGGCTGGATTTTGACAAAGATGAAATTTGTGCTGGTGGTGAAAAAGAAATTGAAGAAATTATCCGTGTTTCGCCAGTCCTTCTGCCTAAGGATTATATTGAATTTTTAAAACAAATTTCTGGGGAAGGCAGTTATGGCCCTGAATTTGAAGTAGATGGCGAAGGCCGTTTATATGCTGAAAGCAGGAAAGGCTATTCTCTTTCGCAGTAGAGGATAGCCTTTTTTGTTACTTGTTCATTCTTGGTTTAACATCTCTGAAAGGCGATCCATGCCATGTTGGACATCTTCCATAAATTTCAGCATATCTTCTGCCCCAGTTGCCTGCCCTTCTGTGGCAACACTAATTTCTGCTGTATTTTGCACTGACTTTTGGGAAATATCCTCTACTTGTTCCATTGCCTGTAATAGATGTTCTTTAATATGGATAATATTTTCTAGTTCTTCTTTAAGCAAAGTTGTTACAGAAATTACTTCTTCTGATGACTGGAGCATGGTTTCAAAAATTTTTATGGTGTCTTCTAGTTTTTCATCGGATTCTTTTGCGATTACATTATTTTCGTCAATTACTCCTTTAATTTCATCTACGCTAGAAATTACATCTTTTAAAATAGTATCAATTTTTTGTGTTGCTGTAGCAGATTCCCCAGATAAGGAATTAATTTCATCTGCTACGACTGCAAACCCTCTTCCTGCATCCCCTGCCCTTGCTGCTTCTATAGCTGCATTAAGTGCAAGCAGGTTTGTCTGTTTTGCAATCTGGCTAATACTTTCAATAATTTCACCAATAGAGCTCGATTTCTCCGCAAGCTGTGCTATGCCTTCTGATGCCACTTTGGTAGATTCTATATTTTCGCTGAATTTTTTCGAAAGTTCCTCAATTGCGCGGATTCCTTCATCATTTTTTACCTTTAGCTGTTTTATATTCTCAACTGTCTGCATTACTTGTGATTCAGACTTTTCTATTTTATCGTTTAAATCATTAAAAATTTCTATGCTTCCTTTTACTTGGTCAATTTGGAGGTTGGCACTTCCAGCAATCTCTTCTGCAGAAGCAGCGATTTCTGCCGTGCTGCCTTCAAAACTATGTAAGGCATCATAAATTTTCCCAGAAGAATGTTGTAGGCCATCAAACGCGCTCCTGACATTTTCTAACATTTTCTCTACATTTCCCTCATTTTTTTCTACTGTCGCAAATAAGGAACATGTACGCATAACCACTACTACTGCTACTAAAATAGCTAGTGCATAGACCATCCAAATAAAAATCCAAATACTTAGTGTATACATGGAAAAATATGCCTTTGGGAAAAGAATCATAGCAATTACATTTGGTATTACTGTTGCTGCTGCACAAACCTTAACAACGGATACATTATAATAAGCTACTGCTAGGAATAATATTAAAAAATATGCCTCTACCATTGCACCAAAACAAGCTGGCGTACCAAGCACAATTGTTACAGCACCAAATATTGGTAAAATAGAGATATACAAATATTTCGCATATTTTCCCAATGGCTTTTCTAATATTTTTGTTACAATACTGCCAGCTACCATCGTCAGTACTATGGCATCTTTCATCCCACCACCATTGAATAATAGGATATATACAAATGCTACAACTGGTATTACCAGCAAAAAGAGAAACATAATGATATTCATCCGTTTCTCTTCATTTTTTAAAACTTCTAATTCCATTTACATCCCTCTCCTTTTTCCCATTCTAATGCTATCTAAAATACAATAGCCCTTAATGATTATCTTACTAATTTTGTGAAAATTTGTCAATTTCTTTGTAGTAATTTGGCAAACCATACAAAATAAATCCCTAAATCTTGTAACTTGTAACAGAAAAGCATTGACATTTTATGCAGTACGTGTATAATTAGATACGTTTAATATTACTAAACTTCAGGTTTATTATGGGTGAACGATTATGGAAATAGGAGCAAAAATTAAAGAACTAAGAATTTTAAAAGGGCTTACCCAAGAAGAGCTTGCCGACCGTTCCGAACTTTCTAAGGGATTTATTTCACAATTAGAACGAGATTTAACGTCCCCTTCGATTGCTACTTTAATTGACATTCTACAATGTCTAGGCACAAATATTAATGATTTTTTTACAGCTTCTTCTGATGAGCAGGTTGTTTTTAAGAAAACCGACTATTTTGAAAAATCAGATATGGATCTTTTAAATAAAATTGAATGGATTATCCCCAATGCACAGAAGAATATGATGGAACCTATTCTTCTTACCTTGCAGGCTGGCGGATCTACATATCCAGACAATCCCCATGAAGGGGAGGAATTTGGCTATATTTTACAAGGGAGTATTACTATCCATATTGGGACTGCCACGCACCGGGCAAAAAAAGGAGAATCTTTTTATTTTGTCCCAGCAAAAAAACACTATATTACCAGCAAAACAGGGGCCGTACTCTTATGGGTATCTACTCCGCCTAGTTTTTAGTAAATGTACACAGGAGGTTCTTATTCTATGAACAGCGATAACTTAATTGATTTAGTAAATATCAGCAAGTCCTATGATGGCAGCTTGGTATTAGATGACTTAAATCTGTCCATCCATAAGAATGAATTTGTCACTCTCCTTGGCCCAAGTGGCTGTGGAAAAACTACTACTCTCCGTATTCTGGGCGGCTTTGAAAAACCTGATAAGGGAAGTGTGATTTTTGATGGCAAGGATATTACAAATGTCCCGCCAAATAAACGGGCACTTAATACTGTTTTCCAAAAATATGCCTTGTTTAGCCATATGACTATAGCAGAAAATATTGCCTTTGGATTGAAAATAAAAGGAAAAACACAAAATTATATTAAAGACAAGATTCAATATGCCTTAAAACTTGTTAATCTGGAAGGCTATGAAAACCGTTCCCCTGATTCGCTAAGCGGCGGGCAGCAACAGCGTATTGCTATTGCAAGGGCTATTGTCAACGAGCCAAAGGTGCTTTTATTAGATGAGCCCCTTGGGGCATTAGATTTAAAATTACGGCAAAATATGCAATATGAATTAATACGGTTAAAAAATGAGCTTGGCATTACATTTATTTATGTAACCCATGACCAAGAAGAAGCCCTTACGATGTCGGATACTATTGTTGTTATGAACCAGGGATATATCCAACAAATGGGTTCCCCTGAAAAAATTTATAATGAGCCAGAAAATTCCTTTGTTGCCGATTTTATTGGGGAAAGCAATATTTTATCTGCTACTATGATAGAAGATAAACTAGTAGAAATCTTAGGTGCACGTTTTGCTTGTGTAGACACTGGGTTTGGCAATAACCAGCCAGTTGATGTTGTTATCCGCCCAGAAGATATTGATTTAGTAAAACCAGAAGAAGGGACCATATGCGGCAGGGTAACTGGGCTTATCTTTAAAGGAGTCCATTATGAAATGGATGTAATGGCAAATGGCCATGAATGGCTAGTCCACAGTACAGATATGTTCCCTGTTGGAAGTGAAGTAGGCATCCATGTTGACCCTTTTGATATACAGATTATGCACAAACCAGAATCCAGTGATGAGGAGGCCGTATCATTCGATGAATAGAAAAAGTTTAGGGAAATATTTAATTGCTGGCCCTTATATTTTCTGGATGGCAGCATTTACTATTATCCCGCTTTGCTTAATTTTTTATTATGGCTTAACTGATAAGTCTGGCATATTTACTTTAGAAAATATATTAGCCATTACTACGCAAGAACATGCAAAGGCACTGTGGATCTCTCTTTTGCTTTCGTTTATAAGCACGCTTATCTGCCTTGTATTAGCATATCCTCTTGCCATGATTTTAAAAGGGATGAGTGTAAGCCAGCATAGTTTTATTGTATTTATTTTTATTCTGCCTATGTGGATGAATTTCCTATTACGGACTCTTGCATGGCAGACTATTTTAGAGAAAAATGGTGTATTAAACAGTATCCTTACTTTTTTCCACTTGCCAAAGCAGAATATTATTAATACGCCTTATGCCATTATTTTTGGCATGGTATATAATTTCTTGCCATTTATGGTACTTCCCATCTATAATGTATTAGTTAAAATTGATGACAATGTAATTAATGCTGCCAGGGATTTAGGGGCAAATTCTATCCAGACTTTTGTTAGGGTTATTTTCCCTTTAAGCCTCCCTGGAGTTGTAAGTGGCATTACTATGGTATTTATCCCTGCCCTTACTACTTTTGTTATTTCTAACTTATTAGGGGGCGGCAAAATCTACTTAATTGGAAATATTATTGAACAAGAATTTACTACTGCCTATAATTGGCACCTTGGTTCTGGCCTTTCTTTAGTATTAATGGCATTTATTTTAATTAATATGTTATTTACCTTTAAATATGATGGGGCGAAAGGAGCCGTACTATGACAAAACAGTTTCTTCGCAGGCTATATTTAGTGCTTATTTTTATTATTTTATATGCCCCAATTGTCACCCTAATGGTACTTTCTTTTAATGAATCAAAATCTAGGGCAAAATGGGGTGGTTTTACCTTGAAATGGTATATGCAGCTTTTCCAGAACAAAGCGATTATGGAAGCCCTTTACTTAACCTTAGTCCTTGCTTTGCTTTCTGCCGTAATTGCTACCATTATAGGGACTGCTGCCTGTATTGGCATTAACCGGATGCCAAAAATACCTCAATCCCTTATTATGGGAATTACAAATATTCCTTTGCTCAATGCAGATATTGTAACAGGAATATCCCTTATGTTAGCTTTTATTGCTTTTGGCATTGATTTAGGCTTTAGCACAGTACTTATTGGGCATATTTCCTTTAATATCCCATATGTGATACTTAGTGTTATGCCTAAAATACGGCAGACCGGGAAGGCATCTTATGAAGCGGCGTTAGATTTAGGCGCAACTCCGCTTTATGCCTTTTGGAAAGTAATTTTTCCTGATATATTACCAGGTATTTTATCTGGCTTTTTATTATCCTTTACCATGTCGTTAGATGACTTTATTATTACTTATTTTACTAAGGGTAGAGGCATTAATACCTTAAGCACCAAAATTTATTCAGAAGTAAAAAAAGGAATTAAGCCAGAAATGTATGCACTTTCCACACTTTTATTCCTTTCTGTACTAATCCTTTTAATTGCAATTAACAATTTACCAGCCAAACATAAAAAAAAGACAATTACTTAATTTTTAAAAGGGAGGAAAAAATGAAACTAAAAAAATTTGTTATTTTAGCATTATCGATTTCTTTAATACCTGCCGTACTTTCTGGCTGTGGCGCAAAACAGCAAAAAAACGATGCTGGGAACCTCTATATCTGTAATTGGGCTGAATATATTGATCCAGAAGTACTTACTTTATTTGAAAAAGAAACTGGCATTAAGGTTTCCTATGATGAATTTGAGACAAATGAAATTATGTACCCTGTAATTGAAGCAGGCGCTATTTCCTATGATTTAGCCTGCCCTTCTGACTATATGATACAAAAAATGATTGAAAACGACTTACTTGATGAAATTGATTTTAGCCATATCCCTAATTATGCAAATATTGACGAAGCCCAGCTTACCGCAGCAAAAGAATTTGACCCAGAAAATAAATATAGTGTCCCATATTGCTGGGGTACAGTAGGTATTCTCTATAATACTAAAATGGTAGAAAAAGCACCTGACAGTTGGGCTGTCCTTTGGGATGAACAATATAAAGGCAATATTCTTATGCAGGACAGTGTGCGTGACACTTTTGGCATTACATTAAAGTATTTGGGCTATTCTTTAAACAGCACAAATGAAGCAGAATTAAACCAGGCAAAAGAACTTTTAATTAGCCAACGCCCTCTTGTACAGGCATATGTTGTAGATCAAGTAAGGGATAAAATGATTGGCGGCGAAGCTTCTATAGGCGTTATTTATTCTGGCGAAGTACTATTTTGCCAAGAAAGCAATGAAGACCTTGCCTATGTTATCCCAAAGGAAGGCAGCAATGTCTGGCTAGATTGTTGGGTTATTCCCAAAAATGCACAAAATAAAGAAAATGCGGAGGCTTTTATTAACTTTCTATGCCGCCCAGATATTGCCGTAAAAAATTTTGAATATATTACTTATGCAACCCCAAACAAAGCAGCAAAAGAATTATTAGATACAGAATATCAGGAAAACCCTGCTGTTTTCCCTGATGAATCTATTCTCTCCAAATGTGAGACTTTCCATTATTTAGGGGAAGAAAGCGAAGAGCTTTATAATTCCTTATGGAAAGAAGTACGTTCTAACTAATTTCACATTTCTAAAACACTAAAACAAAAAAATGGCTGCTGCAAAATAAAATCTTTATACAAGATATAAACTATGTTATATATCCTATATTGTATCAATTTACTATTTTGTAGCCGCCATTTAATAAAAAATTTTTAGTATAAAAATTTCCTGTTTTTTATACTAGTTCTTGGTTTTTCTTTAGCATCTCTATTATTCTATCCCTAGTATATGCCCCTAGAAACTTTTTTTGTTCCTTATCTAATGTCTTTGGATCAATAGGTTCCCCAAATTCAATTACTGTATGCACTTTCTTTACTTTGGGCAAATGATCCTCAAAAATTGCTGAATTGTGGTTCATTGCAACTGGTATAATCAAACAGCCCGATTTTTCTGCCATTTTTAAGCTTCCTTCCCTAAATGGCATTAATTTTGTTTCATCTTCTCCTTTATTCCTAGTCCCTTCTGGGAAAATACAGATAGAAATACCTGATTTTAATTTTTGGATACCATCTAATACAATTTTAAGCCCCTGTTTCATATTATCCCTATCCAAAAAAAGGCAATTCACTAATTTCATCCATGTGCTTAAAAATGGGATTTTCTCCATTTCTTTTTTTGCTACAAAACCTGTTAGGTCTGGGACTAAGCTATAAATAATTAAAATATCAAAAAAACTCCTATGGTTCCCTACATATAATACTGCCTGATCCTTTGGTATCCTTTCCCTTCCTATTACTGTGGTCTTAGTGGCAGAACATATTTTAAGAATACACCAAAACCCTCCTTGCACCATAGAAAGAGCCATCCTCTGTTTCTTTCCCTCATCAAATTTCCCTACAATCCACAATACTCCCCATACTGGGATTCCAATTAAAAAAAATAAAAATAAAAATATTGCTATTCCAGCCACTCGAAGCATATTCTAGCCCTTCTCTTTCTTGTAAAATTCTATATATTTATTCATTATACTCATTTAACACTATATTTACAATGGTTTTTTTTAATAAAATATGTTACACTTATAGATAAATAACCATTGTAAAAAGGAAGGAACTTCTATGACAAGAAATGAAAAAATAAAAATAGCAGAACGGATTAACCTTTATGCAGACGAGAAATTAAAGAATGTGGACAAGCAAGTCGTCCCTATTTCTATCCAATTAGATCTATTAAAACCTATTATGGAAGAAATAGCAACAGAATATGGAAAAAGTGTTAGTGATATCTTTGTCCTATATATGGATATCAATTCTGAACTGCAAGCAGAAGAAGCCAAGAAAAAACAGGAAAAAGAAATCGAATTTGACCTAAAATAAAGATAACGTAGCGAAGCAATCCCCAATGCCGCTTCGCTACGTTGTTTTTATTTTCCTTCAAAAGGCGTAAAATCTAATGTTGCAAAATAGTCTTCTGGGGTTTCTGCACGGCGGATTAGCTGGACTTCCCCATTTTCTTTCAGCAACAATTCTGCCGAACGCAATTTCCCATTATAATTATAGCCCATTGAAAAGCCATGTGCCCCTGTATCATGGATTGCTATATAATCCCCAACCTGGATTTGCGGGAGTTCTCTATCTATCGCAAACTTATCATTATTTTCACAAAGCCCGCCCGTTATATCATAAATATGGTTATGTGGTGCATGTTCCTTTCCAAGTACAGTAATATGGTGGTATGCCCCATACATAGCAGGGCGCATTAAATTTGCTGCACAGGCATCTAGCCCCATATATTCTTTATGTGTATGCTTCTCATGGATTACTTGTGCAATTAAATGCCCATAAGGTGCTAACATAAACCTGCCAAGCTCTGTATAAATAGCTACGTCTCCCATGCCTGCTGGAACTAATATTTCCTCATATGCCTGCCTTACGCCTTCCCCAATTGCCATAATATCATTTGGCTCCTGATCCGGCCTATATGGGATGCCTACCCCACCAGACAAATTAATAAATGAAATGTGCATGCCTGTCTCTTGGTAAAGTTCTACTGCCGTTTGGAATAGCAGCCTTGCAAGAATTGGGTAATACTCATTTGTCACTGTATTGCTTGCTAAGAATGAATGGATTCCCATATTCTTAACCCCTTTTTCCTTTAACTTTAAAAAGGCCTCTGTCATCTGTGGCCTAGTAAGCCCATATTTAGCATCCTGTGGCTTGTCCATAATTTGAGTATGGATTTTAAACTCCCCGCCTGGGTTAAAACGGCAACACATTGTTTCTTTAAAAGGCGCAATTTTCCCATAAAAGTCAATATGCGTAATATCATCAAAATTAATGATTGCATCTAATTTTGCCGCTAATTCAAAATCCTTTGCAGGAGTGACATTAGAAGAAAACATAATATCCTCTCCTTTTAACCCTATCTTATCGGACAATAAAAGTTCTGTATAAGAAGAACAATCTGCCCCAATTCCTTCTTCCTTTAAGATTTCCATAATATAAGGGTTTGGCGTAGCCTTTACTGCAAAAAATTCTTTATATCCTTTATTCCATGCAAATGCCTGCTTTAACTTCCTTGCGTTTTCACGAATTCCTTTTTCATCATAAATATGAAACGGAGTAGGGTATTTTTTTACGATTTCTTGTATTTTTTCCAATGTTACAAATGGTTTCTTCTCCATGTTTTAAACTCCTTTTCTTTCTCTAACTTATACACAGCAAAACGATAGCATAATTTTCCCTATCTGTCAACTCCCCTATACGAAAATAGCGGCTGCCAGCTATACTGCCGGCAAACCGCCATAACCTTAAAAACGCCCAAAATGGATTATACGTTCTTCTCCTTCTGTACAGGCATAAATGCCTTCCATTGGCCCTGTAAAACGTTTTCCAATATGCCATCCTTCATCACAAATATAATCTACCTGATCCAAAGTAGCTACAAAATCCCATTCAGAACCTTCCAATTTTATATAAAAACTGCGCTTTATTCCTTCTGTTACCATTTTTAGCCCAAGTTTTGTACCAGGAAGAATTTCTTTTGTATTATAGTGTTGTGTTTTATCGGTATCCCCAATATGCTCTTTTATGCCAATTTTATAACCGTCTTCCATGCAGTGCGGGCCGAATGTTAAATAAGTATTTTCATCATAATACCCTGTAATGCCAAATTCTTCTCCTGGCATAAGGGTCTGCGGGATTTCTACCATTACCTCCAACGTACTGCTTGTCTCCTTCTGCCGCCTTACCAAAATACTCCTTGCTTCTGTTGTACTTAAAGAGGCACGGCAGGAACACAACATAATTTCTTCCTCAGAAATTTGTATAGTGCCTCTCCCTGGGACCCTTGGGGTTACATAGGGTTCTTTGTCCTCTGGCGGGATCCATTCTGGAAGGTTTGGCTTCTTTTGAAGGACACTTGGCCCATCTCCATTATTAATAAGAGGCCATCCATCTGCTGTCCAAGTAATGGGGTCTAAGGCTGTTTCTCTTCCAATCTGTGGAAATTCCTTTCCTCTCTGCCTTACACACAAATATACAATATACCATTCTCCATTCTGTGTACAAACAGGTTTTCCATGCCCGCAGCGCTGTAGTACTCCTTTTTCATCCATCTGCCTCATAATAGGGTTGTATGGGCAAGGCTGGTATACCCCTTTTAGAGTACGGGAACGGGAGACGGTAATCCTATGCCCGATTCCTGTGCCGCCTTCTGCTTCAAATAAATAATACCATCCATCTTTCTTTAAAAGGTGGGAACCTTCTGGTGCACGCTTATAATCCCCATAATACAATAATTCCGCATCTGACAATTTCTCTTTCCCATCAGCACTGATTTCAAAGATTCTTGCCCCTCTATTTAATACCATATAACGCCTGCCATCATCATCTGTAAAAATAGAAGGATCTATTCCATCTTCCTCTAAATACACTGGCTCACAATAAGGCCCTTCTGGCTTATCAGAAGATGTTACCATCTGTTTCCTATATACTGTCCCATCATCATTGAAACGGAATGTTGCTGTTATATAAAACCTGCCTTTATTATAAGAAATATCTGGCGCCCAATATCCCCTTCCGCCTTCCAAAGTATTTAAGTTCTCTGCCCATTCTGGGTTTGTAATAGCGTGCCCTATTAACTCCCAGTGAATTAGATCCTTAGAATGGGAAATTGGGATACATGGAAAAAAGATAAAGGAAGAATTTACCATATAATAGTCTTCCCCTACCCGGATAATGCTTGGATCTGGATGCATCCCCCTAAGAATTGGGTTTTGGTACATATCTTGGAATTTTGCCCCACAATACCCTGCAAAATAATCCTCTATTTCTTGGTAATTTGCCCTTTCTTCTGGTGCCAATGTTGTATCTTTAGCTTTTTCATATGCCAACTGGTAAGGCGTTACCATGTTTTCATCCCCATATACTGGTGATAACCCTACCCGTTCTGTTAAATATTGGACTAATGGAAGTTTCCCTGCTTCTACTGCATAATGGAGCGTAGTGCGGTTCCTATTATCTGTCTCATTAAAACTTGCCCTAGAATATTCCACTAAATACCGCATTACCATTAAATTCCCAGTAGCTGCTGCATGGAAAGGCACCTTTCTGCCCTCCCATACTTCTTCTACTTTATTTGGCTCATGTATTAAAATGTCTTTTATAGCATCCAAATTCTCTTGTATAATCGCTTCTCTAAATTCCATTCCTGCCCCCTAACACTTTAACTAACAGCCTACTCATTTATACTATCATAGAAAAAGCCCTCAAAAGCGGCTTTTCCAGGTACCTCATTCCCCTCATGGACAGCGAAAAGCCCTGCTTTTACTCCAACCCACCTGCCTGGGGTTGCTTTTACAGTTTTCCCAACTTCTATAAACTGCTCTCCATCCAAACTGTAAGAAAAACTTACCTCTGTTTCTTTTTCTACCTTCATGCGGAGGAAAATAGTTGTTGCTTCTACTTCTACAAGAATATCTGTTTCCTCATTATTCTTCCTCCATTCCCCTGTACGCTGGATTATAAAAAGTTTTTCTTCTTTTTTACCTGTGGCAGGGGCATAATTCCTAATAACACTTTTCTGCTTCTTGTACGTTATTTTTTT
>ERZ808040.2064-NODE-2064-length-12045-cov-3.340408_pt1 | contig 12045 bp, 7 predicted proteins | sample MGYA00380191_ERZ808040 | MGnify/ENA primary metagenome ERZ808040 (study PRJEB31490, sample SAMN06133395) | mouse gut metagenome | isolation source: J6 | host: mice | place: China: Chengdu | collected 2015-05 ... | reverse complement strand
TGAAGCAGCTAAAAAAACAGCTGCGCAAACTACTGATATCGTCGAAGTTATGAAAGCGACTTATGAAGCTGCAGATGCTGCATTACAAACAACTCCAGATCTTTTACCTGTGTTAAAAGAAGTTGGAGTTGTTGATTCTGGTGGTCAAGGACTAACTTTTGTCTATCAAGGATTTTATGATGCTTTAGCTGGCAATGAACGCCAAGAAGATGAAGTTCATACACCAAGTCCGATCGAAATGGATGAAATGGTCAATGCAGAGCACCATAAGAGTGCCCAAAGCCAATTGCATACTGAAGATATCGAATTTGGTTACTGTACTGAGATCATGGTCCGTTTAGGGGCAGGTCGCTTAGTTGACAAGGAATTTGATTATGATGAATTCCGAAACCATCTATCGCAGATCGGGGATTCATTACTCGTTATTGCCGATGATGAAGTTGTTAAAGTTCACGTCCATACAGAGCATCCAGGTAAGGTGTTATCTTATGGTCAGGAATTTGGTTCTTTGATCAAAGTCAAAGTCGATAACATGCGTTTACAACATGAAACGATCTTGGAAAAAGATGATGAAATGCCAACACCTAATATTTCTGCTACTCCAGAAGTTCAAAAAGAATACGGTGTGATCGCGATCGCTTCGGGTGAAGGGATCGCTAATATCTTCAAAAACTTGGGTGTAACGCATATCATCAACGGTGGTCAAACGATGAATCCAAGTACTAAAGATATCGTTGAGGCGATCGAACAGACTAATGCTAAGAAAGTGATCATCTTACCAAATAATAAGAATATCTTTTTAGCAGCTCAACAAGCAGCTGAAGTAGCCGATGCTCAAGTTGCTGTAGTTTTGAGTAAGACGATCGCTCAAGGTATGAGTGCGATGCTTGGCTTTAATGATGCGGCTTCGATCGAAGAAAATACCGAAGCGATGACTGAAGAAATGGATGCAGTTCTTTCAGGGCAAGTTACGGTCGCGGTACGTGATACAACGATCGAAGGACGTCCGATCAAGAAAGATGATTACATGGGGATCGTTGATGGTAAGATCGTGGTCACGCAACCAACTTGTGAACAAGCTGCGATCGAGATGGCTAAGGTGATGTTAGACGAAGATAGTGAGATCGTAACGATCATCTATGGTCAAGATGGTTCAAAAGAACAAGCAAATGAAATTGCAGCTCAGCTTGAAGAATTAGATCCTGAGATCGAAATTGAGATCCATGAAGGTGACCAGCCAGTTTATCCATACTTGATCTCAGTCGAATAATGCACGATAAATTCTAACTTCTAGCGCGCATAGAAGTTAGAATTTATTTGTTTGAGGGGGATTATTTATGGCACGAGCATTGACGGACTCACCTGCAGTGTTGAAGGGCGTGGGTCCAAAAAAATTACAGGCATTGAACAAATTAGGGATAAATACGATCGAAGATCTATTGACATATTATCCATTTCGCTATGAGGATCTGACAGTCAAGCAGCTAAGTGATGTGGCTGATGGAGAAAAAGTCGTCTTAAAGGGTGTCATTGCTGCGCCACCAGTCGTTTCTCATTTTGGCCGGGCTAAAACGCGGTTGAATTTTGGCTTGTTGGTCGAAAATGACCTAGTTAAAGTGACTTTTTTTAATCAAGGTTATTTAGCTAAACGATTGAGTACTGGTCAAGAGGTCGCGGTCTATGGTAAGTATGATCAGCGACGGCAGAGCCTGACTGGGATGAAAGTGATGTATCAGGCTAAAGATGAAGATCTAGCTGGTGTTTATCGGGCTTCAAAGGAGATCACGGCTAAGACGATCAAAGATCTTGTTTCACTAGCCTATGCAAACTATCATGATTTGATATTTGATATCGTTCCTGATAGTTTGCGCCAAAAATTTCGGTTAGAAACACGTAGCCAAATGATCCATGATATGCATTTTCCAGTGACTTTGGCTCAAGGAAAAGCAGCTCGGCGCTCAGCGATCTTTGAAGAATTTTTCAAATTTCAATTACGGATCCAACTGCTTAAGCAAAAACATCGTAAAGAAAACGGGATCATTATCAAATATGATAACGATAAATTGCGTCAATTTATCAAACAGTTACCTTTTGAACTGACAGGTGCTCAAAAACGAGTCGTTAACGAGATCTGTCGGGATCTACATCGGCCAGAACACATGAATCGTCTCTTACAGGGGGATGTGGGTTCAGGAAAAACGGTCGTTGCGGCTTTAGCTATGTATGCTGCTATCACAGCAGGATATCAAACGGTCTTGATGGCACCAACTGAGATCTTAGCGCAACAGCATGCTCAAAAGTTAGCCCAATTATTTGAAACTATATCAGAGGTCAATGTAGCTTTATTGACTAGTAGTGTAACTCGCAATCAAAAAGCAAAGCAGACCTTGTTGGATAATTTAGCCAGTGGGGAGATAAATTTGTTGATCGGGACACATGCAGTGATCCAAGACAATGTCAACTTTAAAAAGTTGGGCTTAGTTGTTACTGATGAACAGCATCGTTTTGGGGTCGGTCAGCGTCAAGCTTTACGCCAAAAAGGGGATTTCCCTGATGCCTTAGCAATGACAGCGACCCCGATCCCACGGACACTAGCGATCACGACTTACGGTGAGATGGATGTTTCGATAATTGATGAACTACCTAAGGGACGGCAAACGATCAAAACAAATTGGTTACGCCAAAAGCAATTCACGCAAGCACTTGACTTTATGGAACAACAGTTGCAAAATGGTTCACAAGCTTATGTGATCTCACCATTGATCGCTGAGTCAGAAATGTTAGATCTTCAAAATGCTACGGAGATCTATGAAAAGTTAAAGGCTCACTATGCAGGGCGTTATGAGGTGGGACTATTACATGGTCAGCTGACGTCTGAACAAAAAGATGAAGTAATGGATCATTTTAAAGCAGGTGAGCTAGATATTTTAGTCTCGACGACAGTGATCGAAGTTGGGGTCGATGTTCCCAATGCAACGGTCATGGTGATCTTAGATGCTGACCGCTTTGGCTTAGCGCAGTTACATCAATTGCGTGGTCGTGTCGGACGGGGCAGTAAGCAATCGTATTGTTTATTGGTAGCTGATCCTAAGAGTGAGTATGGGATCGAAAGAATGAAAACAATGGTCGAAACGACAGATGGTTTTGTGATCGCGCAAAAAGATCTAGAACTACGGGGGCCAGGGGATGTTTTAGGTAAGAAACAGTCAGGTCTGCCAGATTTTAAGATCGGTGATCCAGTAAGTGATTTCAATATTTTACAAGTAGCGCAATTAGAAGTGGCTAAACTTTTGACTGACGAAAAATTCCGTTATCGCCAGGAAAATGCAGGTTTGATGCGTTATTTGAATCAAGAGCTTACTTATTTTACTAGTTTTGACTAAAGAGAGGATGTATGAAATGAAAATTGCGATCGATGCAATGGGGGGCGACAATGCACCCGAAAGTGTTGTTAAGGGTGCGCTCAAAGCACGCGATGAATTTAGCGACCTAGAACTTATTTTATATGGTGATAAGACCGCGATCGAGCAATATATAACTGATCCAACTCGGATCACGATCGTTAACACGACTGAAGTGATCGATATGAATGATGAACCGGTCAGGGCGATCCGACGTAAGAAAGATTCGTCTTTGGTCGTAGCAGCTAATGCGGTCAAGGCTAAAGAAGCCGATGCGCTGTTTTCTTGTGGTAACACGGGAGCTCTTTTGACAGCGGGACTTTTACTAGTCGGTCGGATCAAGGGGATCACGCGCCCAGGCTTGTTATCGACATTGCCTGTTGTTTCAGGGCAGGATGGAGCATTTAACTTACTTGATAGTGGGGCTAATGCAGATAGTAAACCAGAGCACCTTTATCAGTATGCTCTTTTAGGGACGTATTATGCTAGCAACGTTCGAGGGATCAAAGCACCACGGATCGGGCTATTGAATAATGGGACTGAATCACATAAGGGAAGTAAAGTAACGCAAGAAGCTTACCAACTTTTAGCAGCTGATGAAAATTTGAATTTTATCGGAAATGTTGAGTCTAAAGATCTGATGAAAGGTGTCTGTGATGTAGTCGTTGCAGATGGCTTCACAGGTAATGCTGTTTTAAAAGCGATCGAAGGAACTGCACTAGCTGTAATGAGTTTGTTAAAAGACACGATCGCTAATGCTGGTGCTAAGGGCAAATTAGGTGCACTGTTATTAAAAGATGACTTAAAGAGCATCAAAGGTCGAATGGACCAGGCGCAATATGGTGGTGCAGTCTTACTTGGAGTCAAAGCACCGGTCGTTAAAGCTCATGGTTCAAGTGATGATCTGACAGTGTATTACACATTAAAGCAGATCAGAACTATGATTCATGAAGAAATGGTGCCTAATTTTACCAAATACTGGCAAGCACAACAGGCCAAAAAAGTTTTAGATAGCAAAGACGCTGAATAGTATGATATACTTGTTTGCGAAAAACTAGGATAGGTGAGGTTGATATCCATGACAGAAAACGAAATTTTTACAAAAATCACAACAATTATTGAGGATCACTTTGATGTTTCAGCTGATAAGGTGACAGAACAAACAAACTTTAAGACAGATCTTGATGCTGATTCGATCGATCTGGTGGAGTTTGTTTTGGAATTAGAAGATGCTTTTGGTGCTGAAATTTCTGACGAAGACGCCGAACAAATCGTGACAGTTAAAGATGCTGTAGATTATATCACTTCACATCAAGGATAGAATTATCTTAGGCCAGCTGTAACAAAGCTGGTCTTTTTTGCTATAATGGATAATGCATTAATAAAGTGAGGAGAATCATTTTGATAATTGGACTAACACAAATGCTAAAGGATGATTTTGGCATTGATTTTAAAAATACAGCTTTACTTGACGAAGCTTTTACTCATGCTTCTTATGTAAACGAACATCCACGTGAAAAACTAAAATATTACGAAAGGATCGAATTTTTAGGTGATGCTGTGATGCAACTTTGCGTCTCAGAATACCTATTTAAACGCTATCCTACTTTACCAGAAGGAAAGCTTTCACGTTTACGTGCAGCAATGGTCTGTGAAGATAGTTTCAGCAAATTTGCTAAGGAATGTCATTTTGATGAATATATCCGCTTAGGCAAGGGTGAAGAAAAAGCCAACGCACGTAATCGGGCATCATTACTTTGTGATATTTTTGAAGCTTTTATCGGGGCGTTATACCTTGATCAAGGTAAAGCAGTCGTTGTCAGTTTTATCAGTCGGGTCGTCTTTCCTAAGCTTGATCTCGGCTGGTTTGATCACTACTTAGATCATAAAACTGAACTCCAAGAACTATTGCAACAACATGGGGACTGCAAGATCACTTATGTTAAAGTTGCTGAAAATGGTCCTGATAATGAAAAAGAATACACCATGGCAGTTTATACTGATGGGCAAAAGATCGGTGAAGGAAAAGGGATGTCAAAAAAAGCCGCTGAGCAACAAGCGGCTTTCCAAGCACTAAAAGCACTCCAAAAAAATTAGTTTATTTGAAGGGAAGAAATTCAGCATGAAGTTAAAGTCGTTGACTCTAAACGGATTTAAATCCTTTGCTGACAAGACCAAGATCGAATTTCAAGATGGTATGACTGGGATCGTTGGACCAAATGGGAGTGGTAAAAGTAACATTATTGAAGCTTTACGTTGGGCTTTAGGGGAGCAATCTGCTAAGAGCCTACGTGGGGGGAAAATGCCAGATGTTATTTTTGCAGGTTCTCAGACAAGGGCCCCGCTAAATCATGCCGAAGTTGAATTAGAATTTGATAACTCAGACCATTTTTTAGATCTAAATGCTGATCAAGTTGTGATCTCGCGTAAGATCTACCGGAATGGTGACAGTGATTTTTTGATCAACAATGCCAAAGTTCGTTTGCGTGACATTGTAGAATTATTTATGGATACTGGCTTGGGGCGGGAATCATTTTCGATCATCTCACAGGGCAAAGTTGAAGCTATCTTTAACAGTAAACCTCAAGATCGGCGTGTTTTGATCGAAGAAGTCGCCGGAGTGGTCAAGTACAAAAAAGAAAAGCAAAAGGCGCAACAGGAATTAGCAGAAACTACGGATCATCTAGATCGGGTAGCAGATATTATTACCGAATTACGGCAACAAAGAGAACCTTTAAAAGAACAAGCAAGTATAGCTAAAGACTATGTTGCTCAAAAAGAAGAATTTGACCATTATGAGAAAAGTCGGTTAGTCTTAGAGATCGAGCAACGTGCTAAAAATAAAGCGCAGATCGAAGCCAAACTTTCCGAGATCGAAAAATTGCTGGCGACCCATACGAAGCACGCTGAGCTCCAGGAGCAAAAATCGCAACAATTAGTAGATAAGCAAGCAAAATTAGAAGCAAAATTAGATGAAGATCAAAGAGAATTCAATCTTTTAACGGGGCAACGTGAGAAACTGATCGGGCGTCAGGATATCTCAAAGCATGATGATGATCTCTTTAACGAGCGGCTCGCGGAGTTCAATGAAAATATCAAGCGCGATGAAAGTTTGGTTGTAAAATTACAAGCACAAGTTGATGAATTGACAACACAGCAAGCCAAAGCAGCTTCCTTGCAAAATAAATATACTAAGCAGATCCGAGACATCCAGGCGGCATTGGTCGATGATCCTGAGACGTTGGCTGATCAGGTCGAAAAGTTACGCCAAGATCTGATCGACCTAATGCAGGCACAAGTTTCGACTAAAAATGAATTAGCCTATTTAGAACAGGAAAATCAGCGTAATTCAAAGCAAAAGCAAGCTGATCAAAAGCGGATCGCAAGTGCTAAAGCGCAATTAGCCACGCTCAAAGAAAAACAGGCAAGCGCAAGTGAGCAAGCAACTGAAGCAAAGACGGCGTATGCCAAAGTTCAAGCAACAGTGCTTGATTTTCAAACACAACAAACGACCGCCCAACGTTTGCGAGAAGACCAACAAAGACGCTGGCTCAAGGCAAGTGAGATCTTGCAAAAGGCACGTGCTCAGCATGAATCGTTGCAAAATATTGCAGCTAATTATGCTGGTTATTATCACGGTGTCAAAGCGATCTTACAAGCTGATCTGACAGGTGTAGTAGGTTCGGTAGCCCAACGTCTCAAGGTCCCAGCCCAAGTAGCTAAAGCGATCGATGTGGCATTAGGCGCACAACTACAAAATGTGATCGTGACCGATGAAAGAAGTGCTAAAGCGGCGATCAACTATTTGACAAAGAAAAAAGCTGGTCGGGCGACATTTTTGCCCCGTACGACTGTCAAACCACGTTTTTTAGCACAAGGTCACTTACAGGCGGTCCAACAACAAGCGGGTGTTGTCGGGCTTGCTAAAGATCTGGTCCAATACGATCCTTTGGATAAACCTGTTGTCGAATATTTATTAGGGGCGATCGTGATCGCGCAAGATCTAGATGCTGCTACTAAGCTTGCTGTAAAGCTCAATTATAGTGTCAAGATCGTAACTTTAGCAGGTGAAGTTATCAATGCTGGAGGTTCGATGACTGGGGGACAAGATAGAAATCAGCGAACTGGTCTTCTAGAGCAGCAGCAACAAGTTGAAAAATTGGCGGCTGATATTACTGTGATGGAACAAAAGCTATCGCAGATCGAATTTGAAGGCGGTCAGACTAAAGAAAAAGTCGAACAACTAGTTAAAGAACTTGAGGCATTAAAGCCTAGCGAACAACAGGCATTAGAAGCCCAACAACAAGCACTCAAGAAGTTGGAACGCTGCGAGCTTGAAGTTGAACATCAAGCTGATCAAGTCAAACAGCTAGAAGTAATAGCTAGCATGAGTGAGGCTGATCAAAGTCAGTATGAAAGTAAGCATCAAGCTTTGGTAGAACAGCAAGCAACTTTAACAAAAGATATCGAAACTAAGCAAAGTGAGATCAAATTACGCGTAGCTTTACAAAAAGATACCAGTGCGACTCAAGCAAAACAGCAAGCGACTTTAAATGAACTCAAGCAAAAAGAAGCGATCGCCAAAGAAAGAGCGCAATTGCTACAAGTTCAAGTCAAAGAAAGTCAAGTGCAATTGGAGCAGACTCATGCACGGATCACAAAAGCGCAATCTAAGATATCTGAGATCAAAGAAAATCAAAAACAAAATCAGGTGCGCGATACTGATATCGAAGCTAAACGTCAAGCTGTCGAACAGCGTTATGAAGAGCTTGAGCAAGCGATCACAGCTCAAAAACAAAAACGTCAAGATTTAGCAGTACGCCTTAAAAATGCACAACAAGAATTGAAACGGGCAAATGAATTGCGTCAGGCTAGTCTGGATGAAAAGAGCGATATCAAGGCACAATTAGGAAGTTTTAAAGCAGATCTAGCGCGTGACTTAGATGAATTAGCTCAAAACTATGGCTTGAGTTATGAAATGGCTAAACAAGAGAATCAAGCAACAGATCTAGAATTTGTCAAAAACAAAGTCCATCTTTTGAAGTTAGGGATCGAAGAGTTAGGCGAAGTCAATTTAGGGGCGATCAGTGAATTTGAACGGATCAATACGCGTTATGAATTCTTGACACAACAGCAAGCCGACCTTTTAGAGGCAAAAGCGCAATTAGTTCAAAGTATGGATGAAATGGATGCTGAAGCTAAAAGTCGTTTTAAACAAGCCTTTGATGAAGTGGCGGCCGCCTTTTCTGCGATTTTTCCGCAAGTCTTTGAAGGAGGCAAGGCGCTGCTTAGCTTAACTGATCCAGCCGATCTGTTGACTACAGGTGTCGAGATCATGGCCCAGCCACCAGGTAAGAAATTTCAGCATTTGAATCTACTTTCAGGTGGGGAACGGGCCTTGACTGCGATCGTATTATTGTTTGCGATCTTAAAGGTCCGCCCAGTGCCTTTTGTGGTCTTGGATGAAGCTGAAGCTGCCTTGGATGACGCTAATGTTATCCGTTACTCGCGTTATCTCCAACGCTTTAATGCACAAACGCAATTTATCGTGATCACCCATCGTAAAGGGACGATGATGAACGCTGACGTCTTATATGGGGTTACGATGCAAGAATCAGGGGTCTCAAAGATGGTCTCGGTATCGTTGGATGAATTAGCCTAGTGTTTTGGAAAATACAAATGAATTTGATAAAATAAAACAAAATAAGAAATGAGGGATGGGCATGGGCCTTTTTGATCGATTAAGACGAGCTTTTTCGGGTGAACCTGAAGAAGAACCAAAAAAAGAAGACGAAATTGTTTCGACCTCAGAAGAAAACCAAGAACCTGAGGAAACAGCGACAAATGAAGCAACAACGGCTACACCAGAAGATGATCAGCCTAAAGTAGCAGAAACAACAACTGCTGAAGCAAAAGAGGCTGAACCAGTCGCTAAAGAAGCTGAAGATACCAAAGAAGTGGTGCAAACACCAGAAAAAGTAGAAGTTATTGAAGAAATTGAAACAACATCAGAAAATAACGAAGGCGAAATCGCTAAAAAAGCTGACGAAGAGTCGCTAGAACAACAAAGTGATGAGCCAAAAGAAACTAAAGCAGAACCTAAGGAACCGGAAATACAGACAACATCGTCTGAAACCGTGCGTTATGACAAGGGCTTAGCTAAGTCGCGTAAGGGTTTTGGTGCTAAATTAAATGCTTTATTGGCTAATTTTAGACGAGTAGATGAGGATTTCTTTGAAGAACTCGAAGAAACCTTGATCGAAGCCGATGTTGGCTTTGAGACTGCGATGAAGATCAGTGATGAATTGCAAGATGAAGTAAAATTGCGTAATGCTAAAAGTCGCTCTGACGTTTCTGATGCGATCATTGAACGCTTAGTCGACATTTATGAAAGTGAAGGCGTTGATGAAGACAATAGCTTACATTTTGCTAAAGATCCAACTGAGCCGACTGTGTTCTTGTTTGTTGGGGTCAATGGGGTAGGTAAAACAACAACGATCGGTAAATTAGCCCACCGTTACCAACAAGCTGGTAAAAAAGTTTTGTTAGCTGCTGGTGATACTTTCCGAGCAGGTGCGATCGAGCAGTTAGCTGAATGGGGCCGCCGAGTCGAGGTCGATGTGGTTACTAAGCCAGAAAAAAGTGATCCGGCAGCTGTTGTTTACGATGCTGTGGTCAAGGCTAAAAAAGAAAACTATGATATTTTATTAGTCGATACGGCGGGACGTTTGCAAAATAAAGTCAACTTGATGAATGAGTTAGATAAGATCAAGCGTGTCATTACGCGTGAATTACCTGATGCACCGCAAGAAGTGTTATTGGCTTTGGATGCAACAACAGGTCAAAATGCTTTGACGCAAGCCAAGCAATTTAAAGAAGTTACTGATGTTACCGGGATCGTCTTGACTAAGTTAGACGGGACTGCACGTGGTGGGATCGTGTTAGCGATCAGAAACGAACTTCATTTACCAGTGAAATTAGTGGGCCTAGGCGAAAAAATGGATGATCTTCGCGACTTTTCACCTGAAGAATTTGTCTATGGCTTATTTAAGGGTCTGGTTACACCTAAGAAAGATTAGGGTAAGAAAATGGCAATTGAAAAAACAAATCGGATCAATGCTTTGTTTGAATTCTATGAACCTTTGCTGACTAAAAAGCAAATGAATTACATCGCTTTGTATTATCGTGATGATTTTTCGTTAGGTGAGATCGCCGAAAATTATGAAGTTTCACGGCAAGCAGTCTACGATAACATCAAACGGACTGAAAAAATTTTAGAAGAATATGAGCAGAAATTACATCTGTATCGTGATTTCTTACAGCAAAGCGAAAAAACGGATGAACTTTTAGCTTATGTGACTAAAAAATATCCGACTGATGAAAAGTTATTAGCATTGGTCGAAAAATTAGAAATTTTAGAAGAAAAATGAAAGTTGGTGCACTAAATGGCATTTGAAGGATTAACAGAACGTCTCCAAAATGCGATCGGAAAATTACGGCGTAAGGGAAAGGTCAGCGAATCCGACGTCAAAGAGGTAATGCGTGAGATCCGTTTGGCTTTGTTAGAATCTGACGTTAACTTTAAAGTGGTCAAAGACTTTGTTAAGACCGTGCGTACTCGAGCTGTAGGTGCTGAGGTGTTAGAAAGCTTAACGCCAGCACAACAGATCGTAAAGATCGTTAATGAAGAATTAGTCAAGGTGATGGGCGAAGAAGCCACACCATTGAATAAATCACCTAAGATCCCAACAGTCATTATGATGGTCGGGCTACAAGGTGCTGGTAAAACGACAACAGCAGGGAAACTAGCTAAACGTCTAAAAGACGAACAAAATGCGCGCCCCTTGATGATCGCGGCTGACGTTTATCGTCCAGCTGCGGTCGACCAATTAAAGACGATCGGCCGTGAATTAGATGTTCCAGTCTTTGAATTGGGAACTGATGTCGATCCAGTCGAGATCGTTAAGCAAGGGATGCAACTAGCCAAGGAAAAGAAAAATGACTATGTGATCATCGATACGGCTGGTCGTTTACAGATCGATGAAAAATTGATGGATGAGTTAGTCAATATCAAAGAATTGGCACAACCAAATGAGATCTTGCTGACAGTTGATGCGATGACTGGGCAAAATGCCGTTGAAGTCGCACAAGGCTTTAATGATCAATTGGATGTAACGGGTGTCGTACTAACTAAATTAGATGGCGATACTCGTGGTGGGGCTGCGCTTTCGATCCGTGCGGTGACAGGCAAACCGATCAAGTTTATCGGGCAAGGTGAAAAAATGACGGCTTTAGACGTCTTTTATCCTGATCGAATGGCATCACGTATCTTAGGGATGGGTGATATGCTCACGTTGATCGAAAAAGCACAAAAGGACGTTGATGAGAAAAAAGCAGAAGAACTCGCCGATAAAATGCGGGAAAATAGCTTTGATTTCAATGACTTTTTAGATCAATTAGAACAAGTTCAAAATATGGGACCGATCGAAGATATCATGAAGATGATCCCAGGGATGGCCAATAATCCAGCCCTAAAAAATATCAAAGTTGATCCTAAAGATATGGAACATACCAAAGCGATCGTTTACTCGATGACACCACAAGAACGAGAAGATCCCGATCTTTTGAATCCAAGTCGCAGACG
>ERZ808040.2063-NODE-2063-length-12053-cov-4.575735_pt1 | contig 12053 bp, 6 predicted proteins | sample MGYA00380191_ERZ808040 | MGnify/ENA primary metagenome ERZ808040 (study PRJEB31490, sample SAMN06133395) | mouse gut metagenome | isolation source: J6 | host: mice | place: China: Chengdu | collected 2015-05 ... | reverse complement strand
GAACACTAGCGTTGACAGTAGTAAATAAAATTTAGGAAAGGAAAAGCTATATTTCTTTCTCAAATGTAATCATTTGAGATATTTGATTACGTTTGTTCATATTTTATATAGCAGATCAAGAGCAGTAATTCACTTGAAAGTTCAGTCTATAAAGATGCCTTAGCCCTTAGAAAAGAAGTATTCGTCATGGAGCAAGGTGTGAGTTTAGAACTTGAAGTCGGAGGTGAAAAAGGACCGTTATATTTTACAGGTTATTTAGCTGAGATACCTGTCGCTACGGCACGAGTTTTTGAAGAAGCGCCAGGTGTTTGGCATATTCAACGTGTCGCTGTAAAAAAAGCTCATCGTGGTCAAGGCTTAGCTAGGGGGTTGTTGACTAGTATCGAAGCGAGCGCACGTGAGCATAAGATAAATACTTTGACATTAGGGGCCCCAGGACCAGGCGCAAACTTTCTATAAAAAATTAGGTTATCAAGTAGTCGGAGAAGGCTTTATGGATGCGGGGATCGCACATCATCGGATGGATAAGGAACTGTTATCTTAACAAACTCTTAACTTGAATTACTACCTGATATAAGGTAAAATCACAGTATGCGATGAGTCGAGATAGACCAGGCAACATTTTGTTGTTTCGTTGCGGCGACTAGTGGTCAGTGTCGATAGCAGGGCACATTTAGCTACCGGATGTAGCGTGCTTGAATGGTCTACATTGTGGAGTGTGGATGTTCTATTCAGTGATGAATACTGCGCTAGCCGAGAGTGATTGGTTTCACCCTTGGCTTTTTTTGTAAAGAGATCTAAGGAGGAGATTTTATGGCTTTGATCGTTTTAGTCGTGATCGTCTTATTGTTAGCTGTTGTCTATATCACACTTTATAACGGCTTGCAAAAGGCAAAAGTTTATACAGAAGAATCTTGGAGTCAGATCGATGTTCAATTGAAACGGCGTAATGACTTGATCCCTAATTTGGTCGAGACAACAAAGGGATATGCTAAGCATGAAAAAGAAACTTTAGCTGAAGTTGTTAAGTTGCGGAATCAATTAGTTGCGCTCCCAGATGGTGATCACCAAGCTAAGATGGAAGTATCTAATCAATTATCAGATACTTTACGTTCTATTTTTGCATTATCTGAGAGCTATCCAGATCTAAAAGCAAATCAAGAATTTACTAAATTGATGGAAGAATTGACAAATACTGAAAATAAGATCGCTTATTCACGCCAATTGTTCAACTCTTCGGCAGCTGCGTTCAACCAAAAGTTATTGACTTTCCCATCTAATTTGATCGCTAAGATCCATCATTTTACGAAAGTCGATTATCTTTCTGTTCCAGAAGAACAAAAGGAAGCGCCAAAAGTTTCATTTGATTAGAGGGATGTACAATGTTATATCAACAGATCGCCTCAAATAAACGAAAAACCGTTTTGGTAGTACTCGGTTTCTTATTATTGGTAGGTATGATCGGAGCAGCGATCGGTTATACTTTTGCTGGGAGTGCGACGATGGGTGTAGTTTTTGCGATCGTCTTGGGCTTTGTCTACATGTTTGTCATGTTAGGCCAGTCAACTGATGTGGTCATGAATATGAATAATGCACATGAGATCACTGATCCAAGTCAAGCGCCAGAATTGTGGCATATTGTAGAAGACATGGCTTTAGTTGGTAAGGTTCCAATGCCACGGGTCTTTATCATCGATGATCCAAGTCCAAATGCTTTTGCCACAGGTAGTGATCCAAAACATGCTGCCGTAGCGGCTACGACAGGGTTATTGGCACGATTGAATCGAGAAGAGATCGAGGGTGTGATGGCACATGAAGTCTCACATATTCGTAACTATGATATCAAATTGCAAACAACAGCCTTGGCCTTAGCTGCAGTTGTTTCAATATTGGCTAATTTTGGCTCACATTCACTTTTTTGGGGTGGAGCTAGACGTCGCGATGATCGTGAAGGCGGTAATGGGATCTTTGAGATCATTATGTTGGTCTTGGCTTTATTAGCCATCGTTTTGGGCCCATTAGCAGCTTCAATGGCTCAAATGGCGCTTTCGCGTAATCGAGAGTATTTGGCTGATGCTTCGGCGGTTGAATTGACCCGAAATCCATTGGGCTTGATCAATGCCTTAGCTAAGATCTCAAATAGTGAACCGATGCAAGCAGCTGATGCAAGTAGCGCTTCGATGTATATTGCCGATCCATTCAAGGGTAAAACCTGGGCACATTTATTTGATACCCATCCCCCGATCGAAGAACGGATCGCACGTTTGCAAAAAATGTAATAGTGGAGGGTACTGTGTAAGCAGTGCCTTTTTTGTAGCTCATTATTGTTTGTGATACAATGGATAGGAACTGACAAAAAAGTTATGTTGATCATTATTAGGTCGACAGAAAGGAAGAACATCCGCATGAAGATGCAATTATCCGAAATTGCTCGTGCTTTAGAGATAGAAGCAAAGGAAACTTGGGATGATATCACCATTACTAGCGTTAGTTTTGATAGCCGCCAGCTAGAACCGGGGGCTTTATTTGTGCCACTTATCGGCGAACAAGACGGGCACCGCTATGTACAAGCAGCGTTAGATAATGGAGCCAGTGCAGTCTTATGGCAAGCTGATCATCCTGAGACACCAACTGCTATCCCAGCTTTGGTGGTCGAGGATACGTTGGTCGCTTTACAAGCATTGGGGCGTTATTATTTGCAAAAAATAAATCCCAAAGTCGTAGCTGTAACGGGGAGCAATGGTAAGACGACTACTAAGGACATGATCGCTGCGGTCTTGAGTACTCAATTCAACGTCCAAAAGACTTTTGCTAATTTTAATAATGAGATCGGGGTCCCAATGACGATCTTATCAATGGAACCAAATACTGAGATCTTGGTCGTCGAAATGGGAATGGATCGCTTTGGGCAGCTCGATGAGTTGAGTCGGTTGGCCCAACCAGACGTGGCTGTGATCACGATGATCGGGGAAGCCCATATCGAATTTTTCGGTACGCGTGACAAGATCGCTGACGCTAAGATGGAGATCGTTAATGGCTTGAAAGAAGATGGGATCTTGATCTATAACGGTGATGAACCACTTTTAGTCGAACGGGCAGCTAAGATCGAACAAGCGACCTTCACGTTTGGGAATGAACCTAAAGATGATCTTCAAGGGATAAATGTCGTAAGTGACGCTACAAAATCAAGCTTTAGAGTGACTTTATGGCCCGATGAAAACTTTACTATCCCGATGATCGGGGCTTATAATGTCAAAAATGCTTTGGCTGCTTTAAGTGTCGGTAAGGAATTCATGATCGATGTAGCTCAAATGGCTAAAGCGTTAGAAAACTTCGATCTTACCAAAAACCGCACGGAATGGCGTACAGGGACAAACGATTTTATGATCTTAAGTGATGTCTACAATTCTAATCCAACAGCAGCTAAAGAGGTCTTACAAGCCTTTGCGGAGGTCAAAGTTGCGGGAAAACGGATCGCTGTTTTGGGAGATATGTTGGAATTAGGGGAAAATGAACGTCAAATGCATGCTAGTTTAGCTGAGGTGATCGATCCAAATAAGATCAGTGAGGTCTATCTTTGTGGTCCATTGATGGAAAGTTTGGCTACAGCTTTACAAGCTAAATTTGATGTGGACCAGATCCACTGCTATTCACCAGAGCAAAAAGAACAGTTAGCTACAGATCTATTGACTAAATTAACACCTGATGATGCCGTTTTATTAAAGGCTAGTCATGGGATCCATTTAGAAGAAGTTCTAACTAAGATTGCTAAGAGTGAATAATAGTGATATGCTATTATGATACGTACAAAATGAATAAGTATGAGATGAACTTTGCGGGCTGGCGGGCTTTGGCGAAGTTTAGTGGTCTGTTATTTTGTGCAGACAGGTGGCATTGACCACCGAAACTAGGAGGAAATAATTTTTGAAATTTGATGAACTCGGTCTTTCAGAAGATCTGTTGAAAGCTGTTAAGCGCAGTGGCTTTGAAGAAGCTACTCCAATTCAAGAGGCAACGATCCCGCTGGTTCTTTTGGGTAAAGATGTGATCGGTCAAGCTCAAACAGGGACTGGTAAAACAGCCGCTTTTGGTTTGCCTATCTTAGAGCATGTTGATCCTAAGGAACATGCTATTCAAGCGATCATCATTTCACCGACCCGTGAATTGGCGATCCAAACGCAAGAAGAGCTTTATCGCTTAGGAAAAGACAAGCGCGCACGTGTTCAAGTTGTCTATGGTGGTGCTGATATTCGTCGTCAGATCAAGCTCTTGAAGAATCCACCACAAATTTTAGTGGGTACCCCAGGGCGCTTATTGGACCATATCAACCGTAAAACCGTTGATTTGAGCAAAGTTAAGTTGTTAGTACTTGATGAAGCCGATGAAATGTTAGATATGGGCTTTTTAGATGATATCGAAAAGATCATTTCTAACGTACCAGGTCAACGGCAAACGTTGCTATTCTCAGCAACTATGCCAAAAGCTATCTTACGGATCGGCGAAAAATTCATGACCGAACCAGAGATCGTCAAGATCAAAGCTAAAGAATTGACAACTGATCTGGTCGACCAATACTTTGTTAAAGCACGTGATTACGAAAAATTTGATATCATGACCCGCATTTTAGATGTTCAAGCCCCAGAATTAACGATCGTCTTTGGGCGGACGAAACGGCGGGTCGATGAATTATCTAAGGGGTTGGAAGCCCGTGGTTATAACGCTGCTGGGATCCACGGTGACCTTTCACAACAACGTCGAATGAGTATCCTCAAGCGCTTCAAGGAAGGCAAGTTGGATATCTTAGTTGCAACTGATGTGGCGGCTCGTGGATTAGATATTTCAGGGGTTACACATGTTTATAATTATGATATCCCACAAGATCCAGAAAGTTATGTGCATCGGATCGGACGTACAGGACGTGCTGGACGTCACGGTGTTTCGGTGACTTTTGTAACACCTAATGAAATGGATTATTTACGTGTTATCGAGCGCTTGACCAAGAAGCGAATGGATCCATTGCGTCCGCCAACAGAAGAAGAAGCTTTTGTTGGTCAAGTTTCTTCGGCTTTAGACGATATCAAAGAACTAGTTGCTAAGACCCAAACTGATAGATATGAAACCCAAGCTAAAGAATTATTGGCAGAATATGATGCAGTCGATCTAGTCGCAGCTTTACTCAATAATATGACTAAAGATGATGCTAGTTCAGTTCCAGTGAAGATCACACCTGAACGTCCATTGCCAAGACGCAAGAATAGCAGTACTGGCAAGTATAAACGCTATGGTAGTCGCCGAAACAATAACAAGCGTGATCGTTCCAAAAACTATCGGGACAATAAAAAGAAACGGCGTAATGAGTCGCGGGAACGCTTTACAAAGAAAAAGAGCGAACGTACCTTTACGATCAGAACAAAAGATTAATAAATAAGGTTAGAGGTCCCTTGTAGTGAATTAAGTGGGTATAATGCCCTCCAAGTATACAGATGAAATAGAAAATTCATCTTATACTTGGAGGGTATTTTGTATGTTTAGGAAATCAAAATACAGTGCAGAACAAAAATTAGCTATACTAAATGAACTAACCCATCCTAGTATCAGTGAGGTAGCTAAAAAGTATGCAGTTGGCAAGAAAACTATTGAATATTTCAACACGCAACGTGCATATGCATCAAAAAACGACCTGGCTGCAGAAAAATTTTGCCTTCAAACCGCATAAACTGTTTTTCGATTTAAACTGTAGACTTGACAGAACCCAGTGCCAGCAACAAGGGGTTTTTATTAACATTATTTATATAATTTTTTTAATGAATTAATAAGTTTTTATTGAATATAATTAAATAAAAATGATTGAATCTATTGATTATTACTTATTTAAGCGCTAAAGTATGTACAAGTCATCAAGTGTCTCTAAATTAGATGCTTGATCTCAAATAATCAATGGAGGGTGAGCGTATGCTTTCGAAAAAAAATCATCAACTTCAAGCACAAAAGCTCGAAGCAAAACAACAGCATTTTGCGATCAAGAAATTAACAGTAGGTGTAGCTTCAGTTTTGATCAGTTCAACATTTGCAATGTATGCTGGTTTACATACTGCGATGGCAGACGAGACGACTCGACCACAAGCAGCCAATACAGCAAGTGAGACCACGGCCACTGAAAATGAGACCGCTAAACCAAAAGTTGTTTTGAAGGCTACTACATCTAGTGAAGATAAGACTCAAACAGCCACAGCAAAAAGTTCTAGTGCTTTAACAACAACATCGACCAACAAGGCAGAGTCTGCAGTTGGACCAGCTAAAGCAGATAATGTCACTACCACAGTGGGAAGTTCTAGTGCTTTAACAACAGCGTCGACCGACAAGGCAGAATCTGCGGTTGGATCAGCTAAAGTAGATAATGCCACTAGCACAGTAGGAAGTTCTAGTGCTTTAACAACAGCTGTTGGTGAAGATCCGACCGCTAAGCCAATGAATGATCTGGTTTCCCGATCAAAGGAAGTAAATTCTGATGAAAAACAGAATACACAAAGTTTAGTGCCGAGTGCGACTGTAGATCCAGATGAAACACCAACATCACCACAATGGCAAGCAAATGCTTCTAAGGCACTTGCAAATAAAAGTGGTTTATATACTCCGCAATTGAGTTATAACCGTAAATGGTATTCGATGACAGTAGATCCAGCTATGTTGACATCAGAGGTCATGAAGGGAAATGTTATTCCCTTTACAGCAACTATGCATCAGAGTACAGGAACGATGATCGTATCATCTGATTATAAGTTACGCCTACAATTAGATGCTCGTTTGGCTGACAAGGTCTCTTCAGTATCGCTTAGTCCAGCAAGTAATGAAAATGAGGTTGTTTATTTCAAGCGAGTTCTTGGTAGTGATGATCAGCCTTCAAATATTTGGGAATCCAATGTTGTGTATGCCCAAGGTGGACTTTATGGTGGGACTCCATTAGATTCAGGCAAGCCTTTGTTGGCTAAAAATGGGAAGATCACATTAAAAGACACGCTTGAAAATATTTATCCTAAATTGCCAGACATCACGAATGAACCACTTGGTTACAACGGATATATTTATGATGCCTCAAGTCGGACCGCATTATTGGCAACTAACAATGAAGGCTATGTAGTCGGACCTAATGATCCGTTAGTTAAAATTCCAGTTACAAGTGCTTTGAGAAGTAAATTTATCGGGGCTCATTCAAACGTCAATTATGATCCAACGGTCGGAGAAAATGGTGCTTTAGTTGTCTATTATCAAGCACAAAAAAGTAGTATGTGGGCGTATCAAAATGACTGGCAATTCCAATTACATTATGCGATCGACCCTGTTTTATTACCATATTTAGAGAAGAAAAATGGTGCTTACACAGTCGAGTTGGATAAAGCTGTTTCAGTTATGGGGTTAGATGATGGTTCTTATGGATTTGAAGCGATCACAAATAATTTTCTCAATAATTTGTATAAACCGCTAAGTTATAGATCAAAATTGATGAAAAAAGTTGCTGATCTACCTTTGAATTTAGATGGGACAGGTACTTTGAATCCTTCAAATCTTAAAGATTTTGTTGAATTCAATGATGGTTTTTTTGTTCATGGACGACCGGTAATGGTTCGACTAGTCTACCGTTTGAATAAAAAACTAAATGACATCTATGCTGAGATGCTCAAAAATGGCATGACGGGTAATAATCTGTTATTTAGTCACTATTATTCAGATTCGACTGGAAAAATGCAAAACCAGTCTTTAGCAACCAGTGTACTTAGTTTTAATGATTCGGATGGCGATACTTTACCGAATTTGAAAGAAGAATCAGATTCTACTAATCCATATGTATCAATGCCTAATGTGTCTGACACTTATGTTTCCGAGAAAAAAGTCCACGGACAGTTAGTCTTTAGTAATGTTGAAAGAAATCCTCAAGTTGTGAAAGTCGTTGATGATAGCGGAAACGTTTTGGGAGACACTGAAGTCAGACCAGAAACTTTTACGACGTTAGCTAAAGCAGTACCCTTTGAAGTGACTTTAAAGCAACCAACTTTGACAGCTGGTAAAAAAGTGACTGTACAAGTTTCAAGTAAATTAAATCACAGTGAAGATACAGTTGAAAATGCAGTTCCCCAAAGAACCGTTGTCCAAATCAAAAAAGGTCCTCAAGCGGTGAAAGGCTTAATTTATCCACTAAATGCGGTCTTTTTGCAAGAACCTAAAGCCTTGATCGCAAATACTGCTGAGCTACCAGCTGATGCGACTTATGCTTTGATCAAAAAGCCAGATCTAAGTACGAATGGAACTAAAAATGCGGTCGTTAAAGTAAGTTTTCTAGACCAATATGATAAAAATTATAATCACGAGATCGAAGTCCAAGTGCCAGTTAAGGTCGAAGGTGTTAATTTAAAAGATGGTGAATTTACGCTCAAGCCATTGGTAATGCACGTTAATGAGGTAAATGATGACCTTAGACCGTTACCTGTTGAAGAATTAGAAAGTTGGCATGAAACAGATGGGACCAAGACTCTTAATGGGCAATCGTTAAGATCTTTAGTCAAGAGTGTAACTTGGAGTCAGAGTCCTTCGACAAAGAAAGCTGGTCAAGCTCGTGGAGTCGTAACGGTCACTACCAAAGATGATAAAACGATGCTAGCAAATGTACCAGTAAACATTGTAGGCGCAACAGCTAGAGCAGATCTGAAAACACCTTGGGGCACCGAGCTTTTAGCTAAAGATGCTGTAGCTGATACTACAGCTTTAGCACAATTTGATAAAGCCGATTCACCAGTAACATACAAGTGGAAAGAACCATTAAATGTGACCCCGACAGCAACTGCTGATCATGTAATGCATAATGCAGTCGTAGTAACTTATGGGGATAAGACGACTCAAGAAGTTCCGGTTTCAGTGTCAGTTGGTCCTTCACAAGCAAGTAAGTTCACGGTAGCCCCAGCAAAAGTCGAGGTCCATTATGGGCAAACGGTAGATCCAGGGGCTAGTTTGACGCCAGAACAAAAAACGCATTTCAATGTAAGTCAAGTTACCTTAGAGCAACCAGTAGTTACGACTAAATTAGGTCAAGTAAATGCTAACGGGCAAGTAGTCTTTAAAGATGGTTCGACAGCTTCAGTAGAAGTCCCAGTTGTAGTCGTAGGTGCAACAGCTAAAAATGATGTTACAACAGCTTGGAATGTTTTGCCGACTCCACAAACTTTAGTAAGTAATGTATCTTCTTTAGCTAAATATACACCGACTTATACTTGGAACAAAAGACCAGATGTATCACCGACTAAAGAAGAATCACATGTAGTTTCAGGTGTTGTTGATGTAACTTACCCTGATAAAGTAGTTCAACATTTACCCGCAACTTTGACTGTGTTAGCTTCGCAAGCTGAGAGATTTGATAACGCAACTGATAAACAAGTATTACCAGTCGTAGTTGCTTATGGAGCTACAGAGCTTGATGCGATGCATGCATTAGAGCCAGAAACAAAGACTGACTTTAGCGTGACACAAGCGACATTTACCACACCGGTAGACACAGCAACAGTTGGTACAAAAGAAGTTCCTGCTACATTGACATTTGCTGACACGTCGACGACAACTTTACCAGTTCAAGTCGAAGTTTTAGGTGCTAATGTAGCTTCAAAGGTTGAGACAGCTTGGGGGAAACTTCCAACAGCTAAAGATATGGTAACAAATGCTGATGAGTTGGAACAATTTGGTGCAAGTTATAGCTGGAAAAATGCCCCAGTCGTAACTCCAGGTGCAGGGGAGGATCATCAAGTAACCGGGACACTTTTAGTTACCTATCATAACGGAGCAACGCAGACGCTTCCAGTTTCATTGACAGTCAAACCTTCAGAAGGTGAACGATTTGCAAATGATCAAGATGTGCATCTTAACGAGGTGAGCGTCAATTATGGAGCCAAAGTTCCTGCTGATAAAGCTGATAATGCTTTGACAACAGAGGAAAAAACTAATTCTAAAGTAACTGCTCTAGTATTTAAACAAGATGTCGATACTTTGACTGCTGGTGAAAAGTTATATCCAGTCCAGTTGAGTTTTAATGATGGTTCAAAACTAGATTCACAGGTCTTAGTTAAAGTTGTGGGAGCAGTAGCTAAGCAGGCACTGACAACGCCTTGGGGAAGAAATGTTGCAGCTAAAGATCTAGTAGCTAATACGTCTGAACTAGATCGATTTGGGACACAAGAACACCCAGTAGCATATCAGTGGGCGACAGATCCTGACGTGACTCCTGAACCAGAGCAAACACATACTGTCACTGGAACAGTTACGGTAACTTATGGGGATGGTGCAACACAACAGTTACCGGTAAGCTTTACAGTTGAACCTTCCGATGCAGAAAAAGCAACTAATGAGCTAAAGAATAGTAATGTAGCATTTACAGTAAACTATGGAGCTAAGGTTGATCCAACTCAGGCGTTAACAGCTTATTCAACTGAAATAAAAAATAAGACCAAATTAACAACAGCAAAATTTGCTGGGGCGGTCGAAACGACTGAATTGGGGATGAATGCTCATCCAGTTACGTTGACATTTGCGGATGGATCTACTTTAGCAGTCGAATTGCCAGTTAAAGTAGTTGGGGCACAAGTCGATCCAACACGCAAAACGGCTTGGGGAAAAGTACCAGATCCAAGTACCGTTGTAACTGATCTGACCGAATTAGCTAAATTTGATCCTAAATATACATGGAAAGTTCAACCAGTGACTACACCATTACCTGATCAAGATCATCATGTTCAAGGAACATTGCAAGTTGAATTTGCTGATGGAGCGACTCAAACAGTACCTGTTGAATTGGATGTGGCTCCATCAATGGCTGAAGCTGCTAAAGATCTGCAAATGCAACTAGTAGTAGAAGATCTGAAGGCTTCGGTCCCAGCAACTGATGCATTAAAAGGTCTGACTGAGCAAGATAGACAAGTTTATTCAGTCACGCAAGCACTTTTTGATCATCCAGTTGAGACAAATGAAGTAGGCGTGAAAAGTTATGAAGCCACGTTGACGTTTGCGGATGGATCAACAGCTAAACTACCAGTACAGGTCAAAGTAGTTTCTCAAGCAGAGAATTTAGCTCCAGTTGCTAAGGAAGGATTAAATGTTTCATTAGGCGAGACGTTAGCGCCAACTGATGTATTGACTCCAGCTGTAGTTTTACCAAAAGATACCCAACTAAGCTGGAAGACACCAGTAGATACGACAAAAGCTGGACATCAAATGGGTGAGTTAGAAGTAACATATCCAGACGGCTCAAAAGACGTAGTGGAAGTTCCAGTGAAAGTAGGTACGGACGCTGAAGCCATGACACCAACAGTTCGTCCAGACCTTGGAGTAGCGATGAATGGCGAATTGACCCTAACCGATGTGTTAAATTCAGAGTTACCAAAGGATACTCAATTAAGTTGGAAGACACCAGTGGATACGACAAAAGCTGGACATCAAATGGGTGAGTTAGAAGTAACATATCCAGATGGTTCCAAGGATGTAGTGGAAGTTCCAGTGAAGGTTGGAACGGATGCCGAAGCGTTAACACCAACAGTTCGTCTAGGTCTAGAAGTGGAATTAAATGGAGAACTGGCACCAACCGATGTGTTGAGTTCAGATCTACCAAAGGATACCGAGTTAAGTTGGAAGACGCCAGTGGATACGACAAAAGCTGGCCGTCAAACGGGTGAATTAGAAGTAACATATCCAGATGGTTCCAAAGATGTAGTGGAAGTCCCAGTGAAAGTGGGAATGGATGCCGAAGCGCTGACGCCAACAGTTCGTCCAACAGTTGAAGTAGCTTTGAACGGCGAACTGAACCCAACCGATGTGTTGAGTTCAGATCTACCAAAAGAAACCCGCTTAAGTTGGAAGACCTCAGTGGATACGACAAAGGCCGGCCACCAAACGGGTGAACTAGAAGTAACATACCCAGATGGATCCAAAGACGTAGTGAAAGTCCCAGTGAAAGTAGGTACGGACGCTGAAGCCATGACACCAACAGTTCGTCCAGACCTTGGAGTAGCGATGAATGGCGA
>ERZ808040.2061-NODE-2061-length-12069-cov-4.286691_pt1 | contig 12069 bp, 9 predicted proteins | sample MGYA00380191_ERZ808040 | MGnify/ENA primary metagenome ERZ808040 (study PRJEB31490, sample SAMN06133395) | mouse gut metagenome | isolation source: J6 | host: mice | place: China: Chengdu | collected 2015-05 ... | reverse complement strand
CGATGGAGTACACCGTCGATGGGGAGAAGATGCTGGTGGCCTTTTCTCCTGTCCGGGGGACCCAGTGGTCGCTGGTCATCCAGATCCCCAAGTCGGATTACAGCCACTTTATCAACGGAGCCATGCTGATCTCCATCCTTGCCACCCTGGCGGGCCTTACGGTCTCTGTATTGCTGATCCTGCGGTTTGCCCGGTCCATCTCCCGCCCGGTGAAGCGGGTAACAGACCGGATGGTGGCCCTCTCCAACGGCGACCTGCACACAGAGGTGCTTCCCGTCAGTACCGGAGATGAGCTGGAGGTCATGACACAGACCCTGGACGATACGCTGGAGAGTATAAACCGGTACATATCCGACATTCAGCAGGTGTTGACCCGCGTTGCGGAGGGGGATCTGCGCACCGGTCCGCAGGTGGACTACAAGGGGGATTTTGAGCTGATCCGGGGCAGCCTGCACACAATTACCCAGTCTATGAATGAAACCCTCCTTGGGTTCCGGGCTGCTGCGGACCGGCTTACCGCGATGGCGGAGCAGTTGAGCGGCCAGGCTGCTCAGCTGCACCAGGCATCTATGGAGCAGAACCAGTCTGCCGAGGAGCTGGTCCACGAGGTGACCCATGTAAAGGACCGGTTGGCCGATGTTGCGGACAGCAGCGATCAAACCCGTTCTCAGACCGAGGAGATCGCCCGCCGCATTCAAAGCGCCAACGAGCAGATGGCCGCCCTGTCCTCTGCCATGGATGACATCAGCGCCAACGCCCAGCAGATTACCAAGATTGCAAAGGACATTGAGGATATCGCCTTCCAGACCAACATCCTCTCTCTCAACGCCTCTGTGGAGGCGGCCCGGGCCGGAGCAGCTGGAAAGGGCTTTGCCGTTGTGGCCAATGAGGTAAAGCAGCTGGCGGCAAAAAGCGCCGAGGCCGCACAGAGCGCAACTGAGATGGTCAATAACACTAAGACGATCATTCAGACCGGCGTGGTGCTGACAGCGGATACCGCCGATTCCCTCCAGGCGATTTCCGATGTCTCCACACAGATCAGCGCAATCTCGGATCAGCTGGCGGCGGCAGTGCAGGGACAGGGGCTCGCCTTAACTGTGATGGAGGAGCGGATTGCCGCGATCTCTTCCGTTGCAGACCGCAACCTGCAAAACGCGGGGGAGACGGAGCAGTCCAGCGGCTCTCTGGCCAAGGAGGCCGAGACGCTGCAGGCCCAGGTGCAGAAATTTATATTAAAGGAGAAGTGCAGCAGATGAAACGGATTTGTGCGATACTTTTAAGCCTGCTGCTGATGGCGTCGCTGCTGACGGCCTGTGGAGATCAGAAGGGACTTCAGGATGGATATTATACGGCCCAGGCGAAAGAATTCAGCCACGGCTGGAAGGAATATATTACCATTCTGGTAAAGGGCGGAAGCATTATCTCTGTGGAGTATAACGCGGAAAATGCCAGCGGATTTATCAAAAGCTGGGATAACGCATATATGCAGACCATGCTTCACGTCCAAGGGACCTATCCCAATGAATACACCAGATATTACGCAGGCCAGCTCCTGGAGGGACAGGGCGAGGGCAGCATTGACGTACTCGCCGGGGCGACATCTTCCCATGTCTCCTTTCAGATACTGGCCCAGGCTGTGCTGGAACAGGCCCGGAAGGGAGATTCCAGTATTGTGTTTGTAGATACGGAGCATTAAGAGCAAAAGTTCCCCTTGTGATGAACCATCCCCGGCCGGTCAGCGGAAAGTCTTCCCATAGTAGGGAATGGGTGTCAACAGCCCAGACAACTGCATAAGCTGGTTACGAGAGGGGAACGCAGGTTCCCCTCCCGGCTATTTCTGCGGGGTGGATTGATTTCACCCTGAGAAGGGAACTATGCCATGCTCTATTATTTAATTGTATGTCGCTCACTGACCTATGCCCAGCGTACCGCTGCGGCGCTGGAGCGGGCGGGAATCACAGCCCGGGTGCTGCGCTCCCCCAAGAGCATCTCCGGCGAGGGGTGCAGCCACTCGGTAAAAATCTCCCAGCGGAATCTCCCCGATTCTCTGCGGATTTTGCAGCGGGTGGGGCTTACCCCCAAGCGGGTTTATATCACCGCCGGGGACGGCAGCTACCAGGAGGTGGCCCTATGATCTATCTGGACAGTGCTGCCACCACCATGCAGAAGCCAGCCGCCGTGGCGACGGCCACCGCCTGGGCCATCAACCATTTGGCCAGCCCGGGGCGGGGAGGACACTGGCCCGCCATGGCGGCGGCGGAAAAGGCCTTCGCCTGCCGGGAGGAGGCCGCCCAACTGTTTCATGTGAAGGACCCGGAGCGGGTGGTGTTCACCTTCAATGCCACCCACGGACTGAACATTGCCATCAAGACCCTGGCCAGGCCGGGCAGCCGGGTGGTGATCTCCGGCTATGAGCACAACGCTGTCACCCGTCCCCTCCACGCCCTGAAGGCGGATATCCGGGCGCTGGTGCCTGTTGCGGGCCAGGAGGTGCAGGCGTGGCTGCCCCTCCCGGCGGCCTGCCCCCAGCAGAGCAATATTGAGCTGCTGGACTGCACCCCCGGCGGGGTGGCCGCGCCGGAGTATGCACCACAGCGCACCATGTGGTGGAAAACAAACGGCGTGGGGGAGTTCTCCGTCACCTACCGTTACCTCTTCCGGGCGGAGTACACGGCTCCCATGTCCCTCTCTCTGGAGCTGGCGCAGCCGGACTTTGATCTGGAGGAGCAGCCGCCCCACATCGTCTTTACCCCCTACCTGCGGGCGCTGGCGGCCCGGCTGACCGAGGGGTGCGCCAACCCGGCGGAAAAGGCGAAGGCCATCTACGACTACGTCACCGGACAGGTGGACTACCGCTATCAGCCCGCCTACCTCCAGCTAGACTGCATCGCCGACCAGTGCGCCAAGACCCTCCGGGGGGACTGCGGGGTGTTCGCCCTGCTCTTCATCACCCTGTGCCGCATCGCGGGCATCCCCGCCCGGTGGCAGAGCGGGCTGGCCGTCCGGCCCGGCCGGGTGGGCCCCCACGACTGGGCCATGTTCTACCTGGCCCCCCATGGCTGGCTGTGGGCGGACTGCTCCTTCGGCTCCTCCGCCCGCCGCAGCGGGGAGGACGCCCGCCGGGCCCACTACTTCGGCAGCCTGGACCCCTGGCGGATGGTAGCCAATTCCGCCTTCCAGGCCCCCCTGACGCCCCCCATGCCCGCCTGGCGGCAAGACCCCTACGACAACCAGTGCGGCGAGCTGATGGTGGGCGGCCGCGGGCTGGACGCCCCCGAGCGGGCGTGGGGCCACGAGCTGCTGGATTTCACTCTACTGTAACGGAACTATATGCAAAAAGCGCCTCTGGAATATTCCAGAGGCGCTTTGTATGTTTGAAAAAGTGTACGTTTACAAATGAAATAGTCGCACTACCTAGTGTGAAGTATAGCACAGAAATACGGCGATATCAATTACATTTTAACATAGATTTTCCTGCATTTCCACCATTTTAAAAGGTACACTTTTCCAAAAGGGGGTGGTTTGCCGGCCAATGCTGTTTCACCTGGCCGGAGACCCGCGCTTCCTGTTTTAAGCTGTTTTGTATGCAGTCCGAATGGCATCCTGCGGGAACCTCCGGTACGGCGGAGTGGCATTGACACACATTTTCTGCGGCCACGACCCCTGACATCAAAAAGGAGGAAAACAGAATCATGGAGAAACGCATCTTGTCGGTGTGCCTGACGGCGTGCATGCTGCTGACGCTGATGCCGTCCGCCTTTGCGGCGGACGTGGAGCAGCCCCTTCCCATCGCCGGAATGGAACAGACGGAGGAAACAAGCGCGGACGCCAGGACGGAGCCCGGCGACGAGCCACAGGAGCCCGTGCCCACAGAGGAGGGAAAGGGCACGCAGGAGGAGCCCTTCACTACGGTAGCCGCCTATAATGAGGCGGTGAAGGGCGACGCTCTCGACGGTAAGGACGTATACCTGACTATCAGCAGAACGGAGTTTAAGGAGGGACAGTTTGCCCTGACCAATGTGCAGACGCGCCCCAATCCCCCCAGACTGCACCTGACCCTGACGGACTGTACCTTTACCGGCAATACCGCCGGAGACAAGACAAACTCCTCGTTTATGTATTTGCCCAACTGCCAGTCTCTGGTGATTAAAGGCTGCACCTTCAACGCCGGAGAGGACGGCCTGAAGTACGGAATCAACTGGAACCTCTGCGGCATCCAGGGTTCCACGGTGGAGATCCGGGGCTGTACCTTTACGGGCAGCTATGAGAAGAATGCCATCAAGCTGAACCAGCGCAACGGCGAGGACGACGTGGCAACAGATGTGAAGCCGTCGGGAGACGGAGAAGTAAAACCCGCCACCATTGCCTCCGCTGTGGTTGCGGACTGCACCTTCTCCGAGGGGGCCAAGATTCAACTGGGTTCCCAGGGAAAGGGAGAGAACAATGCCGCCGCGCCCTCCACCGGCGCGTTCCCGGTGACCATCTCCAATGTGAAGGCCGAAAATGGCAGCGAGGTTGCGGTTGAGCTGGCCTATCAGGCCGCCAAGGATGCGGACATCCCCACCATCACCCTGGCCTCTGGGGACACCTTTGAAAAGACGCAAGAAGGCGTCCTTGTGGCACAGGTCGGGGAGACGAAATACACCTCTATCGATGAGGCTTTGACCGCCGTGCTGTCCGCAGAAGATCACACCATCACCCTCCTTCAGGATATAACAAAAGACATTTCCATTGCGGCGGGCAGCACCCTCACCATTGAGGGCAGCGGCAAGACCCTGTACGGCACCATCAACTGTGTGGCAGCTTCGGGCGAACATGCCGACCAGACCAACACGAACCTCACCTTGAACAATCTGACCGTAGACGGCGACACCGACAGGAATGGAACGGCGGATAAATCCATCCTCATTACATCTCAGAATCAGAGCGCAACTGTTGTCAGCGGTCTGAACCTGACCATGACCAACTGCACCGTGCAAAACTCCAAGGCAGGAGTGAGCGGTGGACAGGGACTTTATCTGACCAACGTGAAAAATCTGACCATTGATGACTGCACCTTTACGAACTGCGGCGGCATTAACTATGCCATCGATCTGAACCTGGTCGCCGTACAGGATGCCGTGATCTCGATCACCAACACTAGGTTTGAAGGAAATTGCGGTGCTTCCGGCCCCATTAAAGTCGCTGAACGCGGCACGGGTGACGGGACTGAAGCCGATGATATCACCGGCGCGCGGGCCAGCGTCAAGTCCCTGACTATTTCCGGTTGTACTTTTAACAATTCGAATCCAATTTTGGGCGGCGATATTGTTCTTGGGGTAACAACAAAGACGGGCGAAAAGGACGGAAATGATACCGGCTCCTTCCCTGTTACCATTGCGGACAACAAGACTACCAAAGAAGACAAGCAGCTAAAGATCAAACTGGCCTACACAGATGACTCGGCCAGGGATATTACTACGGACATTGGCAGTGCGGTGGTAGGCGATGGAACAAAAGACCCCGCGCAGGGCTTTACCATCACCGCCACCGCCGGCGAAGGCGGCGCCATCACTCCCAGCGGCAGGGTGGCCGTAGCCAATGGCGGCAGTCAGACCTTCGCCGTCACCGCCGACAGCGGATATTCCATCTCTGATGTGACCGTTGATGACAGCACCGCCGCAGCCGTGGTGCAGAACGATAACGGCACCTACACCGTTCAGAATGTGACAAAGGACTGCACCGTCCATGCGACATTCTCGAAAAACAGCTCTTCCGGCGGCTCCTCCTCCAGCTCCACCCGGTACACGGTGAGCGTGGAGGACACGGACAACGGCAGCGTGAAGGTAAGCCCCACCCGCGCCTCCAGAGGCACCACCGTGACCATCACCGTGAAGCCCGACGAGGGCTATGAGCTGGACAAGCTGACCGTCACCGGCAAGGATGGCGATTCCATCAAGCTCACCGACAAGGGCGACGGCAAATATACCTTCAAAATGCCCGCTTCCAAGGTGGAGGTCGAGGCGGTCTTCACCGCGATCGAAACCGAGCCGGAACAGCCCGAATCCCTGCCCTTCACCGACGTGAGCAGCGGCGAGTGGTACTATGATGCGGTGGCCTATGTGTATGAAAAGGGCCTCATGGACGGTACCAGCGCCGTCACCTTCGACCCCGGCGCGGTGCTGACCCGCGCCATGACGGCGCAGGTGCTCTGGAACCTGGCGGGCAGTCCTGCCGCCCCCGGCGGGGCGGGCTTCACCGACGTGGCGGCGGACGCGTGGTATGCCGGCGCGGTAAACTGGGCGGCGGCCCAGGGGATTGTGGCCGGGTATGACACCGGGGCCTTCGGTCCGGCGGACGCCCTGTGCTGGGCCGTGGGCGAGGGTCTGCTGACCGGAAAGGACGGCGGTCGGCTCGACCCCGCCGGCACCGCCACCCGCGCCGAGGTGGCCGTCATCCTCATGCGCTTTGCCGAAAAGAAGCTCTAATTTAAAGCAGAAAGGCCCCCGGAACCCATCAGGTTCCGGGGGCCTTCCAATTATCAAGACTCTTCTGCGGGCGCGCCGGGCTCTGCGGCGGGCGCGGGGGGGGCAGCAGGCTCCTCCTTGTTCTTGCCCAGGAAGCGGGGCAGCTCCATGCCCGCCATGTCGAACATCTCGTTCATGGGCGGAATGGACTTCATCAGGCCGGAGACAAAGCCCGCCGTGGCGGTCTTGCCATCCTTCTGCTCGCCGCCGTCCCAGACGGTGACCTTGTCGATCTTGATGCCCTTGACGGCGTCCACCTGAATGCGCATGAGCTCCTCCATCTTGTCGGCCAGCATCAGGCGCACGGCGTGGTCGGCGTCGCCGCCCGCGGCGGCCACGATCTGCCGCAGGCCGTCGGCCTGCTTGACCAGGATCTCCTGGGCGCCCTGGGCCTCGGCCTGCATCTTGGCCAGGATGGCGTCGGCCTCGCCCTTGGCGCGGCGGCGGATCTGCTCGGCCTCGGCCTCGGCCTCCAGCTCCCGGCGGCGCTTGTCGATCTCGGTCTTGACGATGACGTCGGCCTCCTGGGTGGCCTTCTCACGCTGGGCGCGGGCGGCCTCGGCCTTCTGCTCGGCGGCGTAGGCCTCCTCCAGGGCCTGGGCCGCGGCGATCTTCTCGGCGGCGGTGGCGATGCGGGTGGCCTCGGCCTCCTTCTCGCGGCGCTGGGCGTTGGACATGGCCACCTCCACCTTGGAGGAGTTCTCGCCCTGGATGGCGGAGGCGTCGGCCTGGGCCACCTGGATGCGCTGGTCGCGGCGGGCCTGGGCCTCGCCGATGGAGCCGTCGCGGTCCTTCTCGGCCACGTTCTTCTTGGCGTCGTTGATGGCCTTGGCGGCGGCCTCCTTGCCCAGGGCGTCAATGTAGCCGGACTCGTCGGAGATGTCGGTGACGTTGACGTTGATGAGGCGCAGGCCGATCTTCTTGAGCTCGCCCTCCACGTTGCGGGAGACGGCCTCCAGGAACTTATCCCGGTCGGTGTTGATCTCCTCGATGTCCATAGTGGCGATGACCAGGCGGAGCTGGCCGAAGATGATGTCCTTGGCCAGCTCCTGGATCTCCTGGAGCTTCAGGCCCAGCAGGCGCTCGGCGGCGTTCTGCATGACCCCCGGCTCGGTGGAGACGCCCACGGTGAAGCGGCTGGGGACGTTGATGCGGATGTTCTGGCGGGACAGAGCGTTTTCCAGATCCACCGAGATGGACATGGGGGTCAGATCCAGGAACTCATAGGACTGGATGACCGGCCAGATAAAGGCCGCGCCGCCGTGGATGCACTTGGCACTGCGGGTGGAGCCGTCCTTGTTGCTGCCCACCTTGCCGTAGATGACCATGACCTTGTCCGAGGGGCACTTCTTGTAGCGCTTGATCAGGAACAGCAGCAGGGAGAAGACGATGACGACGATGACGCAGGTAAGGATAAGTCCAAAGATGTTTGGCATAAGTTCCTCCTTATTCTGTCTCTTCTGATTCGGATGGAATGGGTTCCACCAGCAGGGCGCCGCGGCCGGCCAGACCGGTGACACGGACAGGGCTGCCGGTGGGGATGGGGGCGGGGGAGTCGGTGAGGGCCTCAAATTCCGTCAGCTGCTCCTGCACGGTGAGGGTGACCTTGCCGGGGGAGGAGCGGCCGGGGGGAACGGTGAGGTACACGGTGCCCGTCCGCCCGAGGGCGTTGCGGAGATCCAGGGTGCCGTCGTACTGGAGGCGAAGGGCCTGGCGGACGGCCAGGGCAATGCCCACCATGCCGGCAAAGCCGATGGGGATGGCCAGGAAGACCGCCAGGAAACCGGGCAGGCCTACCTGGTGGAGCCACAGGCCGCCCCAGCCGAAGAGCACCAGGAAGGCCACCACGCCCCGCACGGTGAACAGGTGCAGGCCGGTGTCGGGGGTCTCCGGGTCCGCCGCGGCCTCGTGGAGCGGGCCGCCGTCGGCGTCGGGGCCGTCGAAGTCCGGCCCGTCCGCGTCCGGCACACCGGCGTCGCCGTCGCTGTCAAACGCGCCCCCCGCAAAGAGGAGAACGGTCTGAATCAGCAGGATCAGCGTGGCGGGTATGGCGATGTAGAGCAGAACGTGGTCCAGGGCAGAGAGGGATTGCCACCAGGCTGCCATGAATGGGTTCCTCCTTTCTCGAAATGGGGATGCGATCTATCATAAAACAGCGGCGGGATACTCCGCGTCCCTACCGCTGTCTTGGGACGCGTCAGGCCAGGGCCGCGAGGAGGGCCTCCGCCTCCTGCTTGAGCCGTCCGGCCAGATAGGCCGTCAGGATCACATGGAGGCAGCGGGCCACCCGGTCCCGGGCGCCCGGGACACACTCGCAGTAGTTCTCCGCCGCTGTCTGGCACCAGCGGGCCGCCTCGTCCGGCCCGCTGGGAGGCTGATGCTCCACCAGGGCCGCCAGGCGTACAATATAGAGATACAACTGGAAATCGTCAATCAGATCGTCCGATTCATCGTCCAGCTCCCCGTTGACATAGGAGAGCAGGGCGCAGATTTTGTCCAGCTGCATGGAATCCTTCAGCATATTGATCAGGACGATGCGGGAAAACTGGCGGCGGGAGTACCGCTTGCGCTCCGGCGGGGCCACAAAGCCCCGGCGGACCCAGTTCTGGATGACATAGGGCTCCAGCCCGGTCAGGCTGGCCACCTGGGAGAGCATCAGCCCCCCGGCCAAAAAGAGGGAGTTCAGCAGGGTCTCCGCCTCCTCCGGTCGGTTCCAGTCCACCGCGATGGTGGTTCCCGGCAGCGTCTTTGCCATATCATCCACTCCTTTTCTTGCTTTGGCATGATTATACTAAATAATCATATGATTGTCAATGGGGATTTAAAGATAATTTATTAAGAATAAATGACGATTTGGTAACGCTCACCAGTCCAGGGGCGGGGCATAGGGGCCGTCAATGAGGTAATAGGGCAGTCCGCGGCGGCGGCAGGCCTCCAGATTGCGCCGGTTTTCCGCCAAAAGTAATTCCATGGTGCAGAAGGAGTCGTCCTTCCGCCGCTCTATGGCGTTGGCGTGGGTCTGAATGGCGTCAAACCGGGTGCGGATGTACGCCTCACTGAACACCAGACAGAGAAAGCGTATGTGGGGGAGGCAGGACGCATCAAAGTCCTCCCGCCAGTTGAAGGGGATGTAGCAACCCTCCACCGTCAGCGACTGGCCGTTTTCCACCGCGGTTTTGACGATCTCCCGCACCACGGGCCAGAGGACGGCGGTGAGGGCCTCGTCGGGGCTCTCCGGCGTCAGGGGACACATCCCGCTGCGGATGAGGCCCATCTTCAGGTGGTCGATGGACAGATAGGGCGCGCCGTGCCGCTCCAGCAGGCGCTGGGCCAGCAGGGTCTTTCCCGTGTGCGTGCTCCCGGTCAGCAGACGGATCATAACCATTCCTCCTTGCTGTTTTTTGTATCATACCCCCGCGCCTGCGCCGGCGCAAGAGGACGGCGGCGGCGCGGGAAAATTCGCCGCAAAATCGGGAATGACCTCTTTACAAGGCGGGGAGAATATGATAAACTACTACAGCCTGTAATTTACAGGCAGAATTTACCCCCGGCTTCGTCCCCAGGCTCTCACCGGCCGGTCACGCAGCCCAGGGCACATTGTATGAAAGGTGGAACCCAACCATGATCCGTAAGGACGAGAAGACGGCCGTGATCGAGGCCAACCGTACCCACGCCACTGACACCGGCTCCCCCGAGGTGCAGATCGCCATTCTGACCGCCCGCATCCAGGAGCTGACCGAGCACCTGAAGGTGCACATCCACGACAACCACAGCCGCCGCGGCCTGCTCAAGATGGTCGGTAAGCGCCGCAAGATGCTGGACTATCTGATGGCCAAGGACATCGAGCGCTACCGCGCCATTATCGCCAAGCTCGGCATCCGAAAGTAAGAAGAAGCGCGGAGGCGTGCGGAGCAGGACGACAGCGAAACACGCAGATGAAAAAACAGGTTGGCGGAACGCCAACGGCATTTTTCGCGGAGTGTTGAGCAGTTGTCCGTCGTGCAGCCGCCGCAGCGTGACAACAACGAATCAAGAGGGGTGGCGCGGACTCCGTGCCACCCCTTCTTCCCATCCGTCGGAGCTTGCTTTTTAGCAGTTGAACCTGGGCCCGGAGGACCGGACCCGGCTTCAAGTGCTAAAAGGGATCGGGCTCTGATGTGTGGGAGACACCAATGAAAAGGAGGAATACCCGCATGTCAACCATTATCAAGCACAAGGAATTCACCAACCACAAGGTCTACAAGACCGAGGTGGCGGGCCGCCCCCTGACCATCGAGGTGGGCAAGGTGGCCGAGCTGGCCACCGCCTCCGCCATGGTCACCTACGGCGAGACCACCGTGCTGGTGGCCGTCACCGTGGCCCCCCGCCCCCGGGACGGCGTGGACTTCTTCCCCCTGTCCGTGGACTTCGAGGAGAAGCTGTACGCCGTGGGCCGCATCCCCGGCTCCTTCATGCGCCGGGAGGGCCAGCCCTCCCTGCCCGCCGTGCTGGCCAGCCGGGTCATCGACCGCTCCATCCGGCCCCTGTTCCCCTACGACTTCCGCAACGATGTCGTCTGCACCTGCACCGTCATGAGCGTGGACCGTGACTGCTCCCCCGAGGTCACCGCCATGATCGGCGTGTCCGCCTGTCTGGCGGTGTCCTGCATCCCCTGGGCGGGCCCCATCGGCTGCCTGGAGATGGGCTATGTGGACGGCCGGCTGGTGTACAACCCCACCACCGAGCAGAAGCACAGCTCCCAGCTGGATCTGACCGTGGCCGCCACCGCCGGCAAGGTCATCATGATTGAGGCGGGGGCCAAGGAGCTGCCCGACCCCATCATGTACGACGCCATCGTCAAGGCCCACGAGGAGATCCAGAAGCAGGTGGCCCTCATCAACCGGATGGTGGCCGAGGTGGGCAAAGAGAAGATGACCTACGAGCACGCCGCCTTCGACCAGGAGCTGTTTGACAAGATCACCGCCGATTTCATGGACGAGGCCAAGGCCGCCATGGACACCGACGACAAGAACGTCCGCGAAGAGCGCTGGAACGCCATGATCGAGAAGTGGCACGAGAAGTATCTCGAGGACCATCCGGACATGGACCAGTTCCTGGAGGAGATCACCTACAAGTTCCAGAAGAAGATCGTCAAGGCCTGGCTGCTGGAGGGCCACCGGGTGGACGGCCGCGCCAAAAATGAGATCCGTCCCCTGGCCGCCGAAGTCGGGGTTCTGCCCCGGGTCCACGGCTCCGGCCTGTTCACCCGCGGCCAGACCCAGGTGCTGTCCATCTGCACGCTGAACACCCTCTCCGCCGCCCAGAAGCTGGACACCATCTGGGAGGAGGAGGAGAAGCGGTATATGCACCACTACAACTTCCCCGCCTACTCCACCGGCGAGGCCCGGGCCGCCCGGTCCACCAACCGCCGGGAGAAGGGCCACGGCGCCCTGGCCGAGCGGGCGCTGGAGCCCGTCATCCCCTCCGTGGAGGACTTCCCCTACGCCATCCGGGTGGTGTCCGAGGTGCTCAGCTCCAACGGCTCCACCTCCCAGGGCTCCATCTGCGGCTCCACCCTGGCCCT